>Ga0265593_1000338_pt1 | contig 28217 bp, 19 predicted proteins | sample saktaG_8_FD_190136 | JGI IMG/M metagenome (GOLD analysis project Ga0265593, IMG submission 190136) | Saline water microbial communities from Sakinaw Lake, British Columbia, Canada - sak_2011_5_24_36m | ecosystem: Environmental > Aquatic > Non-marine Saline and Alkaline > Saline ...
CGCGCTATTGATATGGCGTATTCAAGTTTTTATCGCGATCGTGTTTTTATTTATATCAACGAAGTTGATCAACGCTTGCTAGTGCCGCGTAATGGCAGTGCTTTTTACACATTTTTTAGAGATGATGGCGCTGAGTTTGATGCGCACTTGTTTAACACTGGCGTCGTGGCTGATGCCGAAGCACTGTGTCAACAAAGCGAAAGCTATTGGTTAGGCTTATTCGAGAAAAATTTACGGAGGTTGTTACAGGTAAATCCCAGCGAAGCCTTAACCGCCTTAATGGATGCACCTATTGCGATTTTATTAGTTAATGCCAATGGAATGATGATGCATGTTAATACCATGGTCGCAACAATAAGTGGTTTTTCGCTAGATAAGTTACTAGGGCGCAGTGTTAACACATTAGTTCCTCAGCGTTTTCATACACAACATCAGCACGATATGCACAGGTTTACCGTCGAGCACTCAATGAGGCGCATGGCAGAAGGTCGGTTAGTTTTTCTGCAGACGGCCGAAGGCATTGAAAAACCTATTACAGTTAATTTATTACCTATCAGCTTACCTGAAGGCAAAATGACCTTGGCTATCTTGCGTTATAAAGATTGTTTGCCTTGGTCGGTGGTCGCTGATACTCGCTTTGGGGGGTATTTTTTGACGTTAAGCAAAGACAGTTCAAAAAAGACTAAAGAGCAGTATCTTAAAAATGTGTTATCAATGCACCGCACCGTCTTAGCCTCGGTATCAGAGCCCTTAAAAGGGGCGAAGTCTGAGCGCATCATGCTAATCTTTAAAGATATTACTTCGCTTTCAGAGCAGCAGAAGTTACTTGAACAAGAGCGTTTATTTATCGAGCAAGTGTATCAAGTTATGCAAGATGGTTTAATTGTGACGGATATTCACGGGCGTATTGTTAAAGTTAATCCTATGTTTTGTTCAATAACACAACTTGTTGCACCAGAAATTATTGGCAAGGCATTTGTCGAAGTATTGGGTGGCGTGGCATGCACTGCTGAAGCGGTAAAATACCTGCGTTGTGATGGACTTTCCAGAACCTTAGTCTTTACACAATCATTATTAAAAAACCTTGCTGGACAGAGTATTGGTCATGTGATTACGGTTAAAGACATTAGTGAATTATCTGCCATAAAAGAGCAAGAATCATTGCAAAAGCAAATGGCGCATGCCAATTTAATGGCGAGTTTGGGGCAATTAGCTGCTGGCATAACGCATGATTTTAATAATATTTTAGCCGCAATTTTTGGGCACGCTGAGTTACTTTCGTTAAAAATTGATTCTGCTGATCCTATGCGTAGAAACATTCAGGCCATTATTGGCGCAACCGAGCGTGGCAGTGATGTCATTAGAAAATTAGGCAATTTGGGGCAAGAAAGCAGTGGTGCCTTAGAAACAATTAACTTAGTTACCTTAATTGATTCGATTCATGGCTTACTAAGAGCCAGTTTAGGAAAAGTTAATTTTGTTATTAGCCCAGCAATGATATCTGAGCACTATGAGGTCTTGGGTGATGAAACAGAATTACAGCAAGTCATTGTTAATTTATGTATGAATGCTGCTCACGCGTTAAAAAATATTGAGAATGCCACGATTATCATTAAATTAAATAAAAGTGCAGAACATATTATCTTAACAATTAAAGATAATGGCTGTGGCATAGCTGAAGATATTTTGCCGCACGTATTTGAACCCTTTTTTACTACAAAAGCACCTGGCGAGGGCTCAGGTTTAGGCTTGGCAATGGTGGATAGCATTATTAAAAATATGGGGGGCTCTATTGTGTGTCAATCAACCGTGGGCGTGGGGACGAGTTTTGATGTGACCTTTAAAGCCTTTAGTGTTAAGCATGACTCAGTGTAAAAAAACTATTGTAATCACCGGCTGTTCAACGGGGATTGGTTATGAAGCCGCACATGCCCTAAAAAACCGTGGTCATATTGTGATTGCTACTGCACGTAAGCCCGAAGATGTGCTGCGTTTAGAGCAAGAAGGTTTCAGTGCTGTGCAGTTGGATTTAGCCGACAGTCAAAGTATTTGTGCGGCCGTTGAAAAAATCGTGCAGCTAACGGATGGAAAAGTAGAGGTATTATTTAACAATGCAGCGTTTGGTCAGCCAGGTGCAGTGGAAGATTTAACACGCGCTGTGTTGCGAGCACAATTTGAAACCAATTTGTTTGGTACGCATGAATTAACAAATTTAGTGATTCCACTGATGCGTAAGCAAGGTCAGGGACGAATCATTTACACCAGTTCAATTTTAGGCTTTGTCGCAATGACTTACCGTGGTGCTTACAACGCCACAAAATTTGCGCTGGAAGGTTTGGCAGATACTCTGCGTTTGGAATTGTATGGCACAGGTATCGTTATCTCGTTAATCGAGCCAGGACCAATTTTAAGTGATTTTAGAAAAAATGCCCTTGCCTTGTATGAGAAAAATATTAATACAGAGCATAGCGTTCATCGTGAGACCTACTTAAAAATGATTTCACGTTTAAAAAAAGAAGGACCTGCCGCGCCGTTCACCTTGCCGGCACAAGCCGTAGTTGATAAAGTAATTCATGCCGTTGAATCGCCACATCCAAAGAGCCGTTACTTCGTCACCTTTCCCACCTATTTATTCGCCTTTTTAAAGCGAATATTGCCAACGTCTTGCTTAGATTATCTGCTACGAAAAATTTAATGTCATAATTTGTTCATGTAAATTTCATTTAAAATTTACTGTTTTGTCATAAAAAATTGGTATTTTGTTAACAAATTAATCATTATTAACATTTTTTGGACATTTCAAAATGGCATTACACTTTCGAACTATATGGCTTTCAGATACTCATTTGGGTACACGTGGCTGTAAAGCAGAAGAATTAAGAGATTTTCTCGATAATGTTGAATGTGAGACCTTGTATTTAGTGGGCGATATTATTGACTTGTGGAAATTTAAAACAGGCTTTTATTGGCCTACATTACACAGTGATGTTGTTCAACGTGTATTAAATAAAGCTAAAAATGGCACGCGTGTTATTTATATTCCAGGTAATCATGACGAATTATTTAGAAAACATGTCGGTATGCATTTCAATGGTGTTGAAATCCAAATGGATGCCATTCATGAAACCAAAGATGGACGGTCTTTCTTAATTGTTCATGGCGATGGCTTTGATAGCATCGTGGCACATAATAAAAACCTTGCTTACATCGGTGGCGAAGCCTACGAAGTGCTATTAATTATTAATCGTTGGTTTAATATTGTTAGAACTAAAATGGGTTATGGCTATTGGTCGTTGTCTGCTTTTTTAAAGCATAAAGTTAAAAATATTATCAGCTACATGGATAATTATCAGCACATCATGAGTTTGGAAGCACAAAAAAGACAGGTTGATGGCATTATTTGTGGTCATATTCATCATGCTGAAATTACTGAGCTAGAGTTTGGTAAATTATATTGTAATACTGGTGATTGGGTAGAAAGCTGTACTGCCTTAGTTGAAGATGAAAACGGTAAAATAGAAATTATTCATTGGCTTGAGGATAGTTTAGCGTTATTAGATAAGCGCATGGAACAACATACTGAAGTCGCTCACGCTGTATAATTAAGCCCTATGTTTGACTGCCCCACGGGTGCAATACGTCTCGGCTATTGCACCCGATTGAATTATGCGGATTCCCACTTAAGTCGGGACACAGCACAAGGCTTAACCGTTCGCCCTGAGCCTGTCGAAGGGTGGGTGGTTAAGCCGATTGTGGTTCGACAAGCTCACCACGAACGGCTTAACCTGAAACTGTCCCGCCTTAAGTGGGTAGCCAATTATGCCTTACGGGTTGATTTTTTTCTCCCTATCTCAAAAAATTTATCTTATTTTACGTCCAAAATAAAAATATAATCCCATGAAAAGCTTCATGTTTAATGAAATATGAGGTCCCCTTCGCTGCATTTTTAGATCATTTTGTCATTAAATAGTAAACAAAAATTAATTTAATTGTCATAGTATGGTCTTAATCTAAAGTCTTAGAAGAATAACAATAACAACAAGCACTATTGGAAGTTACTTTTCCATTTAACTATCACCATTATTATGGTTTGTAGCACTTTTGAGAGGATAAAATTATGAAATTATTACTATTTTCAATTCATAAATATGATGTTTTTATGTTTACGTGGTTAATTAATGCCAAAATACATGGCACCTTAAGTCAGTTTTGTCGTGTTTTATCAAAAACAGGTGACGGTCAGCTTTATACCTTAATTATTGCGTTATTATTTGCGACTGAAGGCTATCAAAGCCCATTTTTACACGTTATTTTGTTTGCGTTTATTTTAGAAAGACCTATTTATTTCGTAATGAAAAATGGTTTCAAACGTAATCGTCCCGAAGCGGCGTTGCAAAATTTTCGCAGTGTGATTAAGCCCTCAGACCAATTTAGTTTTCCATCAGGTCACACCTCAGCAGCCTTCATGATGGCAACGATTCTAGGTTATTATTTTCCAGAATTTTTAATTCCATTGTATTGTTGGGCGGCAATGATTGGTTTTTCGCGCGTTGTATTAGGTGTGCATTTTCCAACAGATACTTTGGTGGGTGTTATTTTAGGTGTGAGCACGGCATTATTTAGCTTAGGACACGTTTTATAATGAAAATCTTTTATGGCGTTCAAGGTACGGGTAATGGTCATATTACTCGTGCCAGAGTGATGGCGAAGGAACTCTATGCAGCTGGGGCTAAGGTCACGTTTCAGTTTACTGGGCGACAGGCAGATCGTTATTTTGATATGGATGTTTTTAATGACTATCAACTGCGAACAGGGTTAACGTTTAATACCGATAAGGGACAATTAAGTTATTTAAAAACCTTGCGTGATATTAAAGGCGTTACTTTTTTAAAAGATATTACGCAATTAGATTTAAGTGGTTATGATTTAGTAATTACAGATTTTGAGCCAGTAACCGCCTGGTCAGCAAAATTAAAAAGAAAATCTGTGTTAGGCATTGGCCATCAGTACGCGTTTCATCATGAAATCCCACGCGCAGGCTCAGATCCTATGGCAAACCAAGTGATGAAATTATTTGCACCGGCGGATATTAGTGTTGGCTTGCATTGGCATCATTTTGGACAGCCTGTTTTACCACCCATCATTGAAACGCCAGAGTCATCAACACGAAATATAAAAAATAAAATTGTCGTGTATTTACCTTTTGAAGATCAGCAGGAAGTCATCAATAAATTAGTCGAGTTTCCTGATTATAGCTTTCATATTTATAGCCCTGAAGTCATTGAATCAACGTATTCACATATTGTCTGTAATCCATTGTCGCGCGTGGGTTTTCAAAATGATTTATTTGATAGCGTAGGAATTATCAGTAATGCCGGTTTTGAGTTAGCAAGCGAAGCATTGCAGTTAGGTAAGAAAATCTTAGCAAAACCTTTGCATTCGCAAATGGAACAAATTTCCAATGCCGTAGCCTTAAAAGAATTAGGCTATGGTCATACCATGTCTGAGTTAGATAGCTCAGTCATCGCACATTGGTTACAAGAAAAGCATGCCACTCATGTAACCTATCCAAATGTAGCAAAACGCATAGTCGAATGGATTAAACAGGGTATGCCAGCAATGAATAACGAATTTATTGAAGATGTGTGGAACAGTGTTGATGTCTTAAAAATAGAGATTTAGTCTTGAGGTGGGAATGGCTCTTTAGGTTTAGCCACGCCCACTATATGCTTAGGTTGTTTTGGGTTGTTAACGGGGGGGTTGTGTTTATTGGTAAATACACGCGAAATCGTGTGCCTTTATGCAGTGTAGACATGACTTCAATTCTGCCCTGATGAAGCTGTACGATGTGCATAGACAGCGACAAGCCTAAGCCAGTTCCTTTACCCATGGGCTTAGTCGTAAAAAAGGGTTCAAAAATCTTCTTTTGAATTTCTTCAGGAATACCGACGCCAGTATCTTCAATTTCAATCCACACCCAATCGGCTAGCAAGCGTCCAGTACGAAGATAAATGTCTCCCTTTTCTTCGATAGCTTGGGCTGCATTGATAAGCAAATTTAAAAACACCTGATTTAATTGCGAGCCTAAGCATAGTAAGGGCTCTAAGCCGGCGTACTGTTTAAAAATTGCTGCTTTATATTTTAATTCATTATTGGCAATATTTAGGCTTGCATCTAAGCCTGCTTCAATATCAAACAGTGCCCATTCGGGTTGTTCATAATGAGAAAAATCGCGTAAATCTTGGACGATTTTTTTTGTTCGAATAGCACCTTCAATTGATTCACGCACTAAGTCTTCCACATCTTCGCGAATGTAGGTTAAATTTATTTCCTTAGCAAACTGCTGATAAGCGTTAACGGCAGGATGATTGCTAGGCAAGGCCTCCAGTAGGTTATCAACCAAGGCAAATAACGGCGTCATGCTTTCAATGTATTCTTTTAGGCTGGCTAAGTTTGAATTAATGTAACCCAATGGATTATTAATTTCATGCGCGACGCCCGCCACTAATTGCCCAATAGACGCCATTTTTCCTGCTTGTAGCAATAAGCTTTGTGCTTCTTTTAATTGAAGATCAAGCTGTAATTGCAATTCTTCGTTGTTTTCTAAGCGCGTTAAGGTTGCTTGTAAGGCGTGTTCTTGGCGGGTGATCGCCTGATTTAATTGATGATTGGTTTGTTGCAGTTGTTGATTGGCTTGTTTTTGGGCGGTGATGTCCATGCCGCAACCCATCAAGCCAAGAAACTCGCCAGTAATGGTCAAGCGTGGCATGGTCGTCTCAACAATCCAGCGTTCGTGATGTGCTTCATTAAGTAAGCGGTATTCTAGGATTAATTTGGTTTTGTTTTGGGCGGCCTGTAAATAGGTTTGCAACACCCGTTCGCGATCTTCTGGATGGATTTTATGTTGCCAGTTTTTGCGAGTGACTTCATTGGGGGTTAACTGAAAACACTGGTACCAAAACTGATTACAAAATATAGGCAGATGCTCTTTATTGGTTATCCATATTAACTCAGAAATATTTTCAGCCAGATCTTTAAAGCGTGTTTCTGTTTCGTATAACACAGAATTTAAATGCTCCCCAGCCACTAAGGTATTGGCCGTTAAGCATGAAGAAGAGGGCAGGTTGGTTTTTTCATTAAGCTGAAGAGGTGTGGTTAATAAGGCTATTTGTTTTTTATCATCATGGTTAATATGGTGAGCAATGCGGTGTGCAACAAAGCGGACAAGGTCTGGAGTAATAATGTTTGCGCCTTGTTGTAAGTCGGCCTGTATGGATGCTATTTTGGCAAAGAAATGATTATTTAACGCCAGCTGCTCAGTGTTAACCAAAACCTTATTTTCTTTTGCAAATAAGCTGGCCTCATAGTCAGTATGTTGTTCAATAAAATCAACTAAACAATTAAATGCCCGTTTAATCAACAAGTTGTTATCACTTAGCAGCACCGCATTATTTAATTGATTTAATAAATCAATCAGTTGTTTGTGTTGATTATCTAGGGCGGCAATCCCAAGTTTCATTTGGGTATTCCAGGTTAGAAGCATTTTCATCCTCGCTCGCGTGAGTAACGCGTGTTAGCACTTACTGTTTGGTGTGTTTTGCTGTGATAGGTAGCGTCACTGTAATCACCGTTCCTCGGTTAACTTTACTCGCGACGTCTAAGGTACCACCATGTTCTTTAATGCTATTCCATGCAAAAAATAACCCCAAGCCCGTGCCTTGCCCTACGTGTTTGGTGGTATAAAACGGTTCAAAAATGCGCCCTAACTGCTCGGGTGCAATGCCAATTCCTGTATCTGCGATGATAATCTGAATGGCTTCAGCATTATAAGGACAGGCACGCGTTGTTACCGTCAGTTCATGTTGAGTAGTCAGTGATGGGTTAGCGGCCATAGCCTCAATTGAATTAACAAATAAGCCCATAAAAACCTGATTTAATGTGGCGGAATAACAGTAAATTAACGGCATATCGGCACTGTACTGTTTATGTATCTGACAGTTATTTATTACGGTATTGATCAGTAAATTTAGGGCGGCATTTAAGCATGTATGAATATCCACCCACTGCAACGCAAGTTTACCTTCATTTGAAAAGGTGCGTAGATCATCAACTAATTTATGAATATGCTCTAGCCCTTGTGTTGATTCATCAATTAAATCAAATATATCGGTGGTTAAAAAGGCAATATCTACAGTAGTCTTGGACAATGCCGGTAGGGCTTGCTCGTCTTTATCAGTAGCTTCTTGAAAAGTATAGATATAATCAGCTAATTGTTGGGCGTAAGTGCGAAACTGATTTAAATTGGCGCGGATAAATGCAATCGGTGTATTGATTTCATGGGCCATGCCTGCGGCTAAATAGCCAACAGTGATCATTTTTTCTGATTGCATTAATTTTGTTTGTGCTTCAGCTAATTGCAATAAGTTTTTTTCATACTGTTTGCGCAGCGTGATGTCATGCATTGCGCCCAATAGCACGGGTTTACCATCTAATTCCAGCACAGTTAACACCACCTCAGCTAAAAAATGTTGACCATTATCAAGGCGCTTAAATAACCATTCAAAGCGATGATGGCCTTGTGCAATGGTGAAATCTAACGTTTGCTCAGCACTAAAAAGCGTATCTAAGCCATCGCCCTGTTTATTGGGTGAAAGATCCGTAATAGCGTTGCTGCAAAATTCTGCTTGGGTTTTACAGCCAAATAATGCAAGTGTTGCTGTATTGCAGTCTATAAAACTATGGTCTGCGAATAAAAACACGGCTTGGCTGGTGTAATCGTACAAGGTTCTAAATTTTTCTTCTGAGCGCAATAATTTTTTTTCTGCTTGTTTACGTGCTGAAATATCACTAAATAAAGCAAAAGAGTACAGTAATTCACCTTGTGAATTTTTTACGGAATTCGCAGTAACCAAGCACGCTAAAGGCTCACCTTTAAGAGGTTTTAATATGATTTCGCACTGACAGTTATCAAATGCTTGCTTACAAATTTTATCTGCGAATAACTCGCTATAATGCCGTCCAAGCAATGTTTTTGCCGAACAATTAAGCAATTTTCCCATAGCATCGTTCGCCTCAATAACGATGCTATGGGTGTCAATCATGATAAAGCCTTGTTGTGTCGTGGTTAAAATTGCCTGTATACGCTCACGAAAGCTTTCCGTTAACGTGCTGAAATAAATAAATAAAAATCCACACAATACTAAAAGAATTGCAATGCACACCACGGCGATTGCCAGTATAACTTGGGTGTTATTAATAATGATGGGTTCGCCGACAGGATGTAAATGAATAAAGTGTGATGCTTCCATCATGAAGTAATGCATGCCTGATATTGAGCCCCCCATTAAGGTGCCACTTAGTAACGAGCCGATAAAAGGACGTTGACTAAAGGTGAATTGAGTTAAAAACACACGTAAGACTAAAACTGTAATAGCTAAGATAAAGGCGACTAAAAACTTAACAAAAAATAATACGGGTTGATAGCGTAATACCCCATCAAAACTCATTGCCGACATGCCTATTAAGTGCATCGCACCAATACCTAGGGCGATGAATATGGCTGCACGTATCTGCATAATCAGGGTGGGTTTTTTTTTCGACATGGTGTGTAAAAGCACACTGCCAGCTAATATAGCGGGTACAACTGAAATTGTGGTGATGAAGGGGTCATAGCTTATGGGGGTGGTTAAATGAAACGCCAACATGCCAATAAAGTGCATTGCCCAAACACCCATACCAAAAAGTATTGAGCCAAGCGGTAGCCAAATAATGCGTTTTGTTAAATGAGCGAAACGCTCAATCATTTCAAGTGCACAGAAAGAAGAAAAAATGGCAATGATAATCGACGCTATCACCACCCACGTGCGGTAATGGCTTTGATAAGTATAATAATTCAGATGCTCTGAGCTAAGAAAAAATTGAGTAAACATAAGAAGTTGACAAATAATGTTGCACTTTAAAAACACACACAGTTGCTAGGTATAATATCAAATGCAAATAAAAAATACCTGTATAAACAGGGTTCAGCAATGCTCATTACGGCTGGGCGCTACAACGCCGAGTTTTAAGGAAGGCTGAGCTAGCAACTTAAAAAGGGACACAGTTAAGGGTTAAGCCGTTCGTGGTGAGCCCGTCGAACCCTGAGCGGCTTAACCGTCCCTCCTTCGACAAGCTCAGGACGAACGGTCAAGCCTTGTTGAGTGTCCCGTGTTAAGTTGGTGACCGAAGGCTGCCAAGCCTGTTTAGATGTTGAGCTGTAAGTAGGCGTAACAAAGCATAAGCCTTTTTAAGCAATGGCTAACGCCATGGGGCAGCGTAAGGACTGTGCTGCCCCCATGAGAAGGGCGAGTACCTCAGCTAGAAGCTAATAAATTATGCGTGAAACTGGTAAAATGCGAGACTCTTTTTTTACCTAAAAAATATTACATGGACATTATTGATCGTATTGCCAATGAGCTTGCTGTTTCAGTTAAACAAGTGAGTGCCACAGTGAGCTTATTAGATGACGGCGCCACAGTGCCCTTTATCGCCCGTTATCGAAAAGAGATAACTGGTGGCTTAGATGACACGCAATTACGTTTTTTGGAAGAGCGATTAGGGTATTTACGCGAACTAAATGAACGACGTAGCAGTATTTTAGCCAGCATTTCTGCACAAGAAAAACTAACGCCAGAGCTCGCTGAGGCGATTAATGCCGCTGAAACTAAAACCCTGCTGGAAGATTTATATTTACCTTATAAACCTAAGCGACGCACTAAAGCGCAGCTTGCCAGAGAAGCAGGGCTAGCGCCGTTAACCGAAGCGTTGCTTGCCGACCGCAGTGTTGTGCCCGATCAATGTGCCAAGGACTTTATTAATCCCGAGCAGGGCATCAGCACAGTTGCCGAGGCGTTAGAAGGGGCGCGGCAAATTTTAATGGAAACGCTGGCTGAGCATGCCGGCTTACTGAGTGAGTTACGAGAATATACATGGCAGCATGGCGTACTTCATGCCACCGTGCTGGCAGATAAAATTACTCAAGCAGAAAAATTTAAAGATTATTTTGCTTACCAAGAAGCTATCTCTAAAATCCCCTCACACCGCGCTCTTGCTTTATTTCGTGGTCGTAATGAAAACTTACTGTCCTTAGAATTAACACCCAGTGCTGAAGAAGCACACGGTCATGCCTATTGTGTTCAATCTGTGTGTCGACATTTATCGATTACCGATCAGCAACCCGCCAATCTTTGGCTGGCTGAAACGGCAAAACTTGCGTGGAAAATTAAATTATTTACCCGTATTGATCTTGATTTAAAAAATCGTTTGCGTGAGGCAGCAGAACACGAAGCAATTCTTGTGTTTGCTAAAAACGTGCGTGATTTATTGCTTGCAGCACCTGCTGGGGCAAAAACGACCATGGGCTTAGACCCAGGTATTCGTACAGGTGTTAAATTAGCGATTGTGGATACCACGGGTAAAGTGCTTGCCACTGATACAATTTATCCCCATCCACCACGAAAGCTCTGGGATGAGTCCATTGCACGGTTGGCTGGATATATTGAAACCTATCAGATTAATTTAATCAGCATTGGCAACGGCACTGCCTCGCGTGAAACCGATCAATTAGTGGCTGAGCTGAGCAAGCGTCACCCTGCTTTACGTTTCAACAAGATGGTGGTGTCAGAGGCGGGCGCGTCCGTGTATTCGGCGTCGGAATTGGCGGCAAAAGAATTTCCAGAACTAGATGTCTCGTTACGAGGCGCGGTGTCCATTGCCAGGCGCTTGCAAGACCCGTTGGCAGAATTGGTAAAGATTGATCCCAAAGCCATTGGTGTGGGGCAATATCAACATGACATCAATCAAGTTCAGCTTGCGCGGGGCTTAGATACGGTGGTGGAAGATTGCGTTAATGCAGTGGGGGTTGATGTAAATATGGCGTCCGTTTCTTTATTAAAGCGGGTGTCTGGTTTAAGTGCCAGTGTGAGTGAAAATATTGTGACGTTTCGTAATGAAAATGGGCCGTTTAAAAATCGCACTCAATTAAAAAAAGTCCCTAGATTAGGTGATAAAGCGTACCAACAAGCCGCAGGTTTTTTACGCATAATTAATGGCGAGAATCCCTTAGATGCGAGTGCCGTGCATCCTGAGGCGTATCGATTAGTCGAAGCCATTAGTCAAGACACGGGCAAGTCGATTGCTGAGCTATTGGGGCAGCAGGCTTTTTTACGATCGTTAACGCCTGCGCACTATACCAATACTGACTTTGGCTTACCTACCGTGACGGATATTTTGCAAGAATTAGAAAAGCCAGGACGTGATCCACGCCCAGAATTTAAAAGCATTGAATTTAAAGAGGGCATTGAAAAAATAACTGACTTAGTGCCCGATATGCTGTTAACAGGTGTAGTAACCAACGTCGCAAATTTTGGTGCATTTGTGGATATTGGTGTTCACCAAGATGGCTTGGTACATATTTCACAGTTATCAGATCGCTTTACTGACGACCCTAGAACCATCGTAAAAACAGGCGATGTCGTGCGGGTTAGGGTTGTCGACGTAGATGTTTTGCGTAAACGTATTGCTTTATCAATGAAAACGTATGTGGATAAACAAGAACAAGCAAACCGTCCAGTAAAAGAGGTAAAAGAAATAAAAGAAATAAAAGAAGTGACGGCTCGACAGCAAAAAAATGCGGTTAAAACGTCACCAGTTGTTGAAAGTGCTTTTGCTAATGCGTTAAAAAAGGCCTTTAAAAATTAACGCACGCCGTCATCGCCCTTCAATAGCAGGTGCTATTAGGTTTTACTCACTGATGTTTACTTACTAATTAACAATGAAAACAATGCAATTATATGTTTTGGTTTTTTTACTCACAGTAACGGCTCATGCGCAGGCGGATTGGTTTGCATGGAGTAATACTGAAGTGCAATATTTACATGGTGAAGGCTATCAAATGCCTGCTAATCCACGCGATATTTCACAATCTATTATTACCGTAACCCACGCGCATGGTTGGGCATTGGGACGTAATTTTTTTTTTATGGATACCTTGTTTACGGAGGCAGGTCAGCCCTCACAAACCAGTGTGTATGGTGAGGCCTATAGTTATCTTAGTCTGAGTAAAATAACAGGACGTGATATTTCTTATGGGATTTTTAAAGATTTAAATGCAACCGTTGGGGTGAATGCAGGGGAGAACTTCGATAGTCCAAAAAGCGGAGCGCGGATTGCTTTATATGGTTTTACAGTTGATTTTAAACTGCCTGGTTTTACCTTATTTAACGTGGATGTGCTTCAGCATCAGGTCTTAGAACCCACCGAGCAAGGCAGTTCTTGGCAAGTGACGCCAGTATGGAAAGCGCCTTTTAAATTGGCAGGCTTGAGCTGGAGTTTTGAAGGCTTTGCCGATTTTATTGACAGTAAAAACCCTAATTACACGTTTAACATTTTGGCTCAGCCACAGTTGCGTCTCGATGTGGGAGAGCTTATGGGGCAGAGCGGGCATGTCTTTGTTGGGCTTGAGTACCAATATTGGTATCACAAATATGGCTTAAAAAATCTTAATGAAAGTTTACCGCAGGCACTTATTGTATGGAAATTTTAAGTTTTTTGCTTTATGCAGTGCTAGATAGTTCGCTGGTTTAGGCTAATTCTGTATAATATCAAGTCAGTTGTTCACTATTTTTATCATTACACCTTGATAAGTGTTTTTATTTTTCTCAGTTCAGTCACTGGAGAGTCAGTAAATGTCTGTTTTACGTCATGATTGGCAATTAGCCGAAGTACAAACCCTGTTTAATTTGCCTTTTAACGATTTACTATTTCAAGCACAAACCTTGCACAGGCATTATTTTGATCCCAACGAAGTGCAAATTAGTAGCTTGCTAAGTATTAAGACTGGCGCATGTTCTGAAGATTGTGGTTATTGCCCACAAAGTGCACGGTATGATGCAGGACTTACGCCCGAAGCCTTAATGCCTGTTGAGCAAGTCTTGCAGGCAGCGCACCAAGCAAAGGCGCAAGGTGCATCACGGTTTTGCATGGGTGCAGCGTGGCGACAACCTAAAGATCGTGATATTGAGCGAGTGCTTGAAATGGTTGAAGGCGTAAAAGCCTTAGGTATGGAAACTTGTGTCACCTTAGGAATGTTAACTGATAGCCAAGCTAAACGTTTAAAAGAAGGGGGCTTAGATTATTACAATCATAATTTAGATACATCAGAAGACTATTACAGCGAAGTGATTACCACGCGCACCTATCAAGATCGTTTAGATACCTTGTCTAGGGTTAGAGACGCAGGGATCAACGTCTGTTGTGGAGGTATTATTGGCATGGGTGAAGATGAGCAAGATCGCGCTGGTCTATTAATGCAATTGGCAAATTTACCCACCCATCCTGAAAGCGTGCCGATTAATATGTTAGTTCAAGTTGAAGGCACGCCGTTAATGGGGACGGCACCATTAGATCCCTTGGTGTTTATTCGTACCATTGCGGTGGCAAGGGTGTTAATGCCCCGTTCGCGCGTGCGTTTATCGGCAGGACGTAATGAGATGAGTGACGAAATGCAGGCCTTATGTTTCTTGGCGGGTGCTAATTCCATTTTTTATGGAGAAAAATTATTAACCACAGATAATCCCATGACGAGGCACGACAAAAATTTATTTAGTCGGTTAGGCTTGCATTCAGGTGGTTCACGTCATGTCTTTGAAAACTAACTGCTGTTTTCCTTTTAAGAAATCATGGCCTTTACCCAGTTATCTGCTCACTTAGTAGAGTTAGTTGCGCAGGATCTCTATCGAACGCGGCAGATTATTGACTCAGCGCCTGGCGTGCATGTGCAGATTGCTGGACGGCAGCTTATTAATTTTTCTAGCAATGATTACTTAGGACTCGCTAATCATCCGCAGGTAAAGCACGCCTTTAAAGCAGCCGTGGATGACTTTGGCGTGGGCAGTGGCGCCGCGCATTTAGTGTGTGGACATCATCGTGTGCATCATGAGTTAGAAAACGACTTGGCCGAGTTTACAGGCCGTGAGCGTGCCGTACTTTTTTCAACGGGGTTTATGGCAAATTTAGGCATTATGAATGCGCTGCTTACGCGCAAAGACTGTGTCTTTGAAGACCGCTTAAATCATGCCTCGTTACTAGACGGAGGCTTGGCATCGGGGGCAAGGTTTAAACGCTATCGCCATGCTGATAGCCACGATTTAAAACGTCTGATGCTTACGCCAAGCACTGCTAACACTACGTTAGTGGTCAGTGATGGCGTGTTTAGTATGGATGGTGATTGCGCCCCCTTACCCCAATTGGTTGCCTTAACCACGCACCATCAGGCATGGTTAATGATTGATGATGCGCATGGTTTTGGGGTGCTGGGTGAGCAGGGCGGCGGTCTCGTTGCACAGCATGGTTTTTCTCAGCAAGAAGTGCCTATTTTAATGGCAACTTTTGGTAAAGCCTTGGGTACGTTTGGTGCTTTTGTGGCGGGTTCAGATGCGCTAATTGAGACCATCATACAACGCGCACGCAGTTATATTTATACTACCGCCTTACCGCCTGCTCTGGCAGCGGCAACTCGCGTTAGTTTACAGCTGATGATTAATGACTCGTGGCGTCGGCAAAAATTGCAGGCCTTGATTGCACATTTTAGACAGGGTGCCGAACAATTAGGGCTTAGTGTAGCGCCTTCGCAGTCAGCCATTCAGCCAATCATGATTGGCTCTAATCAACGTGCCGTGGAGTTAAGTGCGGCACTTCGCGAGCAAGGTTTTTGGGTGAGTGCTATTCGTCCGCCTACGGTGCCAACAAATACCGCACGATTACGTGTGACGTTTTCAGCCTTACATGAGTTAGCCGAGGTTGAGGCCTTATTAGCCGCCCTAGACAACTGTCGCGTCAATGCTTAGCTTACGCATGAATAACCTACATTACACCAGTGTTGGTGCAGGCAAGACGGTTATTTTGATTCATGGCTGGGCAATGCACAGTGGCATTTGGCAAACGTTTGCCGAGCAGTTGGCGCAGCATTGTAAAGTGATTTGCCTTGATTTGCCTGGACATGGCTACAGTGAAAAAATTACGCCGTTTTCTTTGACATCAGTTAGCGACACGATTTTGGCTGCTTTAGCGAGAGAAGAACCTTGCTGCTGGTTGGGTTGGTCACTGGGTGCAACCGTGGTATTAGATATTGCCAAGCGTTATCCAGAGCGCGTTGAAAGCCTTGTTTTGCTGGCAGGAAATCCGTGTTTCATTCAACAAGTTGACGCAGGACAACCCACTTGGCCAGGCATGAGCGCCTCACGCTTGGCGCATTTTGCCACGCAATTGACCGAAAATTGTTCTGCTACCCTACTGCGTTTTTTGCTGTTACAGGTGCAAGGCTTAGCCGATGCTAAGGAAGTTTGTCAGCAGTTAAAAGCGCTAACGTCATCAGTCCCAAGTCCAGATACAGAAACCCTACTGGGTGGCTTAGCTATTTTAAGCACGGCAGATTTACGGGCAGATGTTGCTGAACTGACTCAGCCACTTTTGCTTGTGTTAGGGGCTAAAGATGCTTTAGTTCCTCTTGCTGTGGGGCCAGCAATGGTGCAACTTCAGCCTAATGTGCGCCTCTGTTGTTTGGCTAGTTCAGCACACGCACCGTTCTTATCGCAGTGTGAGGAAACTGTGGCGGCAATCTCTACGTTTATAGGTTCGCTATGAGTGATAACAATGCCGTTGATAAACTTAAATTAAAACGCGCATTCTCGCAGTCATCAACCAGTTATGACCATGTCGCACACTTGCAGCGTGAGGTTGGTCGCGAATTAATCACGTTTATGGGCAGTTTAGCGCTTCAGGGTGTTGTTATTGATTTGGGCTGTGGCACGGGCTTTTTAAGTGCAGAGTTTTTAGCTGCACGGCCTGATACGCGCCAGTTAATCGCGCTGGATATCGCCCTGCCTATGCTGAAACATGCTCAGTTAAAATTACAAGAGGTATCTTCAGTGCAGTATTTATGTGCAGATATTGAGCAAATCCCTTTGCAAAATCAAAGTGTTGCCCAGTGTATTTCTAATTTGGCGGTGCAGTGGTGTCGCTTTCCGCAGCCAGTATTTGCCGATATTTACCGTATGTTAAAACCAGAGGGGTATTTTGTGTTTTCAACCTTTGGCGCGTCAACGTTGCAAGAATTAAAAGCCGCGTGGGCACAAGTGGATGCGTTCAGTCATGTGAATGACTTTTATACTCACACAGAATTGCTGGCTATGTTAACGACAGCTGGCTTTGTTGACGTGCGTATGCAGCGTCGGGTGTATTCGGTTACTTATGAGAGTGTTGTGCAACTCATGCACGAATTAAAACAGTTGGGTGCGCATAATATCTTAGCGGGACGTCAACGCAGTCTGACCAGCAAATCAGCACTAAAAAAAATGCTATCCGCCTACGCCACTAACGACTTGGGCAAGATTATAGCGACCTTTGACGTTATCTTGTTTAGTGCCAAACGATGAGGTCTGGGTATTTCATTACGGGTACGGATACCGAGGTGGGTAAAACTTGGGCAACGCTTGCGTTGATGCATTTTTTTCAGCAGCACGGTCTCACTGTCCTAGGCATGAAGCCCGTTGCAGCGGGGGCGCAGTGGCAGGAGGGGCACTTAAAAAATGCTGATGCTTTATTATTGCAAGCACATAGTTCGCTGCCTGTCGCATATCCGCTGATTAATCCGTATGTGTACGAACAGCCTATCTCACCACATTTAGCAGGAATAAATAATCCAGTTGATGTGCAAAAAATAGTTGCCTGTTATCAGCAGCTTAAAGCTCAAGCTGAGTGTGTTTTAGTGGAAGGCGCAGGCGGCTGGTGGTCACCTATTAATCAGCAGCAAGCCATTGCTGATCTTGCACAGGTGCTTGCTTTACCGGTGATTATTGTGGTGGCTATACGTTTAGGGTGTATCAATCAGGCATTATTAACGTACCACGCGGTGAAAAGCTCAGGGCTTGAGTGTGTTGGGTGGATTGCTCAATGCAATGATGTCACGATGCAAGCGGTGCAGGAAAATATACAGAGTATTCAGGAACGTGTGGACACACCGTTATTGGGCTGTTTGCCTTTTCAAGCGGTGGCTAATTTTGCTGAGTTAGCGCGTAACGTTGAGGCGCGGTATTTTATGTCAACATAAAAAACGCCACTTTAGCAGGCTAAAGCGGCGTTGTTTGCTTGCTAATTAAACGTACTGTTTAATTATTTCTTATTTACTTTTACGAGCGCGAGCAACTTCCATGAATTCGCCTCTCGCTTTTCTTGAGTTCATTGCAGCAGCAGTGCTTGGTTGTTGAACTTTAACAGTATTATCGTTTACGTTGATAACCATTAAATCAACACCTAACTCTAATTTACCTTTATAACCCGCTGCACGTGTACGATCAGCTAAGTCGTTAGGGGTTGTTCCTGGTGGTACAACTAAGTGCGTGTAAACGGCTAGTTTTGGTTTAGCTCTTTTGAAAAGTGTTGCCGCATCTTCTGGTGACGTGTGGTAAGCATAAATGTTTGGTGCATCAGATTCAGCGAAACCATACACTTCATGAACGATAACGTCAGCGTTTGTAGCGTTTTTCAACAGGTTTGGCGTTGGTGCTGTATCGCCTGAGAACACAACAGAATGGCCACTGTAATCAACGCGGAAACCATACGAAGGAGAAACTGGCTCATGATTAACTAAGAAAGCAGTTACTTTTACGCCGTTGTTTTCATAAACTACGCCTTCAAATAATTCTTGAGTGGCGTTTAAGGTTTCAACTGCATCAAGACCTAAAGAAGCATCCCAACCTGACCAAATTGAACGAACATAAAAATCTGTTTGATAAGCTGTTCTAAAGTTTTGCATCATTGCCCAAGTACCAACAGGTTGGTTTGGACCGCCGCCTGGACCCCAGACACGTAATGGAGTAGTCGTTGGGAACGCATACGTTTCTAAGCCATTAAAACCTTGCACATCACCAGGTTGTGCATCAGGATGACGATATAAACCACCAATTGAAAAAAGTGGTGCTAAGTCAGCAATATGATCGCTATGTAAATGGCTGATAAAAACTTTATCAACACCAACATTAGGATTCATTACGCCACCGCCAGATTGGATCAAACGGTTATAAACACCTTGACCCACATCAAATAACATGCGCTCTGAGCCAGCTTCAATTAACAGACCAGATAAAGCACGGCCGTTAGCTTCAAGCACATCAGCATTAAGTAAAGGCACGCCTGTACCTAACAAGGTTACTTTGATAATTGGATCAGTTGTCTTTGCTGCATTAGCAACGCTTAGCGATGCTAGGCACATACCTGCAAGAATGATTTTTTTCATAATATCCTCAAAAATTAATTTTATGTTTTGTAAAAAATAAAGAACTGATTAATCATCGTGTGATGACATTAATTATTTTTAACAGCGTTTTTTCTACTTATTGCATACGGATAAATTCGTAATACAAAAACATTTTAACGTAAAAAAGAAATATCAATAAGCTTTAACGCCGCATCATAGCTATTAATTTATTCATGTATTAATTATAAGCCAGTTATAGACAATAATTATTTGTTAAGTAATTGATTTTAATAGCTAATAGCCGTATTAATTTATTAAAAAACTACGTTAAAAGTGGTGTAAAAGGAATACATGTCGTGTTTTTTGGAAAATAGGCTGGGTGTTTCTATTAATATGTATTAGTTTTTTCTAATATAAACGAGTAATTAGGTTACACTTTATGAGTGATATAACTAATAACCAAATCTCTTAGGAGTTTATATGCTAAATAATAAAAATAATAATAACCCTCGTCGCCATTTTCTTAGTCAAGCTAGCTTAGGCTTGCTTGCTTTTGCTAGTGTGCCCAAATGGCTTAATGCTATGCAGGACATGCCAAAAGTACCCCCTCATAAAGCTTCGCTTAATTTTAAGCCTGATGTTGAAATTGATCTTATTTGTCGTCTTAATCAAGTTGCTATTTTGCCGGGTCAAACAACGCGAGTTAAGCAATATAGTGGTGTGTTAACGCAGGGACCAAAAAACACGTTAATGGCGCTGCCAGGGTCGTATTTAGGTCCTATCATCAATTTATATAAAGGTCAGCGGGTGCGTATTAATTTACATAATCGCTTAGAATTAGGAGAGCCAACGGTCACGCATTGGCATGGTTTGCATGTGCCAGCGGATATGGACGGACATCCTCAGTATGCGATCAAGCCAATGGAAACCTTGGTTTATGAATTTGAAGTCGTTAACAGAGCAGGGCTTAATTTATATCATCCACATCCTCACGAAACCACTGCGCAGCAAGTTTATCAAGGCTTAGCAGGGGCGTTGTTGGTTCACGATGCTGAAGAGGAGGCGTTAGATTTACCGTCAGGAGAGTATGAGTTGCCGTTGGTTATTCAAGATCGCCGTTTTGATGCACAAAATCAGTTAGTGTATGGTGCGCATGGCATGCATGAGCGCATGGTGGGTTTTTATGGTGATCGCATCCTAGTGAATGGGCGGGTGGATTGCCAAGTTAATGTGGCAACGCGTGCTTACAGATTACGAATCGCTAACGTATCTAACGCACGAATTTATAAATTAGGCTGGGACGATGGCACGCCACTGACTGTTGTAGGTGTTGATGGCGGCTTGTTAGAGCAGCCTGAAACTAAGCCTTATGTCATGCTGGCACCTGCTGAGCGTTTAGATGTGTGGGTTGATTTCAGTGGGCGAGCACTGGGTACGCAAGTAATGCTGCGCAGCTTAGCCTTTACGGGTGCTTTACCCATGATGGCGCAACGCGGCATGGGCGGCATGCACCAGCAAAATGCCTTACCTATGGGCAGTGATTACCCTATTTTAACGATGAAAATCACCCAAAAAGTAACGGATAGTCCACGTTTGCCAAGTCAATTAAGTAAGATTGCACGTTATCATCGTGATGATACGGCTAACCCCACGACGCCAGTACCTATTGCTATTTCTGAAGGGCACATGAGTATGGTATTAAATGGACGTCCGTATGCACATAATGATTTTCAAAGCTTTGAGCATATCAAGGTCAATACGCTGCAACTGCTGGAAATTTTTCATGAACACGGCATGGCTGGGCATTCAGGAGGCATGGGAGGCATGGGTGGCAGAATGAGAGGGGGCATGATGGGCGGAATGATGGCCATGGCACACCCTATTCATCTGCATGGGCAAGCCTTTCAGATTTTAAGTCGAAGTATTGCAGATAATGTTGCCGCAAATTATGCAACCGTGAGTGAAGGCTTTATCAACAGTGGTTTAAAAGATACGGTCTTGGTCATGCCTGGCGAGACCATAAAAATAATTAAACCGTTTCAAGATTATAAAGGCACGTTTATGTATCACTGCCATAATCTTGAGCATGAAGATATGGGCATGATGCGTGAGTTTTTAGTTGAATAAGTAGTCGCTTAAAAGTCTTTTAACAACATGGAAAACAGGCTTAACACTTAACTACCCTGTTAACTAACATGTTAAAAGACTTATGGTCATCACTTCTTATAGCTTCATTACCTCGGCGGGGCGCCCCATACAAATGCGTAAATACAGTCTTGCCACAGCAATTCCATTAATAACAAAGCTGATGGCAATGAAGGCTGAAAGCCAGGCGTTATGATGACTGCTGGCATGATAAAGTAAAATGTCTTCACCAATGAAGGCAGGCGTAATGGGGAAACAGATTAAGCCTAAAAAGCTAATAAATAACACTATAGCTCGATGTGGATGCGTTTCAGCCATAGCTAAATAAGCAAACGGCGTTTCTGTTGAGGTAGTTATCGTTGGTAAATGGTGCAAAATCCAAAAACCTATTAGCCAAGAAGGAATAATCCCCGCTAAAAATAACAGTAAATATGACCAGTCAGAGGGATGAATAAACCAGACTGAACTTGCGGCAAAAAAACAACTGACGGCAACGGCATTCCAAATAGCAATAAAACTGTGTTTTTCACTAAACGCGCTTAATGAGGCGGCAATCATGGCCATGGCGGTGGGTATCGCAAAGTAACTAATTTGCGTAGCCTCAGTAAAGCGTGAGGTGATAAAAAGTAAACAAACACCTAGCAGCGTGAGATATTTAATTTTTTGATCCAGTTTATTAATTTTTCTACCGATGTATTTTAACGGCGACCATAATACGCGCCTACTTAGTAATTCTAAAAAACCTTCCTGTAAAGCAAAGACATACAAGGTATTTTGTAGCACGTCTGGTAAGGTGTCCCGGATTGAACTAGGCAAACGCGCATTTAACCGCGCGTTATCTATTATTGGGCGAGTATCTATGGCTCCTTCAATTCTAAGCATGTGACTGACGATAGAGGGGGACACTAATAATTGATAACAGCGTAACGAAGCGTTCCCTAAAAAGTGAATTAAAACTAAGTTTTCTAAACCAAAAGACAGTTCTATAAACATAAATCCCACCTGCGTTATCGACGCATACGCCACTTGCCCTTTGATATTAGATTGGGTTTTTTCAGATATACTCGCGATGATGACCGTGAGTAAACCAATGCTAAATAAAATAACGCGCGTAAAACTGTGATAACTCCAAATAGGTGCTGTTCTTAGCAATAAAAAGACACCTAGATGGACAGATAAGGCACCATAAAATATGGCACTTGATGGTGTTGGCCCTTCCATTGCGCGAGGTAACCAAAAACAGAAAGGGAATTGTGCTGATTTACCCGTTGCGGCAATAAAAATTAACACTGACATTAACAGTAAGGCACTGAAATCAGCAGGGGGTGCAGCATGTTCAAACAATACTGTTAAATTACTAAAATGGTCACTCCCATGAAATAGTAAATGGCTCATCCACGAGCCCAATAATAAACCTATATCGCAAAAGCGATAGACACTGTAAGCGCGTAAGGCATTACGAACGGGTTGAATACGTTCGCGATAAAAGGCGATGAGTAAAAAAGATGAAATGCCCACGATTTCCCAGCCAGCAAACAAGACATCAATTGAACCTGATAACACCACCATATTTAAGCCGAAAGCAAAGGCAAAAATGGTCAAGAAAAACCGTTTATAGCCTGCTTCTCTATGTAAATAATTTCGACAATAACGCACGATGACAGAAAAAATTATCCATACGGCAAACAGATAGGTTGCGCTAATTTTGTCCAGAAAAAATAACAGGGGAAATTGGTAACTGCCGCGTTCGTAAATGATAAACCACTGAAATTCATGGCTAGGAAAACCGTGGCTAGCCCAAAAAGTAAGCAATAAAAAAATGCTTAAGCCCATGGCGTGAGTGGTAAAAAAACTTAATTGCGCAATGATTTTTTCATTATGCCCAAATATGGTAATGCCCAAAAAACCCAGCAAGGGTAAAAAAAGGCAGGCTAACAATAAGGTATTCATGCGTGACTCCTGATAATATGCACGGGAATCGTGGTGTTACGTCCAGCAATAATCGCTTGTGAATGTTCACCCACAGGTGCATGAAGATGCTCAGGAAAATTAAGCGCTTCCCAGCCACTGGCATGATAAAACGCTAGCTTATGAGTGCAAGGATCGTATGTTGCAAGGCGCACCCATGCGTTATCAAGCCATTCTTTAAGGGCAGGATCAATGATAGCTAAGGCCTTATCGAGTAACGCGGTGGTTTGTTCTATAACAATTAACAAGCGCGCAGGTTCATGTACTTCGATCATTTGTGAAGGTAAGCCCGTGCGTAAATCACCTTCTACACCATTGGCAACGCCTAATAAACCAATAACATTGTGCGGGAGTTTTGTTCCTGCTCCATAAATAGCATTATCAATGCGTGAGAATAAGTACTCTAAATTAATGCCACCGCACACAGGAATAACCGCACCAAGAATATTGGCAAGCACTTGCCCATCGGAGTCTGTGCTAGGGTCGTAGGAGTGTAAAAAGGCGCGGCGATCAAGAAAGAGTTGTCGAGTTAAGGCGCGTTGTCCAACAATGCAATACAGATTATTTGAGTGATTAAGTTCTGGGCGCGGTTCAAAAATTGAAGCTGCACGAGCCATAACATGTTCATGTGCTGCGCCGTGATCATTTGTTTGCGGAGCTAATTCAAACCATCGACACCGCTCAGCAGCATTTTTGTGTAAGGCGTTCTGCATTGCCTGTTGAAAAGTGTGTAACGGTTCTTTAGGCACTGCGTCTATTAACGGTTGATCAAGATAGGTGATTTCATCACGGCTAGTATTATGTAAGGCGGCAATAAAAAAGGTGGTTGCAGGAATGACTATTTTTCGTGCAGCAAGAATGTCGCGTACCGAAGGATGATTTGCCATCCATGCAAAAGCACGCGCATTGGGTGCGCCTGGTTTGCCTGCGCAGGCACCACAATCATAGGCGGCAAAATGAGGATTGTTCGTGCTGCTTGAGCCATGGGCGACAATCACAATTAAGGGTGCAAAGTGCGTGGTTAAACCAATTGTGCGTAATTGTTTTTCGATTTTGTCAGCCATTTCGGTAAAAGTGAAGCCTAATAATTTACCGTCTTCCGTAGGTTCATCATGTTCACGCAATAAATGTAATTGTGTATGTGCTTGCACTTCACTTAATTTTTTAATTTTCAGTAATTGTGAGTTGGGGCGAAAAACATCCCACAGCATACGCGCAGCATAACCAATACCAACTATTTGTGTGTATAACCAGCCTCTAAATAAGGAATGTGGCTTGATATGTAAATCTGATAAGCCCGCAGTGAGTTTATTTTTTTTAACCGTTTCAATAGCAATTGGTGATTCTTTAATGAGATGTTTAGGTTTTAAAATAGCGGGGCATTGCGCAACAGGGTAGGCATCATCAAAGCCTTGAAATAAGAAATCAATGCCAAAAAAACCAGCCGCACCAAAGGTTTCGATGTCTGGATGACTGTTTTCTAAGTAACGGCGTAGCGAACATTCACGGTCATCGATGCAAAATAAGGCTTGTATGCTGGGCGGATGAATGCGTGGTGTCGGTGTGTTTTGTGTGGCTAGGGCTAATAACAGCTCTGAATGTAAGGAAAACTCCATGGCTTCATGCCAAATTTTTAAGTTTAAGGGAATATGGATTTTAGTTTCATAGTCCTTTAATAAAGGAAGCTCTTTAGTATGCCCAAGTTGGGCTATGTTAATAAAATCCTGACCAAATTTTTTACGTAATAGCGCTACCTCTGCTAATAACTCAACCGCAAGCGCTTCTTTTAAGGAAATAATTCTTGGCTCTAACAAGGCCAACGGCGTTAGTTCAATTAAGCGCACCATTCCAGACCAGCCAGGATGGGTGAGTAATAATTCTAATAAATATTGTTCGTATAACTCTTCTTTTCCCACTAAACGTTGCAAACAAAGCATAATCGCTTCGTCTGGCGTTTGGTGTAGACCTTGTTTAGCAAAGTCATCATCAAACGGATACAAAGGAATGAAGCTATTTTGACTTAAGCGCCAAATACACGACCAAAAGGATTCATTGTCTTTCGCTAAGGTCCAACGACTAATACCTTGATCTAAAAAATTACCTAATAAACGAAACATGATGGGGCGCATCAGAGAATTTAAGTCAATCTCTAGCGTACTTAACCAGTGGTTACGAATGCCATGTTGAGCCAAGGACGTGGGTGGATAATGTTCGCAGTTATCCGTAACAAATAAACTCGCACGTAATTTTGTCGCCTCCACCGTAGGATTGGCAGACTGTTTGATTGCCCAATCAATGGCTGCCTCGGTAATGCGACCGTCTTGATAAAGCGTTTGGTAATCTTTTGCCGTTAAGTAACTTCGCGCACCATAAATCCGTGCAGCAATGGCTACGCCTTGGTGAAAAGGATGGTGTTGGACACTGTGTAAAGTATTGTGATGAACAAAGTCTTTAATAGGCCCTTGGATAGGTAACCAATGCGCACAATGTTCAATGGCATGATTTAAATCAAAAGGAGGTGATTCCTGCTTATCTTTGCCTGGGTTAACCGTCATAATGTTAGGCTCAATAAGGGTTAAGCTAAATGGGGCTTGATACGACGCGCCGCTAACGGGTGATCGGCAAAGGCTTCGTGATATTCCAAACCAATGAAGTCACATTGCCCACCATGTTTTTCAGCATTGTGTTGGCAGTCATGAAAAAATTCCATGACGGTATGATCGATAAAAAACGCATCATTTAATTGAAAAATAATGGTTTTTTTAGGATCGATAGCTTGTATCGCGGTTTTCAATGCCAACATATTAGAAAATACAGCCGCGCCATGAATAGTAATTAAGGTGCTATCGTCTGGTTGCGGGGTAAGTTCAAAAACCATGGAAAATAAATTAGTGATTTTAACGCCGCGAAAGCTATGTAAAGCGAATTTAGTGATAATTCCAATGACCACACCAAGTAATAAATCCGTGGCAATCACACCCACGATAGTAATTAAAAATAATAATAATTGATCTTTGCCCAAGCTCAAGACTTTGCCAAACTCTTTGGGTGAGGCTAAGCGAAAGCCAGTAAAAACTAATAATGAAGCTAAGGCCGCTAATGGAATACTGTGAATCAAGCGCGGAAACAACGCGACAAAGATTAATAATAAAACGCCATGAAAGAAGTTAGCCCAGCTAGTGCGGGCGCCATTATTGACATTGGCAGAGCTTCTTACTATTTCAGCAATCATAGGTAAACCACCAATCAAACCGCAAAGTAAGTTACCAGCGCCCACCGCAGTTAAATCTTTATCTAAATTAGCGTGGCGTTTAAATGGATCTAATTTATCAACGGCCATGGTACTTAATAAACTTTCTAAACTGCCCACTAAACAAATACTGACCACGGCTTCCCAAAATTCCACAGTGAAGGCTTTAGAAAAATCGGGAAAATAAAAGCTCGACATAAAGTCTTCAGAGATGGCCACTAAAAAGGCCGGGCCAATGGTGGCTTCATGATGGGGTAAAAAGTGTGCGTCAGGTAAAAATAAGTACATGTGTTCATGGTCTAAATCAAAATAACGCCCTAAGCCAATACCCACCAACACAACAATTAACGGGGCTGGAATCATTTTTAAGAAGGGGTTTTTAAGCATTGACCAGATGATTAAAATGGCTAAACCAGTCAACCCAATAATTGCAATTTCAGGGTTTAAATTAATGATACTGTTTGGTATTTGAGCAATAGTGCTAAGTAAACTGCTACCTTTTGTAGGCGCATAACCTAATACCACATGAATTTGTTTCGCCATAATAATAATCCCGATAGCGGCCAACATGCCATGCACTATCGAGGCAGGAAAGAAGGAGCTTAAGCGGCCCGCTTTAACAAAGCCCATGATTATTTGAAAGACACTAGCGACCACAATCGCGGCTAAGGTGTAACGATACCCCGCCATCGCATCGCCTTCGCCCAAGGCTTGTACTGCACCTAACACGACGACAATTAAGCCCGCAGCAGGACCATTGATAGTGACAAAAGAGCCACTGATTCTTGATACGAGAACACCGCCAATAATTGCGGTAATAATGCCAGCGGAGGGTGGAAAGCCCGAGGCCATTGAAATGCCCAAACATAAGGGCATGGCAATTAAAAAAACTAAAAATCCTGCTAATAAATCATTACGCCAGTTATCTTTTAAACCAGCAAAACCAGTTTTGGGTAACGTGTTCGTCATTATGTCATTCATAAACGTGTCATTGTTGAGAAGAAGAGTGTAAACAACCTACTTAAACATAGACTTCTGCATGGAAGAGGCGAAGCCATGGTGGGCATTTTTTGGTAAATAGCGTCTGAACTACTGCCGACCAAAAAGTGTTATTAAGGGATAACAGCAGGATGAGCGGTGCATTTCAGCTTATTGATAAAGCGTCATCACGTATTGCCAAGTTATGACTACCCAGTAAGGCAGAGTAAATACTGAAAAGTTCACGAACTGATAAATTAATCTTGACTGAGTATAGAAACCTTATGCCACGATAGTTTTTTTTTGGGAAATAGTTGTGCCTAACGTGCGTACAATTACAGGCAGGGATAATTATTTATCGTATGATGTGTAAATTATGATGTGTAAATCATGATGTGTAAATAAGCTGAGCACGCTCTAAATGGATGTTTAATCGGAACGCCGCGTGAAGAAATCTCACCCTCAGCAAGCAGTTTTTTCATTAACTAATCAAAAAATAATACTTACGTTAAACAATGCTACATAACATTATCAGTACAAAAAAACAGTGGTTATGCTCACCAGATTGCGCCATTACAGGTTTAA
>Ga0265593_1000340_pt1 | contig 28089 bp, 26 predicted proteins | sample saktaG_8_FD_190136 | JGI IMG/M metagenome (GOLD analysis project Ga0265593, IMG submission 190136) | Saline water microbial communities from Sakinaw Lake, British Columbia, Canada - sak_2011_5_24_36m | ecosystem: Environmental > Aquatic > Non-marine Saline and Alkaline > Saline ...
TGGTCATGCTAAATTATAGCATATCAACTAAAAGATATAAAGTGACACAAGAACTATTCCACTGGCGTGTCATCCCCGAGGTTTAAATTGGGGATCCAGCGTCTTTTTAGCAAGTACGAAGTACGAGGTACAAAGTACGAAGTAAAAAGTAAATAAGACCATTGAAATTATTAATTTATTAGATGCGCTAACATTATCTCGCTATGTCAACATTTGTTGACATCTATATATCCTACCTTTAGAGAAAAGCTTTGCTTTTTCGAATTTCCCTTGATTTTTATGGGTTTTTTCTGTAAAATACATTTTTACGTGGCGGGGTAGCTCAGTTGGTAGAGCACGGGAATCATAATCCCTTGGTCGAGGGTTCAAGTCCCCCTCCCGCCACCACTATAAAATCCGGGATCTAAATTTAAGGGCTCAAAGCGCCTTTACTTTGTAAGACTTATCCCGCAGCCCGCTTTACCTCAAAAAAATATCAGGGTTTCTTTGTTAATAATTTTCCTCAAGGAACTTACCCTGCCGGAGAAGAGGTTTATGATTTTAACTGTCGGTTTAAATAGTGCTTACCAGAAAGTGCTGCTTTTCGATTCCTTTAAAGAAGGAGGCGTGCTCCGTGCTTCGGCTCTTTATACGGCGCCCAGCGGCAAGGGAATAAATACAGCCCGGGCTTTAAAGCTCCTGGGCAGTAGAGTAATTGCCACCGGCTTTGTGGGCGGGGATAAGGGCGACCTTATCTTAAAAGAATTAAAAAAAGAAAACATTCCTGCGAATTTTGTTCTCACCAAAAGCAATACCAGGACCTGCACAACCCTGATAAACAGAAAAAACAATTTTGTTACCGAATTAATAGAACCTTCCGGAAAGATATCTCCCGTGGAAGTCGGGGCGCTTAAGAAAAAACTGGCTGTACTTCTGAAGAAAGCTGAACTCGTAACAATTTCCGGTACGCTGCCCCCGGGTGTTCCCGAAAATATTTACAACTGGATAATAAAAGAAGCAGCAAAAAACAATGCGCGCGTGTTGGCGGATATTTGCCAAGCTCCGATGAAAGCCGCAGTTCCGGAAAAACCTTTTCTTCTTAAAATGAACCGGGAAGAATTTACGGCAACCTTCGGCTCTCAAAATATTAAAAGCAGGATCTCTCAACTTTTTAAAGAGGGTATACACTGGATAGTCGTGTCAGCCGGTGAGAAAGAATTCTTTGCCGGCGTCAACGGAATAATATTTCTTGTCACCCCGCCTAGAATAAAGATAATAAACGGAGTCGGTTCCGGAGACGCCATGCTTGCAGGTCTGGCTTACGGCATAAGCAAAGCTCTCCCGCCCGAAGAAACCCTTAAACTGGCCTCCGCCCTCGGCGCAGCCAGCGCCAAAAAAATAAAACCCGCCGAATTCACCCCCGCAGACCTAAAAGCCCTGACCCGCCAAGTACATATTACCCGTTTATAACAATCAAGTGCCCCCTTTTTGGTCTTTCCCCTTATAAATATTCTTGCTTTTGTACCATCCCAACCTTACGAACCTTAAAAACCTTACAAACCTTATGAACGGCTTTCATACTTCGTACTTCCACTTAGATTTCACCGCCTACTGTATATTTATATCCCGTTATGTTATAATCACCTCATGAGAATATTAAACATCGCCAAATACATTTTTCTTAGTTTAAGGCCGAAGCAGTGGACGAAAAATCTCCTGATCTTTGCGGCGCTTATTTTTTCGCAAAATCTTTCCAACGGTTTCTATGATGCTGCGGTCGTTATCGGGTTTTTAATATTTTGTATCATTTCAGGAAGTATTTATACCCTTAACGATATAGTGGACAAAGGAAAAGATAAGCTCCATCCTACAAAATCAAAGAGACCCGTCGCCTCCGGCAATCTTCCGGTAGGCTACGCCGTTTTTTCTTTTCTTTTTTTCCTGTTCCTTGGCATAGTTGCCGCTTTCAATCTTGAAACAAACTTCGGCTGGGTAGTGTTGATCTATGTAGCTTTGCAAATTCTTTATACCTTTATCCTGAAAAATATTGTTATCCTGGATATTTTTATAATTGCTCTGGGTTTTGTCCTCCGGGTCATCGCCGGCGCGGAAATTATCTCCGTACCGATATCCAGCTGGCTCCTGGTCTGCACCCTCTTTTTATCCCTTTTTCTGGCGCTGGGCAAGCGCAGGTTCGAACTTATTAAAATGGCTAAGAAAGCCGCTTCGCACCGGGTAGCACTTAAAGAATACAGTGTTTCCCTCCTGGACCAGATGATCACGGTCGTTACCTCCGCCACCGTCGTGGCCTATGCCATCTACACGCTTTCCCAGGAAACTCTGAATAAATTTCATACGGATAAACTTATTTACACGCTTCCGTTCGTGCTTTACGGCGTCTTCCGTTATCTTTATCTTATTTACCAGAAAGAGACCGGCGGCCATCCCGAAGAAATCCTGGTCTCCGATATTCCTCTGATACTTAATATTCTTCTTTACGGTCTTACCGTCTGGCTTATCATCTACTAAAGACCGGCATATTTTTATTGAAAAACCCCGCAAGTTTCATTTAAGGAAAAAGTAATGGAAAAATTTAAATTAGTTTCGGAATACACGCCCAAGGGCGACCAGCCGGAGGCAATAAAGAGTTTGATAGCAGGTCTGGAAGCTAAAAAGAAACATCAGACCCTTCTCGGTGTTACCGGCTCGGGTAAAACTTTCACCGTTGCCAATGTTATAGAAAAATTGAACAAGCCCGCCATTATCATTTCACATAATAAAACTCTGGCCGCCCAGCTTTACGGGGAATTCAAATCCTTCTTTCCTGAAAACGCGGTGGAATATTTTGTCAGTTACTACGATTACTACCAGCCGGAAGCTTACATTGCTCAGACGGACACCTACATTGAAAAGGATTCTTCCATAAACGATGAAATTGATAAACTGCGGCATTCTGCAACCTCCTCTCTACTTACAAGGAGAGATACTATTGTTGTGGCAAGTGTTTCCTGCATTTACGGCATCGGTTCGCCGGACACCTACAACAAAATGCAGGTCGTCCTGAGAAAAGGCGCGGAGTTCAATATGGACGCGCTCATCCGGAAACTTGTAGAGATCCAGTATATGAGAAATGATACGGATTTCTACCGGGGTACTTTCCGGCTTCGCGGGGATATTCTCGATATTTTCCCCTCCGCTTCCGATACGGCGGTCAGGGTGGAGTTTTACGGCAACGCCATAGAAAAATTATCCGAAATAGACGCTTTTTCCGGGAGCGTTTTGAAGCGCACGGAAACAGCGGTAATCTTTCCTGCCGCCCACTGGGTGACTCCGCCCGAGGAATTAAAAAAAGCGGCAAAAAATATTGAAGCAGAACTCGAAACCCGCATAAAGTTCTACAAAGACGCCGGCAAGCTCCTGGAAATGCAAAGAATAGAACAGCGTACCCGGCATGATATAGAAATGCTTTTAGAGATTGGCACCTGTAAGGGTATTGAAAATTACTCGCGCCATCTGGACGGCAGAAAGCCTGGGGAACCACCTTACACACTCGTTGATTATCTCCCTGAAGACGGGCTGATTGTCGTGGACGAAAGCCATATCACCCTGCCCCAGGTGCGTGGCATGTTCGAAGGGGATAAAGCAAGAAAAACCAATTTGGTTGATTACGGTTTCCGGCTGCCTTCGGCTCTGGATAACCGGCCGCTTTATTATAAAGAATTTGACGCCCGGATACCGCAGATAATTTATGTTTCGGCCACACCCTCTGATTTTGAGGTAAAAGAATCCGGCGGCAAAGTCATAGAACAGGTAATCCGTCCGACAGGCCTTATGGATCCGGAAGTCACCGTTAAACCGGCCACGGGTCAGGTGGATGATCTTATCGGCGAAATTAAAAAGGTCGTAGAAAAAGGCGGCCGTGTTCTCGCAACTACGCTTACCAAAAAATCTTCGGAAGATCTTTCGGAATATTTAAAGGATATCAACATCCGCGCAAAATACCTGCACTCCGATATCGAGACAATAGAGCGCGTAAAGATACTGCAGGGCTTGCGCAGAGGGGATTTTGATGTGCTTATCGGAATCAATTTACTGCGGGAAGGTTTGGATCTCCCGGAGGTAATGCTGGTGGCGATACTTGATGCAGATAAAGAAGGTTTTCTCCGCTCAAAAACTTCGCTGGTGCAAACTATCGGCCGGGCGGCCCGTAATGTTGAAGGGCGGGTCATTATGTATGCGGATAAAATGACCAAATCCTTAAAGTTCGCTATAGAAGAAACAAACCGCCGGCGCGCCATACAGGCGGAATATAACAAAAAGCACGGCATAACCCCGGCGACTATAAAAAAAGAGATCCGGAATATTCTGGAAAGTATTTATGAAGCCGATTACTACACCGTCCCCATAGCGGCTGAAGGTGAGGGCAAATATGTAAGCTCCGAAGAAATGCCGAAGATTATTTCCGAACTGGAAAAAGAGATGCACGCCTATGCTGCGCGGATGGAGTTTGAAAAAGCGGCGGCCCTGAGAGATAAAGTAAAAAGGTTAAAAAGCGGAATAAATAAAATGAAAGAAAGCGGCTTTATGGTCCTGTCGATAGATGACGAACTATCCCCGGTGGAAAGAAAAAACAAGCAAAGACGCAGGGGCAGCCAAAAAGCCAAGCGCTACAGGCTCTAACCCCGTGGGTGATATTTTTTATGTACTTCCCTTAACCTGGACCTGTCCACATGCGTATAAATCTGGGTCGTCGAAATGCTTGCATGCCCCAGCATTTCCTGTACGCTCCTCAAATCCGCCCCGTGCGCCAGCAAATGTGTTGCAAAGGAATGCCTGAAAGTGTGCGGGGAAACATGCTTTTGCAGGCCCGCCGCCGCTACCCGTTTTGCTATTATTTTCCAAAGCCAGACCCTGCTGAACTTTTTACCTCTCTTGTTTAAAAATATCTCCCCGGAGGAGGAGTTTGTTTTCTCCACTATTTCCCCGCGGGTCTTCCCTATGTATTCATCCACCCAATCCGCAGCGACTTTGCCCACAGGAATTATCCGCTCCTTACTCCCCTTCCCCATGCACCTTATATACTGGGCTACTGTGTCATAATCATGAATCTTCATATTCGAAACTTCAGAGATACGCATGCCGGTGGCATACATAAGCTCCAGTAAAGCCCGGTCCCGCAGATCTTCCTTGGAATTTTGTACTATAGACTCCAGCAGACCGGCCATCTCCTGTTCCGAAAGAACATCCGGGAGCTTTTTCATAAGCCGGGGCGCTTCCAGTTCTGCGGCCGGATTTTTTTCAATATTTTTTTCAAGAGAAAGAAATTTAAAAAAAGTCTTGATAGCTGAAAGTTTTCTGGCGGAAGAAGCCGGGTCATACTTTTCTTTCATAAGCGAAAGATAATCCAGAATATCATGTTTATCTATCTTGGCCGCCTCCAGAATGCCTTTCTTTTCTATGAAATTTAAAAATTGATTGATATCGTTTTTATAGGATTTAACGGTACTTTCAGGATAGTGCCGCTCAATAGAGAGGTACATAAGAAACTCAGGTGCCAGTTCTTTCATAATCAATCCTTATTATATGATTTCGAAACGCTTATATTTCCCGGTGGCGGGATGCCACTCAACTTCTTTTGCTTTGATATTATTTGTGAAATACTCTTCTATTTTTCTCAAGTATTCTTTCAGGTCCTTTTCTTTGCCTTCAACGCAAAGCTCGACGCGGCCGTCCTGAAGATTTTCAACCGTTCCGGTAAGACCCCCGAGCAGTTCTGCTATATCCCGGCAGGTAAAACGGAAACCGACCCCCTGCACCGTCCCCGAAAAGCAAACATGAAGCCTTTTCATTTTATTTTCCCCTGATTAAATTTACTCAATCTTTGCTCCAGAGCCGGTCATTCAGGCTCAAATCTTCCACTATTCCCGTAAAGAGCGCCAGGTCCTTGTAATACTCCAGAACCAGCTCAAAATCCAGCAGGGTTGCAAAAAGCTTCGGTTCAAATAGATTTTTCTCGTAAGACACCGCGATATAAAGCCGGGAATTTACGAAAGACATATGAAGCGGTCTGCCTGTTTTTTTCTTGAACTCCATAATTTTTTCCATAAGGCTGGTAGAAAGTATGTAGCGGGCCGTTACCTGATTGTCACCGTAAACCGCAAACTCCTTTTCAAACTCCGGATCTTCCAGTTTTATCAGTTTCCCCCGGGTAAAATTATAACCCTGCAGCATGGTTCCAAAAAAACCGAATAATTTCTCGGCCGTATCCGGGAGGACGACCGTAACGCCTTCGAAAGCCTTATTAAAGTCCGCTATAAAGAATATGCCTTTAAATATAGTATGCCAGTTGGTGTGCCGCCGGCCTTTGGAATCTGTGGATTCTGTCTTATATTCCGAGTGCACCTCGGAGAATTCCACGGCTGTTTTACCGAGCTTTCCGGAAATATAATCTTCCCCGTTATACCTGTCCGGCTCCTTGGGAAAAATACGGCTGGCCATATAGTTTTCGCTGGTAATGCGCAGTTCCGGATTGTAATACAGGCCTTCATCAAAGAATTTAACAAGTTTTTCGATTATCTCGCTTTTAAATTGATTTTTGTAACCCTTGGCGACAATAAAATAGGCGCCGGCAAAAGCGGCTAGACCTAAAATAAGGGATAGAATAAAGGCAAAGAGATTGGGACTGCGGGAAAAACCCCCGGTCAGGATAGTGACCCCTAAAACTATGAAGGTAATTACCGCGCCTGTAATGGCGAGGACCTTAACAATCTTCTTACGCTGTCTTTCCAGCGGCAGCAGCGCAATATATAGTTTTTCGCGGTAAAATTTTTTGAGATCTTCAGTCGTTTTCATTTTTTAAACAGCTCCCCCGTATTCACGTTTTCCCTTTCACCGGCAGTCACCGTATAGTAATCCCCAGGCTTAAACCCCAGAAGCTTGGCGAAGATATTAGTCGGGAACATCATGACTGCATTATTGTAATCATTTACCGAAGCATTATAGGCGCGTCTTCCGGCAGAAATCTGTTCTTCCACTTCATTTAGGGTCTTTTGCAGATGCAAAAAATTACCGTTGGCCTTTAATTCAGGGTAGTTTTCCGAAACAGCCAGGATACTTTTAAGCGCGCCGCCTATTTCCCGGTCCAGCTCTTCTTTATTTTTTCCGGTCTTTTGCCCGGAGAGAGCTTCGGATCGCAATTTTGCTATTCCGGTAAAGAGCTCGCTTTCATGCTTTGCATAGCCTTTGACCGTTTCCACGATATTGGGTATCAGATCATAGCGTTTTTTCAACAAAGCATCCACCGTAGCATAGGCATTTTTCAACTGATTACGCCTTACTATCAAGGAGTTGAAGATGAAAACTATAACCACAAATACAATACCGATGCCTAGAAGAAAGTACTTTTCCATAGAACCTCCCTTGTACCATCCCTGTACCATTCACTTCGTTCAGGTACAGGGCCATGAATCTGAACGCAGTGAATGGTTCATGGTCCTTCGTTCAGGTGCAGGGCTTTGCCCGCCTGCACTTATAATTTAATGCGTTGTTATTTTGAAAAACTGGTTGTTCTTTTTTTCATCGCCTATCGTGGTGAAAATACCGTGTCCGGGGTAGACTCTGGTGTTATCCAGAAGTTTTTGGAGCCTCTTTAAGGAGTTCATAATAATGTCATAGGAGGCGTTAGGAAAATCAGTTCTGCCTATGGAACCGTAAAAAAGTGTGTCACCCGTAAAGAGCTCTTCCCTCGCTAAAAGACAGATGCCTCCGGGACTGTGACCGGGAGTGTGGAGCACTTTTAATTCTAAGGCGCCTGCCTTTACGGTGTCTCCTTCTTTCAGAAAAGCATCTGCCCGCACAGCAACCGAGCCGTCGCCGAAAAAAGTAGAGCCGTTGGTTTCCGGGCTCTCCGCAAAAATTGCATCCTCTTTATGGATCAGAAATTCCGCCCCGGTTTTCTTTCTGAGTTCGTTCACCGCCCCCAGATGATCAAAGTGTCCGTGGGTCGCAATTATTTTTTTGACAGAAATCCCGTTTTTTTCAATAATCCTAAAAATCTTTGCAAAATCCGCACCGGGATCAATGACCACGCCTTTTTTAGAGTCCGGGTCTGCGACCAGATAACAATTAGTCCGTATTTCCCCGACTATCGCCGGTTTTATAAAGGGTTTCAATTTTTACCTGCCTTCTTCTTTTTCAAGAATATTTTTTTTCATCATATAATAAGCAGCTTGGTTCGGCCTACCCCTGCCGGCAAAAGCTGCAGCTTTGCTGTCCAAAAACTCCGCTACTTTAACTCTTGCGTCTTTGACGCTTTTCCCCGGAACACAAGCGTTTTGCAGCAGTACGGAATCATAATATTCTTTTGCCAGAATATCGCTTCTGCCTGTTTTTTCCGCCAAGCGGCCCATGCCGATAAGTGCTTCCATATATAGGGGATAGATGCTCAAAGCTTTTTCATACATTTTCAAGGCATCCCCGTAAAAACCGTTCCTTGAATAAAACTCCCCCTGCGCAGTAAGCGCCCAGGCATAATGATCGAGCGTCATTTTTTCTCTCTCATAACCCGGAGATTTCTTATCCGTCCCGCACCCATTTAACCCCCGGTAGGCAAGCCAGAGCGCATCCGTCTTTATTTTATCATAGGTTACCTGCGACCCTTTCTTTTCCGGCCGGTACAGCATACCGAACGGGATAATCTCAAATTTTTCCCAGGCAGCGCTTTCAAACGGGAAATAATTCAAGTAAATATTCTTTTTTCCGTAATTCTCTTCTATAAAGGAAGCAAGCTGCAATCTATTGCCCGGAATTATTTCAATTTTTTTATCATAGCCGCAGCCATATTCAAGATACCAGAGAGAAAATATCGGCAGGTCGCCATTCACGATAACCAGCGCCTTCTTTTCCGCCGTCTTTAAGATATTTTTTCCAAAATTACCGTCTGCGGTGTAATTTTTCATATCCACCGTCAGGTAATTCCAGGGAATAAAAGAAAGCGCAAATAGGGAAATGCCCGCATAAACATATTTTTTATAAAGACCGGTGTGCTCCAGCAGCCAGCTTAACCCAAAACCCATAACCACCGCCGCTGAAACAAAAGCAGCAAAATAGTAAGTGGCAATATTCTGCGGATCTACAATATTATAATTTATAAAGAGAAACGTATTGAGTCCGATAATGCATAGCAGGAAAAGACCCAGAGGTATTTTTTTCCTGTACAATTCCCAAAACCCTAGAAGCATAAGTAGCAGGCCGCCAAGTGTAAACTCATTCACATAATTTTTAATCAGGTGCAGATAAGCCTTTTGCGGCAAACTGACCGGCGCCGCGGAAAACATCGCATACCGGTAGTCTTGCGCGGAAATATGGTTAATAATCTTTTCAACAGTATCCGGCGTGCCCCATTGCAAGGGCGTGGCAGCAGCCCTGAGCGGTAAATACAAATATAAAAGTAAAGGCAGTAAAAATACCAGAAGAAGGAGAAGGCCCTTCTTTTTAAAATATTTTTTACCCACCGTGAAATAAAGAAGCAAAAGGACCGGCAGGATAAAAGAAACAATAGCCAGGTGATGGGTCAGCGCCAGGCCGAGTATAAAAGCAAGAAACGGGAGCGTTTTTTCTTTTATGTTAACGGCCAGCAGGATGAGAAGTGCCGCAAAAAAAGCATAGAGGGAATATTTTTCCGCAAAAATGGAGTACGCCCAAAAAGTTACGGAAAAGGCCAGCATTATAGAAACTGCCGCTGCTATAAAAGTGCTTTTAAGAAGTTTTTTTACGGCGTAAAAGACAAAAACCACCGCCAGGGTTCCGAATAAAGCCGACATTAAATTGTACCTGACGGCGAGCTCGGAAACAGGTAAAAAAGATAAGGCCTTTCCTACAAGCATGTATAAAGGAAACCCTGAAGGATGCGAGATCCCGAGCAGATAGGAAGCCGTAACCATATCTCCGGAATCCCTGAAGCCTATTGTGGGAGCAAGGGTAAGAAGATACAGCAGACCGACAAATAGGAAAAGCGCCGGTCCGGCAAAACGGTCGTAGAGCCCAGATTTTTTAAGTTTTTTAGTTTTTCTTCCTGCCATAGTTAACCGGAATTCCCCCGATTTTGAAAATACTTCAACCTTTTACAGGCTGTTTACCGCCTCAATAACTTCCCCGGCAGTTAGCCTCTTCGCGCACTCAAAGGTTCCAAAACGGCATTTTTTACCGCCGTGAAGAGAACAGGGTTTACAGGGAAGCTCAATATTTACAATTCTATTTGTTTTTGTCCGCACCGCAAAGCCAAACTTAGGCGAGGTGGAGCAGAAGATAGCGACCGCCGGAACTTTTAAAGCAGTAGCCATATGAAAGGGAGCGGAGTCGTTTGAAACCAGTACCGCACATTCTTTTATTTGCGCCAGCATCTCTTTGAGCGTTGTTTTACCGGCCAGGTCAACTATGTTTTTCCTGTTGTGCGCCCCGGCCATTATTTTTGAATTTATTTCCTTACTTTTTTCATCGCCGAACAAAAGAACCCTATTTCCTTTAGCCGCGAAATACTCCGCCACTTCAGCAAATTTCTCCGCCGGCCACCTTTTGGTGTTTTGTTTGCCTCCGGCGTGAATGCCTAAAATTTTTACCGCCGCTGTTTTACCTTCCCCCGAGTTAATTTCCGGTAATTCCCCGGTATAAGTTATGCCCAGCGGTTTTAACGCCTTAAAATAATTTACAAGCACATTGCCTTCTTTTTTGTAAACCTCCGGCAAGAACGGAAATAAACCCCGGGTAAAAGCGTGCCCGACCATAAGCCGGCGCCTTAAAGCCCCTTTTTTATAACGCAGGGTCTTAAGATCCGAATAAAGCGCGACAATTAAACTTCTTATATTGGCATGCAGATCAATAAGGAGATCATATTCTTTCCGTAAGCCTTCCGCAAACTTTATAAGTTCTTTTACTTTCAGCCCGTCTTTGGAAAGTCCAATAACCCCGGCAAGATTCTTATTCCCCTCAAGCACTTCAACATACTCTTTCTTGGTAAGAAAAGTAATGCTGCTTTCCGGGTATTTCTTTTTCAAGGCCCCCAGAACAGAGGTAGCAAGAATAACATCCCCGAGCGAACTAAAGCGGACCACCAGTATGCGTTTTGGTTGCAAAAGAACTCCTTTATTCAAATGACTATTTACTATTGACTACTGACTATTTATTGTAAGATGACAAAAAACTGTCATCTTTATTTAATAACGGCAGGGTAAAGCATCAACTCCGAATTCACAGTTAGCGTTAAAGTGAGCCTGCCCTCATTAAATAGTCAATAGTCATTAGTACTTAGTCATTAATTTTAGTTTTCCATCTTCTATGCACCCAGAACCATTGCTCCGGATACTGCCTTACATATCTTTCCAGCACTGCGGACCAGTTTTCGGTGTTCTTTTTTACATCCGCTTCAAAATCACCGGTCTCGACTAGTTTTAGTTCCGGTTCAAAATAGAGGGTAAAGGTGTTATCCTTTTCTCTTACCATGAAAGACATTATTATCGGGGCTTTGGTTTTCAGGGCGATTACGGCAGGGCCTCTATTTGTGGAGGCCGGCCGGCCGAAAAAGTTTACAAATACTCCTTCCCTGTGCGCGTCCTGATCTGCAAGAAAACCTACCATGCCTTTGTTTTTTAGCGCACGAAAGATCTCTTTTACGGCATTTCCGGTAAAGATAATACGCAAACCCGCTTTAGTCCTGTACTTAGTTATCACTTTGTCTGTCAGCGCATTGCTCTGCGGAAAGGCAATAACCGTACTCGAGCCGTATTCGGTATAGCGCGCGCCCATCAGCTCCCAGTTCCCAAAATGCGAGACCAGGGCAATAACCCCGCGGCCTTTACCCAGCGCGGCTTTGAGATGCTCTTCCCCTCTTACTTTTATGAGTTTTTTAAGTTTTTCTCCGGATAATTTCGGAAGATACAGGAACTCCGCAAAACCCCGCCCCATATTTTCGTACACTTTTTCAATTATTTCTTCCAGTTCCGCAGCACCCTTCTCCGGAAAAGAAGGCAGCAGGTTTTCATAGGCAATTTTTCTATGCTTTTTATCAAATGAATATAAGATCCTGCCGAAAAAAGCGCCGGTTCCCGAGGCCGAATTATAAGAAAGCCGGCGAAGTAGCAACCCGGTGGTTACTAAAAATATATATTCAAAATAATGAAAGATTTTTCTCATACAATATTTATTCTGTCCAGGAACTCCTTTTCACCCTTTATAATTTTTAATTCGATCTTTAAAGCATAGATCTTTTTAGAAAATTTAGACCGGTCCAGCGCTGCCAATTTTACCGCATCCTTTTCTGTAGTTATGGTAAGTTCCGCCTGCGCAGCTTTTTCATTTATAACGGCTGTGTCTTTTGCTCTATAGGAATGATGGTCCGGATAAACCAGGCGGACGAGTTCCGAAGGGTTTAAACCTGAAATAACTTTATCAAAATATTTGGGGTTGCCAATTGCGGATAAAGCAAAGATTTTTTTGCCGGCCGCAGCGGTCAGCAGTAGTTTGTCGTCTTTATCAAATATGTTGTAGAGTTCTGCGGGTGCGTAAACGCTCTCTATTATTTCGGCGTAATCATTCTGGGCGTTGATTGTTTCCCTGAGTTCTTCTATATTTACCGCATCATCAGCTTTTGTGATCATTACTACATCGGCGGCCATAATACTGCTGATCTTTTCTCTCAGGATGCCGGCAGGCAAAAGTTTTCCGTTGCCGAAAGGATTTGAAGCGTCAATCAAAAGAAGTTCCATGTTGCGGTATAAGGAATGGCGTCTTTGAAACCCGTCATCCAGCACGCATAATTGCGCGCCGTACTTTTCTATGGCGTACTTCCCGCCCTTGAACCTGTTAACAGCCGCAATTACCGGAACCCCTGTCTTTCGGGCCAGTAAGACAGCCTCATCCCCGCATTCTTTCGGGCTGCTTTCGGGTTTTACGTCAAGAATTGCGGCTTTATTTTTCCTTTTGTAACCCCGTGTAAGTATTGCAACTTTTCTTCTTAGGGCAATTTGCCGCGCAATAAATTCCACCACAGGCGTTTTTCCGGTACCGCCGGCGGTCAAATTACCGACACTAATAACCTTACAGGGCAGGGTTCTAATTTTGAAAATACCGATATCAAACAGAATTTCCTGTATTTTAAGTCCCAACTCATAAAGCAGCGCCAGTATTGTTTTCACTTGGTTTTCCGTCTTTATAGATTTATTATCAGGTATATTATCTCAAATATTATGTTAACTGTCTACCCTGTACCATCCCCCCCCGTACCTGAAAGAATTGAATGGTTCGGGGAGTCAGGTGCAGGGCTTGGCCCTTTCCCCTTAATTGATAATGCGTGGCCCTTCATGTTAAGAAAGCAAAGAAATAGGTCTATTTAGCTGATTGTTTTGGGGGTTTTAAAATATTACTTGGAAATAATGGTCGAATTGGATATCTTTTATTTCTTTTTTTACTTCAGGGGGTTTTTGGGAACTGAGATAGCTTTTATCTTTGAAAAGTTTTTTAAACCACTCTGCGGGGACTTCGCAAAGCACGCCGTAAACTATGGCGTCTTTGGTCCAGTTGGGGGCCCAGCCGGGTGAGTAAAAATTATATCTTTGCTGCAGCTCTTTTGGAGAAAGTGCATCATCGGTAAATATTCCCGGATCCCGGACATCAAATTTTATAAATTGCGGGTCGGCGCTGCCCCGTCTTAACGCAACCAGTTTCCAGATATAATTTTGTTTATTGTTTACAAGTTCATCGGATCTTACCAGGGGAACGCAGCTTTGCGTGTCGGAAGCTTCCAGCTCCAGGGCAGAATACGGTTTAAACTTTTCGCTGCCTTTTTTGAGGGCGTCTTTTATTACAACATGCTCCCAGTAACTCTGCGAGAGATAAACGCCTCTTTCAAAATAATCCCCGTTGAGTTTAACGGAGTAAAGAATAAACTTGTACAACCCGGGCTCTTTTTTGACGGCGAGGAATTCCGGTTTGCCGGGGTAGAATCTGAAATCCAGAACCTTCCTGTTCGCATCCACAAGTTCCACAACATAACCCAACAGTTCATGCGCTCTGCTGTCCGGATAGAGGTCCAATATATAAAAACCTTTGTCCTCTCTTATATTCGGGAGTTTCTCGAACGGCTTATACTCACCTGCGGAATATTTACCGGCCCGGCCGTAATTATATTTTTCCAATAAATATTTAAAACCGGAGACTTTTTCCGCTTCCGGAGAGGTTAGGGCTTTTGTTTTTTGCGGCAGGAGTATTTTTTCCTTCTCGTTATTACTGCAGGCCGCCAGGGAGATAAACAATACGGCAGAAAAGCATAGAAGAATTGTTTTTCTCATTTAAACAGCGTCCTTTTGACCGCCCTTATATGTACCCGGCTTCAGGACAGGACAAAAGAGAAGAAAGGAATTTGTTGCGGGAGACAAATACGTTCTCATACGGCTTCCTTGTCTCTTATCTTTTTAACTTTAGCAAAAACCGCAAAAATAAGATCTTTAAGGCCTTCACCTTTCATCGCTGAAATAGCGTAAACTTTACCTTTTCTTTTTGCGGTCAAATACTTTTTCAATTTTTTCAATTGTGCGTCAGCGCCCGGCATATCCATCTTATTGGCTACTATCACCTGGGGCTTTTTTAAGAGTTGTTTACTGTAAGCGCCGAGTTCTTTATTGATATTCTCGTAATCTTTTCTCGGATCGCGGCCGTAAGCAGAAATATCTATTATGTGTATCAGTATCTTAGTCCGTTCAATGTGCCGCAAGAATTCATCACCCAGCCCCAAACCTTTGGAAGCGCCTTCTATCAATCCCGGAATATCCGCCCAGACAAAGCCCGTAAACTCATCTATTTTAACAACACCCAGGTTCGGAGACAGCGTGGTAAAAGGATAATTCGCTATTTTGGGGTTGGCATTTGAAACTTTTGAAAGCAGAGTTGATTTTCCGGCATTAGGATAGCCTATCAAACCGACATCTGCGATGGTCTTTAGCTCAAGCATTAGTTCACGGGATTCGCCGCGCTCACCATTTTCAGCTATTCGGGGCGCCTGAAAAGTCGAAGTTTTATAAGAAGCATTGCCACGACCGCCTTTGCCGCCTTTAGCAACCATCAGCCGCTGACCGTCTTTTAAGATGTCCCCTAAAAGTTCCTCGGTTTCAAAATCCCTGACAATAGTCCCGAGCGGTACATTTATTATTATATCTTTGGCGTTTTTCCCGAACATATTACTGCCCAGACCGTGCTCGCCATGGATAGATTTGTAATAAGGTTTATATTTAAAGTCTATCAAGGTGGTCATATTTAGATTACCAACAATGACAATATCGCCGCCCTTGCCGCCGTTACCGCCGTCCGGGCCGCCCCGCGGGATGTATTTCTCGCGCCGGAAACTTATACAGCCCCGGCCGCCCGCTCCTGCTTCAACATAAATTTTAACTTTATCTATAAACATAAGTGTATTTTAGCATATTTGAAGGGGTTTTTACAGTAAAAGGTCTTGTTTGCCTGCCTCGGTAAGATGCTATTTAGACTTTTTTCTCAGGAGTCTTTTTAGTTCGTCTTTTGTTAAACCATCTTTTAGGATTTATATAATCTTTATACTTTTTATACGTCTCTTCCCCTACCAGCAAGACACCCGCCCAAAATGTTATTTCCGCAAGGACTAAAACCACGGACATAATCCCGACTTTCACCCTGCCCGAATAAGGCAGAAAAGGAATCAGCAACAAAAGCCCCCATTTCACAAAGGAAACAATAATAAGCGCCACCCCCAACTTAAAAAGAAAGGTAGTCTTCCCCTTAATATTTCCCCCAAGCTTCTTCATATATATCATCCTTTATAAATAGTAATTCCCATCACACCCATTGTCCCAGATTTTCCAAAAAAAAACAAGACACCAACCCCTGCTCCTATAAATATTCTTGCTGTTGTACCATCCCAACCTTATAACTTTACAAACCTTATAAACCTTACGAACATCCTTTCACTTTATCAACCGTACATACACATCTTTCGCTATATTCTCATCCACGGCAAACTGACTGTTTCCTACTTTGAAAAGATAAGACGGAAAATTCTGCAGTAGGCTAATATCCATGCCCGGTAGTATTCCCATCGCCATAATTGTTTGGAGTTTGTTTTTGTCTTCGGCCTGGATGTAGGAAATCTTGCCTTTCTCACCGGGCTTCACCAGGGTAAGCGGAGCTATTACTCTTACATCTTTAATACCTTTTTCCTTGCAGCACTTTCCCTCTGGTATTTTTGTGCCGTGCGGGCAGGTGGTGGGATGCCCCAGTAAACGGCAGATCTGCTCATCAATACCTCTGTGGAGAATATGCTCAAATTCGCAGGCGGAGTCATGCACGCAAACACCTTTCATATCAAAAACATCCGTTAAAAGTCTTTCGGCAAGGCGGTGCCGCCTGACCACATCCCGCGCTTCCACTTCCCCTTCTTTAGTAAGCTTGAATAGGCCGTCTTTAAGCAGGGTTAATTTTTTCTTCAGGAGCTCCGTATGCTCCGGGCCCTCTTCTTTTATTTTTAATGCGGTATGAGTCAGTCCTTTTTTCATTTGCTCCACAATTTCTATGTAGAGTTTCTCAAGTACCTCTTCGGTTTTTTGCGAGATCATAGTTACCTCTCTTAAAGTGTGATTTTGAAAATGTTTAAAATAAAATTAACCACAAAACCCGCAGCAAATGAAACGACCGTGACCACACCGGTCAGCGCCAGGGCCGTGCCGAGCTTTCTTTCTTTTATCATCATAATCAGCTGTGCAATACAAGGCAGAAAAAGCGTCATGACCACGATGGCAACAAGTATCTGATTATGGGTCAGCAGACCCGCCCTTTGCATATCAAACAAACCCGCGGCGCCGTAATCCCTCCTGAAAAAGCCCATAATAAATATCGTAGCCGTATTCCCGGGCAGTCCGAGAGTTTTGAGCGGATATTCCACCGTCCTTATCAGAAAAGCAAGCAGGTGCGAATGATCTGCCGCCCACATAGCCACGCTGACAATCAGGAAAACCGGGATAACTTCCTTAATGTACCATTCCATTCTGGTATAGGTTTTTACAAATAAATTAGAGATTTTCGGAAAGCGAAGTGGCGGCACTTCCATGAAAAACACCGGCGGTTCTCCCGGCAAGATCTTTGAAGAAAGCACACCGGCGGTTATGAAGACAACGTTTATGACCACCAGCCAGATTGCGAGTATTACAGGCAGGCCGCTTAACATCGCCATAATAACTCCGAGCTGGGCGGAACAGGGAATTGCGAGAGCCAGAAGCAGAGTAGCTATCAGCCTTTCTCTTTTTGTGGAAAGCGTTCTCGTCACCATAGTAGCCATAGTCCCGCAACCCAGACCGAGCACCATGGGAATAACGGCCCTTCCCGAAAGACCCATTTTTTTGAAGACCCGGTCAATAAGCATAGCGAGCCGCGGTAAATATCCGGTATCTTCAATAATCGCAAAGACAAAGAAGAAGGTGGCAACAATAGGAAGTATTATGGCAAAAGCATAACGCAGGCCCAGCGTAACAAGTCCGTACTCATGCACAAAAAGGTCCTGAGCTATTCTCCAGGGTAAAGCGTGTTCGATGAAATTCGTGACGGGCGGTATTATGTTCCGGTCAAAAACCGTTTTCTCCAGAAAATCCACAAAGACCCCGGCGCCCAGCTTACCCACAAATTCATAAAGTCCGAAATAAAGCACGAGAAAAAGTATAAAATAGCCCCCAAAAGTACTCATGGTCAGGCGGCTTACCCTCTCCGCAAAACTTCCCATCTGCCGGCCCTTATTTACCCCGGCTTTATCTAAAATAGCCGAAGCGGCGACCTGTCTTTCCAGCGCAATCAGATAACTCAGCGGTTTGGAATATTTCTTTTTAAGCTCTTCGATATCCTTCAGGGCAATTTTTGCCGCCGGTTTGTTTTCTTCTAAAAGTTTAGCGACTATCTCCGTATCTTCCTGAAGCAGGAGCAGAGAATTCAGCCGCCCGAACGGCGACTTCTCGATAAACTCCTCCAGCCGCGGCTCATATCTGACAATATATTTTCTGCTCTCCGTTGTTTTATAATCCGCTATTTTTCCTTTGAGATTGGCAAGACCCTGACCCATGGTGCCTATTGCGGTAAGTACAGGAACCCCGAGTTCCTCTTCCAGAAGTTTTGTATTAAGTTTTATTCCCAGTCTCTCCGCCTCATCCATAATGTTGAGGACCAGAATTACGGGCAGACCGGCTTCAATAAGCTGCAGCGTGAAAGGCAGCATCCTTTCAATATTTTTTGCGTCCAGAACATGCACCACCACAAACGGTTTTTCAGAAAAGATAATATTTCTGGCAACCCGCTCTTCCTCGGTAACCGGGACAAAAGAATACATGCCGGGGGTGTCTATTACTTCATATTCCTGGCCGTTTATCCGGGCATTCCCGCGAAAAACTTCCACCGTAGTCCCGGGATAATTTGAGACCGTGGCGTAACTGCCGGTCAGAGCGTTGAAAATAACGCTTTTCCCGACGTTGGGGTTGCCCGCTATGATTATTTTCTTAACTTCCATATTAAATATTTTACAGGTTTTCAGTTGTTTTTTATATGATGAAAATCACCCGCTATTTCTTATGAAATGCCGGCGCTGCCTTTAGCAAACTTTTCATGACTCTTGCACCGGGGCTTTCTATATGTTATTATGTTTTTAATATGACAGTAGATGCGAAATCCATGACTTTGATATTAGTTTCGGTGTTTTTGATAGCCCTGGGGCAGGTTTTCTGGAAATTGGGCACAAATCAGACCGGACCTGTTTCTTTTTCAGGCGGAGATTTAATTCCCTCGCTGATAAAAATGGTATCCAACCTCTGGTTTGTCCTGGGATGTATAATGCTGCTTTTGAGTTCCGTACTCTGGGTGATAGCTCTCGGTATGGTTGATTTAAGCTTCGCTTTCCCCTTTCAAGCTTTAGCTTTCGCCTTAATCTTCATTTTCTCCATCTTCCTCTTTAAAGAACCCGTCACACTCCTGAAAGTTATAGGCACCCTCCTGATCATCATCGGCGTAATAGTAGTATCAAAAAGCAAGTAAGCCGGATTATTCTTCAGGTATTTATTTCAGCGTTTTCTTTTTCCTAATATGCATCTTTTCTATTATCGGCGGAAATCATAAATACTACTTTCTTCTTTTTATCAATTACGTAAAAATATCTGTAGTCTCCAATCCTATAGCGCCAGGTTTCAGGATTATAGTTTACGAGCTTTTTGATGTTTTTTCCGAAAAAAGGATTGTTTTTCAACTGCGGGTAGACATAATTTTGTAATTTCTCTCTGATTTTTCTGTTAATACCGCTGAAATCATCCTTTAAGTTTTTTTGGAATTGCTCGGTTTCAAATATCCTGAAATCAGGCAACGTATTTTCCCTTGAGAGATTTTGCATCTTTATGGCCGGCTTTAATTTTCTTCTGCAGTGTTTTATCGTTGTTTATTTGATTCATCTCAATGGCATCAACATTTGAGGACTCCTCAATATTTCTAAGGACAACCGCAGTAATATAATTTGAAATAGGGCGAAATTCTATTTCTGCTTTTTTATGGATCAATTTATATTCCTCTTCCGAGACTCTCAAAGTTATTATTTTTGACATACCCATTCCCTCCAGCTGTATTCTTTTGTATTCTAATGTATTCTACAGTAATTATGCGGGTTTGTCAAGTTTATTGCAGTTGTAGTTGCTTGATTTATCAAGCGCTTTGGCCTCACGGCTGAGGCCCGGCTGGCAGGCTTAACTTTTATTCGAATTTATAACCGCATCTGCCTTCTGTTATCCATTCCTCTTTGGTTCTCGGGTATTTCCGGCAATTCAGAGGTCGGACAGGATAGATAGTGCACATGGATTTATTTTCTGCGTTAAAGGTAAGAAAGGGGCAGACATTCGGCAGCTTGCAGCAGTCCCCGCAGGAAACACAGGAACCTTTGCGGTTCTTGGCTACAGGAAAAAAGGCGGTTAAAGTTCTTTTTGCTTTTGCTTTCCAGGTATTTTTTTCGGGCATTTTCTCTCCAAAGAAAAAGCCCCGCCGGCTAAACAAGCAGACAGGGCTTTATTTTATTTTTTATTCTTGGCCACGTACTTAATAAGCCCGCCGGCCTTGATTAATTCCTGCATAAAATCCGGATAAGGGGATATTTTAAAGGTCTTGCCGGTCGTCTTATTCAAAATCTCGCCTTTCCCGGTATCAACTTCCACCTGGTCCCCGTTCTTTATCCCGTTCACCGCTTCCACACTTTCAATAATAGGCAGCCCCATATTGAAAGAGTTCCGGTAAAATATTCTCGCAAAACTCTTGGCTATAACACAAGAAACCCCCGCCTCCTTAATCGCGATAGGCGCATGTTCCCGGGAGGAGCCGCAGCCAAAATTTTTCTCCCCGACTATGATATCCCCCACCTTCATCTTTTTCATAAAGTCCTTGTCAATATCTTCCATAGTATGCTTGGCAAGTTCTTTAGGATCCGAAGTATTAAGATATCTCGCCGGAATAATCTCATCCGTGTTTACATCATCCCGATATTTAAAAACATTTCCCACAAACTTCATAATTTTTCCTCCATTTCCATAGACTCGTCTCTTATAATCTGCCCGCAAGCGGGTTTACCATATTTCAAGCAAACGCAATATGCTTACTACCCTCACCTTAATCCTCTCCCTTAAAGGGCGAGGAGACTATTTGGAAATTTCCTCCGGTCCTGCTATTCTTCCGAGTATCGCTGAGGCGGCGGCTACGGCCGGGTTCGACAGATAGACTTCTGCTTTCGGGGAACCCATTCTGCCGACAAAATTTCTGTTCGTTGTCGCCAGGGCTTTTTCACCGGCGGCAAGAATTCCCATATGCCCGCCAAGACAGGGCCCGCAGGTCGGCGTCGAAACAGCTGCGCCGGCATCTACGAAGATTTCCATAAGCCCTTCTTTTATCATTTGTTTAAAGATCGCCTGGGTCGCAGGGATAATAAGCGCTCTGAGATACGGAGCCACTTTTTTTCCTTTCATAAGCTGCGCGGCAATCCGCATATCTTCTATTCTGCCGTTGGTGCAGGAACCGATAACCACCTGGTCCAGCTTCACGGTACCCACTTTGCTTATCGGGCGGGTGTTGGAAGGCAGGTGCGGGAAAGCCACCATCGGTTCAAGTTTAGAAGCATCATATTCCATCACGGAAACATATTTTGCATCTTTATCGCTTTTATAGAACACGGGCTTCCGGATACTCCGGCCCTTAAGATAGGCCTTGGTTATTTCATCCGGTTCGATTATTCCGTTCTTCCCGCCGGCTTCAATAGCCATATTGCACATGGAAAGGCGGCTCTCCATAGAGAGCGACCTGATAGCATCACCCGTAAATTCCATAGAACGGTAAAGCGCGCCGTCCACGCCGATATCCCCGATTATTTTCAGGATAAGGTCTTTGCCGGAAACCCATTTAGGAAGTTTGCCGTTAAAAACAAATTTCATCGCTTCCGGAACCTTGAGCCATACTTTTCCGCCAATCATCGCCGCGGCCAGATCCGTGGAGCCGACTCCGGTCGAGAAAGCGCCGAGCGCGCCGTAAGTGCAGGTATGAGAATCCGCGCCAATTATCGCATCACCGGAAGTCACAATACCTTTTTCCGGCAGCAGCGCATGTTCTACGCCGACCTCGCCCACTTCAAAATAGAATTTCAGTTTTTGTTCTTTGGCAAAATCCCTGAGTATTTTCGACTGTTCTGCCGACATAATATCTTTGTTCGGGGTAAAATGATCCGGCACGAGCACAACTTTTTCTTTGTCCCAGACTTTTTTAGAGCCCGACCCTCTAAATTCGCTTATCGCTATCGGCGCCGTTATATCATTGCCGAGAGCAATATCGAGTTTCGCCCAGATAAGATCGCCGGGTTTTACTTCTTTCTTCCCCGCATGCGCGGCCAGTATTTTTTCCGTTATTGTCATTCCCATAAATATGTTTCTCCTTTTTACATAATACTTTCCTCTCCTTCCAAGATAAGGAGAGGATTAAGGTGAGGTTCTATGTTTTTTAACTTTTTCCTACTTCTGCTTAATCTTACTATTCTTCGCCCTTTCCAGTTTCGAAAGCGCATCCAGATAAGCCCGGGCGCTCGCCTCTATCACATCGGTGGAAAGTCCGCGGCCGTTCACTTCTATCGCGCCTTTCTTTATCCTGACAGTGACTTCGCCGAGTGCTTCCTTGCCGCCGGTAATGGAGCGGAGCTGATAATCCAGAAGCTTGACTTCTTCTTTTACTATGCTGTTTATCGCCTTATAGGTGGCGTCCACAGGTCCGTCGCCGAGTCCCGCAGCTTGATAATTTTTGCCGTGCATCTTTATTTCCACGGTCGCCGTAGGCGTTATCTTATTTCCGGTGGCAACATAGATATTGATAAGAGAATAAGCGGCTTCAAAACCTTTTTTGCCTTCTGTTTCCATAAGGGCCTGCAGGTCTTCGTCAAAAACTTCTTTCTTTTTATCCGCGATGACAAGAAATTTTGCGTAAATAACGTTAAGCTCTTCCCCCTCGGCGGTAAAGCCCAGCGCAGAAAGCCGGTGCGCCAGCGCATGCCGGCCGGACCTGCTCGTAAGCACCAGTTCGTGACCCGTGATGCCGATGGATTTCGGCGTCATGATACCGAAAGTTGATTCCTTTTTAAGTATCGCATCCTGATGTATACCGGAGGCGTGCGCGAAAGCGTTCTGCCCGACTATCGCTTTGTTCGGCTGCACCGGAATACCCGTATATCTGGAGACCAGCTTGCTGGTTTTATAGATTTCTTCCGACTTAATGTTGGTTTCCAGTTTGTAAATATCTTTTCTTACTTTGAGCGCCATGACGATTTCTTCGAGCGCCGCATTACCCGCTCTTTCCCCGAGCCCGTTAATCGTGCACTCTATCTGCCGCGCGCCGTTCATAGCCGCCGCCAGAGAATTTGCCGTTGCCATGCCGAGGTCATTGTGACAATGCACCGCGATTATCGCCTTGTTGATGTTCGGCACATTGTTCATCAGGTCGCGGATAAGTTTTCCGTGTTCCGCCGGTTCTGAATAGCCGACTGAATCAGGAATATTTATCGTGGTCGCGCCTGCTTTGATGGTCTCTTCCACTATCTTGCAAAGATATTCAAAATTTGTCCTGGTCGCATCCATCGCAGAGTATTCCACATCCTCGCAATAATTTCTGGCAAGTTTTATGGCTTCAATGGAACGCCGCAGAACTTCCTCGCGGGTAGTATTGGTGATAAATTTAACGTGAATATCCGAAGTCCCGATAAACGTGTGTATCCTCGGGCGTCTTGCCGGCTTAAGCGCGTCCCTGCAGGCGTCAATGTCTTTCTTAACCGCCCTGCAAAGTCCTGCTATTACCGGTCTTTTAACCGCTTTGGCTATCTCTTTCACGGATTCCAGGTCACCCGGTGAAGAAATGGGAAAACCGGCTTCAATAACATCCACATTAAGTTTCTCGAGCTGCTTGGCAATCTCGAGTTTTTCAAAACGGGTAAGCGAAGCTCCCGGGATCTGTTCTCCGTCCCTGAGCGTAGTGTCAAATATTATTATTTTATCTGTCATATAATTTCTCCTTTTTTATGTATTCCTTTTTAAATGTTTTTCCTGCACCTTTTTCCCGACCCCGCGCAGTGTGAGGTAACTTGCCCGGCATAAGCTGAAAACGATATAACCCAGGGTCACCGTAAAGAACATCGGTTCCGGCCGCAAAAGGAAAACCAGGCCGGTAACAGCTACCATAACCACCAGAATAAAAGGCGCTCTTTCTTTTTTTACATACTGTTTGAGCGAGAAAAATTTTATATTACTCACCATTAAAAACGCCGCCGCGACCATCAGGACCGGCAGAAAATAAACGTTAAATTTAGTCACCGCTACGGCATACCAGTTTATCGTAGTCAGAAACTGGGTCTGCGGTTGATTTACATAATACCATTCCCCCCACTGCGCAAAAAGCACATAAGAGACGAGCACGCCCGCAGCACCCGGGGTCGGCAGGCCCGTAAAATTTTTCAAATCCTGTTTCACTATAGTATTAAATCTTGCCAGCCGGAGCGCAGCGCAAACTGCGTAAACCGCGGCAATAAGCACGCCTATCTTCCCGAGATGTCTCAGCACTGACAGATAAAGTATTACGCCGGGGGCAATGCCGAACGAAGTAAGGTCGGCAAGCGAATCCAGTTCCTTTCCGAATTGGCTGTCGGTTTTAGTCATCCGCGCCACTATCCCGTCCAGGAGATCAAAAATCATCGCGGCCAGCACTAACCAGCTGGAGAGCACGAAGGGATTAATAAAATCGTTATAGCTGGTGAGTTTAAGCGCATCGGTCACGGCAAAGATTATAGCCAGGAAACCACAGACAAGGTTACCCGAGGTTATAAGATTGGGAATAATAGAAAACTGCTTTTTCATTTAAGCTTTTAAAGCCCTTGCGTGGGGCTTTTTAGGTTTTTCTTTTGCACCGCTGATTTTTCCGAGTAATGTTGTCCCGGCATACACGATATCGCCTTCGACGGCGGTTATTTTACAGGTAACCGGAACAAAAAGCTCGACTCTCGAGCCAAAAGTTATCATGCCAAATCTCTCTCCCGCGTTTAAAGTTTCTCCGGCCTCAACCCAGGCCACAGGCCTGTGGACCAGCACGCCCGCAATCTGTTTCATTACTGCGGTTACTTCGCCCTTGATGACATAAATTATTTGCCTGTTCTTTTCCCCGGCGTCCGCATGGAACGCAGGCAGCAACTTTCCGGGTAATTCCGCAATATCCAGTATCTTGGCCGTAAAAGGCATTCTCTGAATATGCACATTATGAACATTGAGAAAAATGCTTATTCTGGTAAATTCCCCTTTAGCGCCCGGGGCCTCTTTTACCGTTTCTATACCTACTATTTTACCGTCCGCAGGGCAAAGGATATCTCCTGCTTTGCTTTTTATCTCTCTTGCAGGATCCCGGTAGAAAAACAATATTATGGCCAGTATTATTATTCCGAGCAGATCGAACAAACCCCCGACCCACTGTGTCTTGTTTTCGAAATATATATAGGAAATCACAAAAATTACCGCAAAAAAAATAAAAACCAGCGCAAAAGGGAACAGCATCTCTTCTTTTGCCCGGCCGGCGTTTACTTCTTTTATGTTTTTATTTTGCTTTTCCATTTTATTAATGGGGCGGATTTTACTCCGCCCCTTTTTAACTCCTGTTATGCCTCTAAAGAATTACGAGGTTTTCTGCTTACTTCTGCAGCCAGGTCATCATGGATCTGAGTTCCTTGCCGACTTTTTCTATCTGGTGCACATTGTCCTTCTTCATTAACGCGTTGAAATGGGGCCTGCCTACTAAATTCTCGGCCAGCCAGGACTTTGCAAACTTACCGTTCTGTATTTCTTCCAGAACTTTTTTCATTTCTTTCTTGGTTTCTTCATTTACTATTCTGGGTCCGATGACCAGGTCGCCGTATCTGGCGGTGGTGGAAACTCTGGATCTCATACCCTGAATACCGTATTCATACATCAAGTCGCAGATAAGTTTTAATTCGTGCAAGCATTCAAAATACGCGACTTCCGGCTGGTAGCCCGCTTCCACGAGAGTTTCAAAACCCGCTTTTACCAGGGCTGAAGCTCCGCCGCAAAGCACGGCCTGTTCGCCGAAAAGATCCGTTTCAGTTTCTTCTTTAAAAGTAGTTTCCAGCACGCCTGCTCTGGTGGCGCCGATAGCTTTCGCATAAGCCAGCGCAGTTTCTTTCGCTTTGCCTGAGGCATTCTGATAGATGGCAATCAGAGCCGGAACGCCTTTGCCCGCTTCATACTGCGTGCGGACCAGGAAGCCGGGTCCCTTAGGGGCGATCATGATTACGTCAATTTCCGCCGGAGGTAATATCTGGTCAAAATGAATATTGAAACCGTGCGAGAAAACAAGGGTTTTGCCTTTTTTCATATGTTTCGCTATAGAATCCTTGTAAATCTTCGCCTGGAGGTCATCCTGGGTAAGTATCTGGATCAAGTCGGCTGTTTTCGCCGCTTCTTCAACGGATACTATTTTGAATTTTTCTTTCTTGGCCACTTCATAAGCCGGAGTCCCTTCAAGTTCGCAGACTATTACACTGATTCCGCTTTCTTTCAGATTTGCCGCTTGAGCATGACCCTGATTACCAAAACCAATGATTGCAACGGTTTTGCCCTTCAAAAACTTTAGATCTGCATCTTTTTCGTAGTAAATCTTAGCCATAACACTTCCTCCTTAAGGAAATTAATTGCTTTTTTACGATGAATTACTATATTATACCAAAACAAACGCTTAGTCAATCCAAAAAAGGCAGGTATTTATCCTTGCTTTAAAAGGGGTTTTTATGAGCAGCGGATCCTTGAAATCCGGGTAGCGGTTAGCTCTTATTCTCCCAGCACAATTTCATTTGAGGGCTCGGACTCCAGCCCGTCAAGAGAGACCTGTGTGACTTTGTAATATTTTTTGCCTTTAAGGGACTGCCAGTCCAGAAAAGTCGTAAGGTCCGGGGACCCGATAAGAGCTTTCCGGTTGGTTTTGAAATCCGGCGCGCTTCCGCAATAAAGATTGTAATAGTAAAATCTCTTGCCGGCGGCAGTATTCCAGGAAAGTTTCGGATAATCGCCGCTCATCGCACCCGTTAGTGTCAGTTTTTCCGGAAGAGCGGCATTGACTCTTCCCTTCGGCTCAAAAGAGACGTCCGTCGACAAATAAAAACAATCCAGACAGGAACCGTATTTCGCGGACGCCACATTTATCTTTTTTTTGCCTGCCTTCAAGCTGACCGGGCTTTTGGATTTTACCCATTCCCATTCCTCTCCGGCAGCAGTCGCAACTTCTTTTCCGGCGATGGCATACCGCGCGCCGTCTTTGCCTTTTATTCTGCCGTAAATAAAATAATCCCCGTCCGCGGGTATATCAACTTCGATGGAAGTATTTCCCGGGTTATTTTTATCCCGCGCCCAGATGTAATAAATATCGGAAGCGGTGCCGTCAATATTAACCCAGAACCCGGCAGGCGGCGGCGCATCCAAATCCGCAGGCACGGCTTTTTCCGCTTCTACAAAAATCCGGAAAGGCCCGGCGGCCGGACCGGCGGAACTTTCACCGGAAAGCTCACTTTCAAGTTTTGAATGCTCTAAGCTTTTCAGGGCGTAAAAATAGGTCCCGTCTTTTTTTGCTTTGGTATCAAGATACTCGCTGCCGGTCACCAAACTATCATTTATCATTTCAAAACCCCGGCCGCTCTCTTCACTGCGGTAAATATTATAACCTTTAATTTCCTTCCGGTATTTTGGCGGGGTCCAGGTGACTTTAATTCCCTTCGCGTCCCGCACCGCTTTTATTTCTGCGGGCGCATCCGGTTTTCTTACGACTGCCATATAAATTTCGCACTTTGCAAAAACATTGGAATTAAAAAGAACCTTCGTCCCATCAGGACTCATATTCGGGCGGTCCAGCACAACGCTGGCTTCACCCTTGCGGTCTTTTTTACGGTACAGATTTGTAAGACATACCCGAAACCGGTTTCCGCGTCCGCCCGTAGAAAAGGGTTTTGCAAAAAAGCATTCCATTTCCGAAAGATACGGCCGATCCAGGATTCTGGTGGGAAAAGCCCAAAGTTCGTCATCCCGGGCAAGTACCTCATAGCCGTTACTGCCGGGAACAGCATCGTAAAAGGGCGGCGTGTCCTTTTTAGTTTTTTCCGGCCATAAAACATTACCTGTGGAAGGTTTCCATTCACCCTTGTCCAGCGGGAAAAAATCCCCGCCGTTATGCGAACCGTAAAATCTCCCCATAGCCCCGTGATTCCAGTCGAACAGCATATTATAAGTTTTAAGTTTGCCCGTTTTAAAATTCGCCGTTACAAAACCGTCAGTTTTATATTTACCTTCATACCAGAACATTACGGCTTCCCCTCCCGGTACAAAACGGTAAGAATCATGAATAGAAGAACTCAGCGGAATTTCCCACTGCATATCCTCCGTAAGCGAAGCCACTACTAATTTATTGCCGCCAAAGCCAGTACCGCACGCGTATTGCCCGTCAGAGCTGAGTTTTAAATAC
>Ga0265593_1000341_pt1 | contig 27992 bp, 19 predicted proteins | sample saktaG_8_FD_190136 | JGI IMG/M metagenome (GOLD analysis project Ga0265593, IMG submission 190136) | Saline water microbial communities from Sakinaw Lake, British Columbia, Canada - sak_2011_5_24_36m | ecosystem: Environmental > Aquatic > Non-marine Saline and Alkaline > Saline ...
ATAGCTGCCCATAAATCCATGCTGGATGTTGCGCAGGTTATCTTCGAAACCGCAAAGACTTATCTGGTTCAGCAGGGAAAATTTTTAGGAATTCTTTTTGTTTTTATCGGCTCTGCCGTGGCATTTTATTACGGATGGCTCTCAGAAGACAGTTTTGGAATCGGCGGGGTATTAATGATTTTAGGATGGGCTGTGATCGGTATCCTTGGCTCATACAGTGTTGCCTGGTTTGGAATCAGGATGAACACCCTGGCCAATTCAAGAATGGCATTTGCTTCCCTGGAAAGGAAACCGATCAAGCTTTTAAATATTCCATTGAACGCCGGAATGAGCATTGGAGTTGTACTGATTTCACTGGAGCTGATCATGATGCTGATCATTTTAATGTTTGTCCCCGGAAATTATGCCGGAGCAAGTTTTATCGGATTTGCCATCGGGGAATCACTGGGTGCTTCAGCCTTAAGAATTGCCGGAGGGATTTTTACAAAAATCGCCGATATTGGATCAGATCTGATGAAAGTGATCTTTAAAATCGGGGAGGATGATCCGAGAAACCCCGGTACCATTGCCGACTGTGTTGGTGATAATGCCGGCGACAGCGTAGGGCCGACGGCAGACGGTTTTGAAACATACGGTGTAACCGGAGTTGCGCTGATTTCCTTTATAGTCCTTGCGGTTGCAGATCCTTCAATCCAGGTTCAGCTGCTGTCCTGGATTTTTGTGATGCGTATTTTTATGATCATCACTTCCATCGTTTCATTTTGGATCAATGGCGCCATCAGCAAGGCAAAATACAGCCATGTAGATGATCTGGATTTCGAAAAACCGCTGACTTCCCTCGTGTGGATTACTTCACTCCTTTCAATTGCAGTGACTTTTATCATCAGTTATTTTACCATCAGCAACCTTCCAGACAATCTCTGGATCACTTTATCAGTCATTATCAGCGCTGGAACCCTCGGGGCTGCCCTGATACCTGAATTTACCAAAATTTTTACAAGTCCGAAGTCGACTCATGTCAGGGAAGTGGTAGTCGCATCAAAGGAAGGAGGCGCTTCGCTTAATATCCTTTCCGGACTGGTTGCAGGAAATTTCAGCGCTTTCTGGCAGGGGATGGTATTTTTTCTGCTCATGTTTGTCGCCTATTTTGCCAGCACTTTCGGCTTGAATAATTTTATGATCTACCCCTCAATTTTTGCGTTCGGCCTGGTTGCGTTCGGGATGCTCGGGATGGGTCCGGTGACCATTGCTGTGGATAGTTACGGACCTGTGACCGACAATGCACAATCCATTTATGAATTATCCCTGATCGAGGAAATTCCAGGCATTGAAGCTGAAATTGAAAAGGATTTCGGTTTCAAACCTGATTTTGAGAAATCAAAACATTACCTTGAAGCCAATGATGGAGCCGGAAACACATTTAAAGCCACCGCCAAACCAGTATTGATAGGTACTGCGGTTGTAGGTGCCACCACCATGATTTTTTCCCTGATTCTGGTCATTAAAAATTCGCTGGGTATTCAGCCCGAACAGGTACTAACCCTGCTGAACCCTTATACCATACTGGGGTTCCTGTTAGGAGGTGCAGTCATTTACTGGTTCAGCGGCGCTTCCATCCAGGCTGTTACCACAGGTGCAAGCCGGGCTGTTGCCTATATCAGAGATAATATCAATCTGGACCCCAACGCTCCCAAAAAAGCCGACACAGCCAAGTCAAAAGAGGTGGTCCAGATCTGTACGGTTTATGCCCAAAAGGGGATGTTAAATATTTTCATCGCCATTTTCTCTTTTGCACTGGCTTTTGCCTTCCTTTCCTCCCCTACGGGACTCACCGAATCGATGTCGGGAGAAGAAAAACTGAATTTCGCCTTACCGGTCTCGCTTTTTGTAAGCTACCTCATCTCGATCGCCTTTTTCGGACTGTACCAGGCGATCTTTATGGCCAATGCCGGTGGAGCATGGGACAATGCCAAAAAAGTAATTGAAGTGGACATGAAAGAAAAGGGGACTGAACTGCATGCTGCTTCGGTCGTGGGCGATACGGTCGGAGATCCTTTTAAGGATACCTCCTCCGTAGCGTTGAACCCGATTATTAAATTCACCACCCTTTTCGGACTGTTAGCCATGGAAATTGCCCTCTCGGTACATTTCAGGGAAGTTGCACATTACGTAGGAATTGTTTTCTTTGCAGTAGCGTTATATTTTGTGTATCGTTCTTTTTATAAAATGCGGATAGACAAAAAGAAGTGATAACTGCTAACAAGGTTAAATTCAGAAATTTTCAGTCTCATATAGCGGATTATCTGCGAAATAAAAAGGTTGTCTTCAGGGCAGCCTTTTTATTTTTAAAAATTCGTACTTTTCTGAGGCAACCTTCAGTGGATTAAGTGTTATTATTAAGCGAAGCTATACACCGCGTCTATCATCTGATATGGGAGGAGAAGTCAGAGTCAAATACGAAATTGAATCTTTGTACGACCAGTATGCTCCTTTGCTTTTAGGTCTGTGTAAAAGGTACTGCGGGAACATTGAAGATGCTGAAGACGTTCTCCATGACGGGTTTATAAAGATTATTAAAAACCTTGATAAATTCCAGGAACGTCCTTCGGGAACATTTATAGCCTGGATGAAACGGATCATGGTAAATACCGCACTCAACCATATCCGGGACCATTCAAAAGAAAGGAATGTGTTTTCATTGGATCCTTATCAGGAAATAATGGAAATGCCCGATACAGGCGAAGAAGCACCGTTCGGAGAACTTGACGGTGTTTTTAGCAAAGCGCTTCTTCAGGAAATGATCTCCGCACTTCCTCCCGGATACCGAACGGTCTTTAATCTGTATGTATTTGAATCATATTCCCATAAGGATATAGCAACGGTTCTTGATTGTTCAGAGAGCACTTCCAAATCACAGCTATTTAAAGCAAGAGCTTTGCTTAAAAAAAATTTACAATCAGTTTTGAACAAAAAATTGTATCAAAATGAAAAAAGATAAGCATCCCATTGATGATTTTTTCAGGGAGGCATTAAAAGATCATGAAGTCATTCCTTCGGATTCAGCAAGAGCTGATTTTCTGGAAGAAGCTTCAATGTTTGTCAGGAAAAAACCATATCTCCGGAAATGGACCATTTCCCTTTCCCTTATTCTCCTTTTCGCCATCCTGGGCACATTTTTCTATTTTACCTTTTCTAACAAATCATCAAAAGCGTATTCCCCTGCTGAAAATAATCCCGGCACAGCTGAAAACACAAGCACTGTTGAAACAATAAAGGAAGATGGAATGTTAAATGCTTACCCTGAACCTTCCCAGGTAAATAATTTGAGTGTAAAACCAGTAAAGGTCTTCAAAACAGGGGTTACCATGGTGGATGAAAATATTTCAACCGTAAGAAAAAATGAACCCCTGGATGAAATTATTGTAAATCCACAAACCGTAACAGAAGAAATGGCCACCGAGTCCGGGCTGACCTCAAAAAATCCGGAAATCACAAGCAGTGTTTCCGACAGTCTTCCCCGTGACACCCTCAGCCGCTCATTTTCTGACCTTCAGGAACTGCCTGCTGCAAAACCCGACAGCATTCAAAACAGCATCCACCTGATGATAAAATCAGGTGTTCCTGAAATATGGCCGGAAAAGGAATGGAAAATCAGTGCAGGTCTATATTATGCTCCTGAGTGGATGTTCAATACATTGGAAGGAACCAAGCCGGCTACAAATTTCGGCATTGAAGGAACCTTCAGAATTGGACGGTATTCCATTCGCACCGGGGCCGGCTTATCCATTACAAAAGGGACCAATCAACTGGCCATTGAATATCAGGATTATCTCGGAAGTTATATGAAACTTGACTCCATGACCTTTGCCTGGGATAAGCAGCATTATTACCTGATCCCCACCTATTTCCTGACGCATCAGGATGTTTTTGACAGCCTGATGAAATTGGATAATGCCAAAGTGATCAAACGATATACCTATTTACAGATTCCCCTTATTCTGGGTTATGATTTTTTAAGATATAAAAAAATCTCGGTGGGGGTACGTTTAGGGCCAGTCCTTTCCATTTTAATGGCTTCAAAAAAGATCAGTGGAGACTACGACCCCGAAAAAAAGCAAATCATAAGCATTAACATGATCACGCCTGAACAGATTAATCTGAACTGGCAAATCCTCGGGGGTATCAATGCGACTTTTCGCTTTTCACGTCGCTTCGGAATTGAACTGGAGCCTTTCGCAAAATATTACCTGAACTCGGTATATGAGTATTCGGGAAGCTCAAAACCATGGTCGATCGGAATTCGCGGAGCTCTTTTTATCAGTTTTTAATAAAGGGGATGTATCGGGCAACCAAATCAAAAACCAGTGTTTATATAGAAAGAAAAATACAGTTTATCTCAAAACAAAATCTTATGAAAAAACTGATCTCTATTGTCGCTTTCTGGATGGCCATGCTGCCTGTGATGGCCCAGACCACGCTGCTGACTGAAAGCTGGGAAACGGCCGCGGTAGGACAAACACCTCCCACCGGATGGGGCATCGATCTCGTTTCGGGTTCCGGAAATACCTGGTTTGTCCAGAATGGAACTCATCCAAGCTGTTATCCATATAATGGCAACCGTATGGTAGAATTCCGGTCTAACGATGCCGCAACCGGTGTCTGTAACAGACTTAAACGAACTGTCCCGCTTTCATCTTCTGGATTTCCTTTTGTTCTCATCGATTTTGAATGGCATACTGATAGTGGTTATTATTACAGAAACGATAAAGTCGAAGTTCAATGGAGTCTGAATGGGAATACCTGGACTACAGCGGGAACCTATCTCCGTCGTGAAATAAGCCTTCCATGGAAATTTGAAGTTCTTTCTTTACCAGCAGCGGCGGGCAACCAGGCCACATTATACCTCGCTTTCCTCTTTACTTCCGATCATGGAAATAATTGCCATCTTGATTTCGTACACGTAACCGGAAGTACTACCGCTCCTCCCCAACCTTTGGTCACAACACTGCCGACTAGTTATCACACAAGTTATGTGGCATACCTTTATGGCTCTGTTATTCCTAATGGATACAATACATCAACATACTTTGAATATGGCCTGAACACAGGATATGGTTTGATGATAGACGCCGGTATTCATTCGGAAATAAACTCTGTCCCTATTCAGTCATATATTACTAATCTGTATGCAGGCCAAATATATCATTATCGGGCCGTCGCAACTAATGCAACAGGAACTGCATACGGGAATGATCTGACTTTCACAACTAACGATTCAGTACCAACCGCCCTTACGGGTTCGGCAACAGCTGAAGCCACTTCAGTCATACTCACGGGTATCGTTGATCCTGGAGGAGAGATTGCTTTCCCTTCCTTCGAATACGGCCTTACTTCAAGCTATGGTTCAACCATATCGGCCTCACCCACCTCTATCAATGGCGACTCGGTTAATACCTTTGTTTTCTCTACTTTATCCGGATTATCTACAAATACCACCTACCATTACCGCTTAAAAGCCTTTAATTCACTGGGAACCGGTTATGGAAGTGATGCAACTTTCACCACATCAGGATCCTCGCTATCAACACTAATTACAGGGCAAGCTTCAAATATTACCCAAACCAGTGCTTTACTTCATGGATCTGTAAATCCCAACGGAGACCAGACCTATGTAACATTTGAATTTGGAACGACTACTGCTTACGGAACTTTCCTTTCCTGCGGAGAATTCGCAGGAGATACCCTCCAAGCGGTAGCTCAGACGTTAACAGGACTTATACCCGGAACACTTTACCATTACAGAATAAACGGTCATAACTACTATGGCACGGCCGTTGGGGCTGACTCCACTTTTACCACCTCCGGATCGAACGTTTGCCAGGCTGATTTTTCTGTTTATCCTGATAGTTCCTATCAGTACACGTATAATTTCATCAATCAATCGACAGGCAACCTGGTTTCCTGGTACTGGAATTTTGGTGACGGAAATACATCAACCTTGCAATTCCCTCCGGCACACACCTATGCCGCAGCCGGCATCTACATGGTTTGCCTTACGGTTCAGGGAGCAGATTCTTCCTGTTTCGATACTCATTGCGACACACTTTATGTGGACAGTGGAACCGGTTGCCAGGCGCAATACTCCCATTATCCTGATTCTTCTGCAGGCAACTGGTCCATTCAGTTTATTGATCTCTCTTCTGGAAATCCCACATACTGGTTCTGGTCTTTCGGCGACGGAACCTCTTCCACGCTTCAAAACCCGGTTCATACTTTCGGCGGGCCGGGTAATTATTATGTTTGCCTCACCATCACCGGCCTGAATTGTACCAGTACCTGGTGTGCAAACGTAACGGTCGAAAACACGCCAGCATGTGTCAGCTATTTTACTTTTGAGAAGTCCGGCTTAACTGTCAATTATTCGGGTCACAAAGTAAACGGATATCCGGCAAATTATCAGTGGAATTTCGGTGATGGACTGATTGGACAGGGACAGAACATCATTCATCAATATGCATCTCCCGGAATTTATTATGTCAGCCTGACGACTGTTGAAGACAGCAGCGGTTGTCAGTATTCCTCCGCTCAATCCGTTTCGGTAGGAGACAGTGCGGAATACCATCAGATTTACGGACAGGTTTTTGCCGGAAATTTTCCGCTGACCACGGGTCTTGCCCTGATTTTCTCAATAGACACCAGCAACAATTATAATCCTTACATCGACATTTGTTATATTGATTCACTGGGCATTTATTACTTCCCCATGGTCCCCCTTGGAAATTACGTGGTTTACGCATTACCCTTTGATTCGAACGGATATCTCCCAACCTATTATGGCGACGTCCTTTACTGGGAAAATGCAAGTGTAATTTTTTCAGGCCAGCCTGATAACCCTTATAATATTCACCTTCTTCCTGCCGGAAATAGGGTGAACGGGAACGGAAATATTAACGGACTGATCAATTACGGAGGAATGAAATCAACGCTGCTTGACAAGATAACGATGCAGCTCATGGATTCGGATGGAAATATGATCTCCTTTGACAGAGTTTCCACTCAGGGTGATTTCATCTTTCCTTCACTGGCATTTGGAACTTACTTCCTGAAAGCTGAGATAGCCGGGATCAGAAGCGATGCAGTTCAGGTTTTACTTTCTACCGAATCACCTGAAGCAGTTGTACACATGACTTTTTCCGGAAACCAGATCCAGGGTATTCCGGAAACCTGGAAATTATTTGAGGCAGGGGTCATTTACCCCAATCCGGTTTCAAACCTGGCGCATATTGCCATTGTAACTAAAATTTCAATTCCCATCGATATAGAATTATTCACGGTCACCGGAAAAGTCGTTTACAGCGCCCGGAAAATTTCCGAGACCGGTGAAATGAATCTGTCGATCCCGGTTTCATCTTTACCGGCTGGTATTTATACCTTACGTATTTATTCTGAAAAAGGAACGTTTATCACGAGGAAGTTACTTAAGACCCAATAACGAACCTTGTCTTTATACTGAAAAAGCTGTTCCTCAGGGGCAGCTTTTTTTTTGTTTTATTCTGTAAACTTGGTACTTTTGCATCACTCCAAATTTTCCGTAAAACTTATTTTCCATGATAACCAACAATTTTGCAAGACGGCACAATGGGCCATTCGGCGACGAAATCGGTCAGATGCTTGAAAAAATCGGTCTGACTTCCCTTGACCAGCTGATTGATCAGACAGTTCCTTCCGCAATCCGTATGAAAGCTCCCCTGGATCTGCCCGAAGGGCTTAATGAATACCAGTACCTCAACCACATCAGATCGATCGGAGCAAAAAACAAACTTTTTAAAAGTTTCATCGGAATGGGTTATTACGATACCATCGTTCCGGCAGTCATCCTCAGAAACATCCTCGAAAACCCGGGCTGGTACACAGCCTACACGCCGTATCAGGCAGAGATTTCCCAGGGCCGGCTGGAAGCATTATTGAACTTTCAGACCATGGTATGCAATCTCACTGCCATGCCGATTGCCAACGCTTCCCTTCTGGATGAAGGCACAGCCGGAGCAGAAGCCATGATCATGCTTTTCAACAGCCGTTCACGAGATGCTGTAAAAAGAGGGGCAAACAAATTTTTTGTTTCTGAAAACCTTTTCCCGCAATCCATCGATGTGATACGCACCCGTGCCCTTCCTTTGGGCATTGAAGTTATTACCGGCTGTCAGGATGCCTTCATTTTCAATGAAATGGTTTTTGGATGTGTAATCCAATACCCAAACCAACTGGGCGCAGTATGTGATTATTCTTCAATGGTTGAAAAAGCGCATCATGCCGGAGCGATGGTGGCGGTTGCTGCAGATCTGCTGAGCCTTACCCTCCTTAAACCTCCGGGAGAATGGGGTGCAGATATTGTATTCGGATCAACCCAGCGGTTTGGTATTCCCATGGGATACGGCGGACCCCATGCCGCCTATTTTGCCACCCGCGACGAGTATAAGCGTCAAATGCCGGGTCGTATCATTGGCGTTTCCGTAGATGCCAACGGAAACAGGGCACTCCGAATGGCGCTTCAAACCCGTGAACAACATATCAAACGTGAAAAAGCCACTTCCAATATCTGCACATCTCAGGTGCTCCTGGCGGTTATGGCTGGAATGTATGCTGTTTATCACGGTTCTAAGGGACTTCAACAAATCGCACGACATATCAACATTCTTGCCGGAGTTTTATCACAGGAAATTCAGAAATATGGTTATCCCCAACGGAATGGTCATTTTTTCGACACAGTATTGATTGAATTACCTGAAAATGTTTCAGTTGAAACAATCCGTAAGGAAGCGCTGGAACACCGGATGAATTTCCGGTACATCGACGATAAACACATTGGTATCAGTGTGGGAGAAACCACTTCCTTATCTGACATCAACATAGTGGTTGGAATTTTTGCACGGGCAAATGGAAAAAATCATATCGCATTCATTTGCGATCCGAAGGAGTGTGCGCAGATAAAAACCATTCCTTCGCAACTTGAGCGAACTTCCGGTTTTCTGTCCCATCAGGTTTTTAACAGTTATCACTCTGAAACGGAGATGATGCGATATATCAAAAAACTGGAGATCAAGGATCTTGCCCTGAATCGCTCCATGATTCCCCTGGGATCCTGTACCATGAAACTGAATGCCGCTTCAGAATTATTTGCCTTGAGCTATCCTGAATTCGGAGGGATCCATCCCTTTGTTCCGGCAGATCAGGCTGAAGGGTACCACATTCTGATTGAAGAACTTGCCAAAGACCTTGCAATTATTACCGGTTTCGATTCTGTCTCATTCATGCCCAATTCAGGAGCAGCGGGTGAATACGCAGGACTGATGGTGATCCGTCAGTATCATATCGCCTATGGAAACGGACACCGCAATGTTTGTCTTATTCCTTCTTCTGCCCATGGAACCAATCCGGCAAGTGCTGCAATGGCTGGGATGAAAGTGGTGGTGGTCGGATGCGATGACAAAGGGAATGTGGATGTGGATGATCTGAAGAAAAAAGCCATTGAGTTCAGGGATGATCTTTCAGCACTTATGGTCACTTATCCTTCAACGCATGGTGTTTTTGAAGAGGAGATCCTGGATATTATCAGGATCATTCATGAAAACGGCGGGCAGGTATACATGGATGGAGCCAACATGAATGCCCAGGTTGGATTGACCAATCCCGGGCTGATCGGGGCAGATGTATGCCACCTGAACCTGCACAAAACTTTCGCCATTCCCCATGGTGGAGGTGGTCCGGGGGAAGGCCCGATCGCAGTTGCAAAACACCTCACACCCTTTCTTCCAAAACATGTATGTGTTGAAACAGGCGGTAAGGAAGGCATAACTGCCATTGCATCCGCTCCTTTCGGCAGCGCGATGATCCTGACCATTTCCTATGCCTATATCAAACTGATGGGCGGCGCCGGCTTAACGGAAGCAACCAGAATGGCAATTCTGAATGCCAATTACCTCAAATCATGCCTGGAACCTTATTACCCTATTCTTTACTCAGGAAAAAACGGACGTTGCGCACATGAAATGATCGTCGATTGCAACGGCATCAGCCGCCAAACCGGAATCGGAGCCATCGATATCGCCAAGAGATTAATGGACTATGGTTTCCATGCCCCTACCGTTGCTTTCCCGGTGCATGGAACCCTGATGGTGGAACCAACAGAAAGTGAACCATTTTCAGAGCTGAACCGGTTTCTGGAAGCGATGATTGCCATCAAAGGAGAGATCGATGAGATCGCAGAGGGAAAATCAGACAAAGTCATCAATGTGATCATGAAAGCGCCTCATACGGCTCAGATGGTATCGGCTGATGAATGGGATCTCCCCTACTCCCGGCAAAAAGCTGCCTTCCCGGTCGCATCGCTGATAGAAGATAAATACTGGCCTACCGTCACGCGTATCGATGATGCCTTCGGTGACCGAAATTTAAGATGTATCGCCTGATCCGGCCGAAGAAACGATGTCCGGGAACATGTATTCCTGCAGTTTGAAAAACAACTTTACCTGAATCAATGAAACAGGTTGGGGTTGTTTTGGATAAATTCAACCAATCCATGAAAGATGAGCCCCATTCCCATGGTGGCGACAAAAAAGCCTACAATCCTGGTTGCAGCATCAATTCCTTTTTCTCCAATTCGTTTTAATATTTTCTGGGCATAGGCCAGGATAAGGAAAATAACCAGCATACAGGCAATGGCGGCAAGGGAGATCACAACGACCGACAATATCGCTTTTCCGCTTGGTTTCAGGGAAGTCATGCCAAGGACTGTAGCCAAAACGCCGGGGCCAAACATGATCGGCAAAGCGAGGGGGACAAAAGCCGGATCTGAATTTCCCCCGCTGCTTGATGTGTTGTTGAAAAACCCGCCCTGACCACCGGGCATAAAAAGTTCGAACCCGATCTTCATGAGGATGATCCCACCGACAATTCTGACCATTGCCAGATTTACACCGAAAATCTCGAGGATAAAAGTTCCGAAAATCAGGAAAGAAATAATCAGAATGAGCGCATAAAAACACGAACGGAAAGCCAGTTTCTTTTGAGCTTTAATATCCTGACCTTTCGAGAGGGAAAGAAAAATGGGAAGGGTTTCCAAAGGGTTGACCACGGCAAGCAGGGTGGTAAAAGTTCCGATAAACAAAGGAATCAGGTTTTCCATCGATTTAGGTTTTAAGATATAAAGATAGGCCAATTAACAATATTGCTTCACCCAGACAGAAATTTCTTCCAATGCTTTTTTTGCCTGTTTCAGGATTCCCAGGTAACTCATAAAACCATGGATCATATCCTCATAAACAGAAAGCCGGACAGCCACACCCGCTTCTTCCAAGCGTTTAGCGTATGCGATGCCCTCATCTCTTAAAAGGTCATGCCCTGAAACAATCATTAAAGCAGGAGGAAGTCCGGATAAATCGGAAGTCAGCAAAGGCGCTGCTTTTGGGTCCAAAGAATCCTTTTCACCATCAAGATATTTATCCCAGAACCATTTCATATCGTTTCGTGAAAGTCCATAGCCTTCAGCAAATTCAAGATAAGATGATTTTTCCGGCTTTAAATAATCTGTTACCGGATAGATCAGTACCTGACCCCTTACGATGGGGCCGCCTTCCTGACAGATACGCATGGCTGTGACGGTAGCCAGGTTCCCTCCGGCGCTGTCGCCAGCCAGAAACAAGCAGTCCGGATTACCATTCCAGCTCCTGCAGTTTTCAGAAATCCAGCCTGTGGCGAAAAAACAGTCGTTGACAGCTGCCGGAAATTTATATTCGGGAGAAAGCCTGTAATCAACTGAAACTACCATACATCCGGTGGCCGAACAAAGATGGGTACTGATGGGGTCATAGGCATCGAGGCCAAAAAAGACCCAACCGCCTCCATGAAAGAAAACCATTACAGGATAAGGTCCTTTCCCTTCAGGAATATAAATCCTGAGGGGTAGTTTGCCTCCCGGCCCGGGAATATCTATGTTCAGAACAGAACCCACTTTTTTAACAGGGATTTTCATGCGGGCATATCCCTTTTCTACCTGCTCCCTTGCAAGCCCGAGCGGAATTCCACCAATATCGGGCAATCCGGCTGCTGCTATCGCCGTGAGAAGCGCTTTTGCTTTAGGATCAAGTTCCATTGTTTCCAGATAAAAGAACCCTTTGTCAAAAATTTAAGATTTCATCCTCTACCTGCTTACAAGTTTGTTTTCACGGGAAGTAAGAGTAGGACAAACCTTTAATTCTGCGGATCCGGTATGGCGCCGATTGCCGGAGTTGGAGGCAGGTACCGGATAAGTATTTCTTTCAGTTCCTCATAATTGGTCACCACAGGGAATTCCGGATAATCCTGAATCACATTTTGCGGGGGACAGAAAAGGATTCCAACGTCAGCCTGTTGGAGCATACTGATGTCATTATAGGAATCGCCCATGGCAATCACCTGATATTTCAATCCCTGCAAGGCCTCCACCGTTTTCCTTTTTGGATCCGGTTGGCGAAGCATAAAGTCGGTGATACGGTTGGTTTCATCCATGACCAATGAATGACAAAACAAAGTCGGCCTTCCAAGCTGCTTCATCAAAGGATCAGCGAACTGAATAAAAGTATCTGAAACCACGATCAGTTGTGTACGTTCTCTCACCCATTGAATCAATTCAATGGCTCCGGGGAGGGGACGGATTTGAGCAATAACCTGCTGTATATCATGAAGTTTCAATCCATGCTGGTCGAGAATCTTCATACGGCTTCGCATCAGGAGGTTATAATCGGGTTCATCGCGTGTGGTCCGTTTTAATTCTTCGATACCGGTTTTCTCGGCTACGTTGATCCATACTTCGGGAACAAAAACACCTTCCAGGTCGGAACAGACTATGTACATTTTATAGGTTTAGGGATGAATAATTATGTGGGGTCTGATTTTAAAATTCTGACTTTAAATATGCCTTGAAATCCTGGTAAAGATTCGGCATATCCGTATAAAATTCCGGTCTGCCGTCCAGTCCTTCAAGGCTTCCCGGCAATTCAGGCTCCAGGCCGATGAGGCGGTGAATCTCCTCAGGAAATTTCGCCGGATGAGCGGTTTCGAGCGTGATGAACAATTGGTCAGAAGCATCATATCCCGGATAAAGTTTCAGAAACTCCTTTATTCCTGCCCACCCTACTGCACCATGGGGTTCAAGCAGCAAACCATGATTTTTATACGCGTCCATGATGGTTGCCCGGGTTTGTTCATCGGATATACTGATTGAAAATATGTCTTCCCTCATCTTTTCCATGTCGGCAGGTTTATGAATGACCCCTTTCTCATCCATCATACCTCCATACAAGCCGACCAGCCTTGCCAGGTTACTCGGATGACCCACATTCATGGCACTTGAAATGCAGTTCCGGGATGGTTCAATTTTATGGTAGTCAGCGGAACGGAGGTAATCAGGAAATTCGTCATTTTCATTGGTAGCGATGATCAGTTTTCTTACAGGCAATCCCATTTTTATGGCAAATACGCCACCCATCATATCTCCGAAATTTCCGGAAGGAACTGCAATGATCGCTTTTTCCGGATGATTTTCCATCCGCAGTCGCGAAAAAGCATAGAAATAATACACGATCTGGGGAATAAGCCTGCCGATGTTTATTGAATTGGCAGATGAAAGATCAAGGTACTCCAGGTCGGGATCGGAAAAAGCCTGCTTGACAAGCGCCTGGCAATCGTCAAATTTAGCATCCAAAGCGAGGACATGTACATTATCTCCAAGGGTGGTCATTTGTTTCCGTTGACGTTCGGTCACTTCCTTGCGGGGAAAAAGCACCACAACCTGAATGTTATTCAAACCAAAAAAAGCATTGGCCACTGCGCTGCCTGTATCACCGGAGGTAGCTGTCAGAATTAACAGCTTTTTATTTTCCTTTTTCAGGTAGTACTGCATCAGGCGGCCCATCATTCTGGCGGCAAAATCCTTGAAAGAGGCCGTAGGACCCTGATCCAGACGCATGACATATTTCCGTTCAAACACCTTTTCCAGGGGCACCTCGAAATCATAGGATTCTTTGACAATACGCATCAGTTCGCCATCCGGAATTTCACCCTGCAAAAATTTTCCCGTAACCGCATAGGCTATTTCATAATAAGGTTTGTTAGAAAATCCCTGAATTTCATCCCGGGATATTTCCGGTATCCGGTCAGGCATATAAAGCCCTTTGTCCGGAGCCTGTCCTTTCAGCAAGGCCTGGCCAAAGTCTGCTTTGTCTGCCCTCAGGTTTGTAGATCCATAGGATATCGGCTGATGCATGGTCAATCCTTTCTAAGTTTCGCTGAAGAAGCTCCTCCTGCGGAGTATTCAGGTGAGGTCACACTAATTGTTTTACCATCCAGAACCGTTAATGCCCTGTCGATATCCTTGATAATATCGTCGGGATGTTCAACTCCGACACAAAGCCGGATCAGGTTCGAAGGAATCCCAGCTTCTCTCCGTCCTTCCTCACCTTGCTGGGAATGGGTTGAAATAGCAGGGATGGTGGCAACCGATTTGATTCTGCCCAGGTCGGTGGCCCTCCAGATACGGGTAAAGGCATCAAACACATCACGGGTTTGTTTGGCGTCGCCCTTGATGTTAAACGACATAAGGTGTCCGAACCGATTCATTCTGCCACCATATTGTTCATCATGTTCCGCATCTACCAGGAACATATATTCAGAGGCCAGCTTATGCAGGGGGTGATTCGGCAAGCCAAGGTAATCAACCTTTTCAATGTGTTTATGTCCGGCTAAAAAATTCGCCACCTTCAGGGTAGTGCGGCTCATATGGTCCACCCGCATGCGGAGTGTTCGGATATCATTCAGCGCCATGGCCGCATTCATGGGAGAAATATTGGGACCATTATCACGGTTGGGTAATAGTTTCAGGTAAGTAGCAAAATCGGCTTTCATTTCAGGGTTATCGATTTTGGAAACCAGGTTTTTACGTGAAATAATGGCTCCTGCAATACCGAATCCACTGGTCGCCAGCGTTTTTGTAACCGATTGAATGACAATGTCGGCCCCGTGTTCAATAGGCCGGAGCAAAGCGGGAGTGGCTACCGTTGAATCGATGATGAGCGGAATACCATATTTATGGGCAAGGGCTGCGACTTTTTTCAGATCAAAAAATGCCAGACCGGGATTGCTTGGCATTTCCCCATACAGGAAACGGGTATTATCATCAATCAGCGATTCCCATTCACTGATATCGGTTGAATGAATCACCTTTCTCCATTCCACATTCCTTTCCAGATGCTTGCGCATGGAAAACTGCTGAAAAGTTCCTCCGTAAACCTGTGTTGTAGCGACAAAGTTCATCGGAGCCCCGGGATTGGCGGGATCCACAACCAAAAAAGCGTCGACAGCGCTCTGAATGGCTGCCATCCCGGAGGATGTTGCAATACAGGAAGTATCTGCATCCGTTCCATACCCTTCCAGCAAAGCAAGAACTCCTTCCAGGTAATACATGCTTGGATTTGCTATCCTTGAATAACACCAGGTAGGAACCTTGTACCCAAGGGCAGCCTCCATTTCATCTGAATCGCGGTAAGCCTGGGATGTTGACATATAGATCGGTTCGATCACTGAACCCTGGTTAAAATCCAGGGCTTCCTGCATAGAGTATATTCCGTGAGTTGCAATCGTATCAAAACGGCATTGTTTCATTTGATTTCTGAAGTCCTCATGCCATTGCGCCGACCTTCCTGCAGCCTCCAGATAGTGATTTATTCCGGTAGAATTCATTTGCTTGATTTATATGTTTGTTTATGGATATGATTCGCTGTTTCAGGCTTCAAATATAGGAAAGAATTCAGATCAAACCATTTGCTGCAGGATAATTTTTGCTGGTTTACCGGTCGCTGTCTGCTTGGCAGGCAAAGGAGATTTTAGTATCTTTGCGAATTCCATAAATCTGAAAAAATGCAATACGATATCATAGTGATAGGCAGCGGTCCGGGCGGATACGTTGCTGCAATCCGGGCAGCTCAGTTGGGATTCAAAGTGGGTGTGGTCGAAAAAGCGGAACTGGGAGGCATTTGTCTTAACTGGGGTTGCATTCCCACGAAAGCTTTGTTAAAAAGCGCCCAGGTATTTCAGTATGTACAGCATGCCGCCGAATATGGGATTATCACCGGGAACCCAGGGGCTGACTTTCCTGCCATGGTCAAAAGAAGCCGGGAAGTGGCAGATTCTATGAGCAAAGGGATCCAGTTCCTGTTCAAAAAAAACAACATTGATCCCATCAAAGGGACCGGAAAAGTCAGGCCCGGGAAAAAAGTGGAAGTTACGGATGAGTCTGGAGGCGTCACAACCTACACCGCCAGCCATATCATTCTTGCTACCGGAGCACGGTCACGCGAAATACCCATCCTGAAACAGGATGGTAAAAAGATCATTGGTTACCGTGAAGCCCTTACCCTTTCTGAGTTACCGAAAAGCATGGTGGTGGTTGGCTCCGGAGCCATAGGCTCAGAGTTTGCTTATTTCTACAACGCTCTTGGGACAAAAGTTACCTTGATTGAAATGTTGCCGAACATTGTTCCCATTGAAGACGAAGAGGTATCCAAAAACCTTGAACGCTCCTTTAAAAAGGCAGGTATGAAAGTCATGACGGGAGTTTCAGTGGAATCGGCCGATATTACCGGAGAAGGTTGTAAGGTAATGGTCAGAACAAAGAAGGGAGCGGAAATAATCGAATGCGACCTCATCCTTTCGGCCATTGGGATATCCACAAACCTTGAAGGTCTGGGGCTCGAAGAAACAGGGATTGTCACCCATGAAGGTAAAGTGGTCGTAGACGACTTTTATAAAACCAGTGTGGACGGATATTATGCCATCGGGGATATTGTGAAAGGTCCGGCACTCGCACATGTTGCATCGCACGAAGGAATCATCTGCGTGGAAAAGATCAAGGGAATGCACGTGGAACCGCTTGATTATGGGAACATCCCCGGCTGCACCTATACCCATCCTGAAATTGCATCGGTCGGCATGACTGAAAAAGCGGCACGGGAAGCAGGTTATGAATTGCTGGTCGGAAAATTCCCGTTTACTGCTTCGGGAAAAGCCACCGCCGCCGGCACACGCGAAGGATTTATCAAGGTGATCTTCGATGCAAAATATGGAGAATGGCTGGGCGCTCATATGATCGGTGAAAATGTTACCGAAATGATCGCAGAGGTGGTGGTTGCGAGGAAGCTTGAAACAACCGGCCGGGAGATCATCGAAGCGGTACATCCCCACCCTACCCTGAGTGAAGCAATTATGGAAGCGGTAGCACAGGCGTACGGGGAATGTATTCACCTGTAAGCATAAAGTGTTAATCAAATTTTAAATTATGGAAATAATTAAAACTCCGCTTGAAGGGCTTTTAATTCTCAAACCGGAGGTTTTTGAAGATGAACGAGGATATTTTTTTGAATCCTTTAACGAGGAAAAATTCCTCAGGGCTGGGATTTATGAGAAATTTCTTCAGGATAATGAATCCAAATCACGTAAAGGAGTCCTGAGAGGTTTGCATTTCCAGAATCCTCCCTTTGCCCAGGGGAAACTGGTCAGGGTGATGCGGGGTTCCGTATTGGATGTGGCAGTGGATATCCGGGTTCAGTCGCCGACCTATGGAAAATGGGAATCCATCGTACTTTCAGGTCAGAATAAATGGATGTACTGGATTCCACCGGGTTTCGCCCATGGTTTCGTGACCCTGGAAGATGAAACCATCTTCTTTTATAAATGTACCAACGTTTATAATAAAGCCTCTGAAGGCAGCATTGCATGGAACGATCCCGATCTGAATATCAGCTGGGGGGTGAATGATCCGGTCATTTCGGAAAAAGATCAGACCGGTCCCCGGTTCCGTGATTTTATTAGTAAGTTCACTTAATCGCAGAACAACTTGAACACTTCATTACTCAAAAATTTAAATGAATCCATGAAGAAAGACATATTATATACCTTGATGGGATTCCTGTTTGCATTCATTGTTTTTGCCGGAATACTCGCATTTGTCGAAATCAAATCCAACGATAAGGAATACCAGCAGCTTTTCATGAGGCATACCAAAGTATTTGCACCTGAAGTCCCTCAGAAAGCAGATTTTTCAGGAGAAAAAGCGCCCCTCGACCTGTTTTATATTCAGGAAGGTTTCGAAAGGGAAATCCTTGCTGCTTCTTTTATGCATTCATCCACAACTTTAATGTTTAAACGCGCCTATCGATGGTTTCCTGTCATAGAGCCCATTTTAAAGAAGAATGGCATTCCTGATGATTTTAAATTTATAGCAGCGGTTGAAAGCAACTTTGCCAATGTGACCTCACCCGCCAGGGCAGAAGGATTCTGGCAATTTATAAAACCAACCGGTCAGAAATATGGTCTGGAAATCAATGCAGAGATCGACGAAAGGTATCATCTTGAAAAAGCAACCGAAGCAGCCTGCAAATATTTTCTTGATTCTTATAAAGTCTATAAAAACTGGACCCTTGTAGCCGCATCCTATAACCGGGGTGTGGGAGGAATGAATAAAGCCCTGGAGCAGCAAAAGGTGTCGTCCTATTACGATCTGTATCTTAATGAAGAAACTTCCAGGTATGTATTCAGAATACTTGCTTTCAAAGAAGTATATAACCACCCGACCCGTTATGGATTTTACCTTCGTGAAAGGGATCTTTATCCCCAGATTCCTTGCCGGATGCTTGCCATTGACAGCAGCATTGCCGACTTACCAGGGTTCGCATTATCCATGAAAGTGAATTACCGGATTTTACGCGAACTGAATCCCTGGATTCAGGGCTATTCCCTTCCAAACAAATCCAGAAAAATCTATGTTTTTCTCCTTCCAAAGGATGGGGGGTTGAGCTATGAAACCCTTGTAAAGAAAATTCCCCTTAAAGACACTTTCTTCCACGATACCCTGAAGATGAACGAAGTCCATTAAACCTGATGAATCAACCTGAATAGTGGAAGAGCAACTCGAAGTTTTTGGTGCAAGGGTTCATAATTTAAAGAATATAGACCTTATCATTCCACGCAATAAACTGGTAGTCTTCACCGGATTAAGCGGAAGCGGAAAGTCATCACTGGCTTTTGACACCATATATGCCGAAGGACAACGCAGGTATATGGAAACTTTTTCAGCCTATGCCCGGCAGTTTATCGGGAATCTCGAACGGCCCGATGTAGATAAAATCAACGGACTTAGTCCGGTTATTTCCATAGAACAAAAATCCACCAACCGGAATCCAAGGTCCACGGTCGGAACGATTACCGAGATTTATGATTTTATGCGCCTGCTCTATGCCCGGGTCGCTGAGGCTTATTCCCAGGTCACCGGTGAGAAAATGGTCCGTTACAGTGAGCAGCAGATCATCGACCTTATCCGATCACAATACGAAGGAAAAACCATCCTGATATTATCTCCGGTAGTCAAAGGCCGGAAAGGGCATTACAGGGAATTATTTGAACAAATCCGGAAACAGGGCTACCTGAATGTCAGGATTGATGGAAATATCCGTGAACTTTCACAGGGCCTTCAATTAGACAGATACAAAGTTCATGATGTTGAAATCGTCATTGATCAGTTGATCATCAAAGCGGATACCCTTCAGCGGCTCATCCAATCGATCAACCTTGCGATGAAACATGGGAAGGGAACAATGATGGTGATGGAAACCACGACCGGTATGGTCAGGCATTTCAGCCGCATGCTCATGTGCCCGACTTCAGGAATTTCTTATGATGAGCCTGAACCCAACACTTTTTCATTCAATTCTCCTTACGGGGCCTGCCCGAAATGCAATGGCCTGGGCGTCGTTTCTGAGATCGATATCCGGAAAATCATCCCTGATCGCAAGGCAAGCATTAAAAAGGGTGGAATCCTGCCCCTGGGCGAATATAAAAACACCTGGATATTCAAGCAAATGGAAGCGATCGGAGAAAAATACGGTTTCACCCTGAATACCCCGATCGAGGAAATCCCGGAACAGGCCATTCAAATTATTTTATATGGTTCCGATGAAATTTTCAAGGTTAAAAATGATTACCTCGGAATTACCTCCACTTATGCCCTGAATTTTGAAGGGATCGTCAGCTTCATCAATGCCCAGCATGCTGAAGAAGCTCCTTCGGGAATCATGAAATGGGTGAGCAGCTTCATGAATAAACTCTGTTGCCCGGAATGCAACGGAAACCGCCTGAAGAAGGAATCACTCCAGTTTAAGATTCATGGGAAGACAATTGCCGACCTGGCCGGCACCGACCTTGTCAATTTATCTGTCTGGTTTAAAGATCTGTACCTTCATCTTGATGAGCGCCAGCAAACCATTTCCTTTGAGATCATACGAGAAATACAGAACCGTATCGGCTTTTTACTGGACGTAGGCATTGGCTACCTGACCCTGAACCGTACGGCAAAAAGTCTTTCCGGTGGTGAAAGCCAGCGGATCAGATTGGCTACACAGATCGGATCCCAGCTCGTCGGGGTACTGTATATCCTCGACGAACCCAGTATCGGCCTTCACCAGCATGATAACCTCCGGCTGATCAGCGCCCTCCGAAGTTTAAGGGATACCGGTAATTCGGTGATTGTGGTGGAGCATGACCAGGAAACCATTTTATCTGCCGATCATGTCATCGACATCGGACCCGGAGCCGGAATTCATGGGGGACGTATCGTAGCCCAGGGCACACCGGCTGAAATCATGAAGGGCGATCAACTGACCGGACAATACCTCAGCGGAAAAAAGAAAATAGGAATCCCTGTACAACGCAGGAAAGGCAACGGAAAGCACCTGATCCTGAAAGGAGCGGAAGGCAACAACCTGAAATGTATCGACCTTGATCTGCCCCTGGGTAAGCTGATCGGGATTACAGGCCTTTCAGGCAGCGGCAAATCTTCCTTGATCAACGAAACCCTTTACCCCATTCTGAGCCGGCATTTTTACAGATCAGATCAGAAACCCCTTCCCTTCAAATCGATTTCCGGTATCGAGCATATTGATAAGGTCATAGAAATTGACCAGTCGCCCATCGGGAGAACGCCCCGTTCCAACCCTGCTACTTATACCAAAGTTTTTGATGAAATCCGCAAATTGTTTTCCGCTCTTCCCGAATCAAAAATAAGGGGCTACCTGCCGGGAAGATTTTCCTTTAACGTAAAGGGAGGACGATGTGAAACCTGCAAAGGAGCCGGGCTCCGCCTCATAGAAATGAACTTCCTGCCCGATGTGTATGTTCCCTGCGAAACCTGCCAGGGAAAACGTTATAACCGGGAAACCCTCGAAGTCAGGTATAAAGGAAAATCGATCAACGATGTGCTTAATATGACCATTGAGCAGGCCGTGGAATTTTTTGAGCATATCCCGATGATCCTGCATAAAATCAGGACCATGAATGAAGTTGGACTGGGATATATCACCCTCGGGCAGCAATCAACGACCCTTTCGGGTGGTGAAGCCCAGCGTGTGAAACTGGCGACGGAGCTTTCCAAGACCGATACCGGGAACACCCTGTATATCCTTGATGAACCCACGACTGGTTTACACTTTGAAGATGTGAAAGTATTGCTCCAGGTGCTCAATAAACTTGTGGATAAAGGAAATTCGGTCCTTGTGATCGAACATAACCTCGAGGTGATCAAGGTAGCCGATCACATCATCGATCTTGGGCCGGAAGGAGGTGAACGCGGCGGCCGCATTATCTGTGAAGGGAAACCGGAAGAAATTATCCTGCACCCGGAAAGCTATACCGCCTTCCATTTGAAACCGATGCTCACCCTCCCTTCTTAAAGATATTTTTTTAACTTTGAACGATTATAAAAGCCTGATATGAAAAGTACAGAGATTGAAATGTTGAAGGAATCGTTCCAACAGAAAACCTGGTCGGAAACCATCAGTTACGACACCTGGGAAATTCTCAAGGTCATGTCGGAAATGGTGGAAGGTTTTGAGAAGCTAAGCAAGATAGGACCCTGTGTTTCAATTTTTGGCTCTGCCAGAACCGAAGAAAATCACCCTTACTATAAACTTACGGAAGAGATTGCCTACCTTTTGACCAAACATGGTTTCGGCATTATCACCGGAGGGGGAAAGGGGATCATGGAAGCAGCCAATAAAGGTGCGCATTTCGCAGGCGGAAAATCAGTCGGACTCAACATTGCCCTGCCCTTTGAGCAAAGACCCAATGTATTTATTGACCCAAACAGCCTTCTGACTTTCAACTATTTTTATGTAAGAAAGACCATGTTCATGAGGTATTCCATGGGTTTTATCGCCATGCCTGGAGGGTTTGGCACCCTTGACGAACTTCTGGAAGCCATTACCCTGATCCAGACTCAGAAACTCGCCAAATTCCCTATCGTGCTTGTCAGCCGGGAATACTGGAGCGGACTGATCAGCTGGATCACCGACCGGCTTTTAAAAGAGCGGAACATTCATCCCGAAGATCTTGAAATTTTCAAGGTGGTGGATACTGCAGAAGAGGCCGTCGGGCATATTGCAAGATTCTATGAAACTTATGCCTTAAAACCAAACTTTTAATTCCGTATTTTTGCATTTTAAGAAATCAGCGAATGCCAAGAAAAAAACTTAAAAGTCCATTTGAAATTCTGACTGCAAGCGTTCAGGAAGCCATGCTCGAAAAGTTGGCCCGTCAACCGGTCATGCTTGGTTTTTCCAAAATGGGAGGTAGTGTTTGTGATGCCTTTCTTATTTGCCATGGAAACTCGCGGACCCAGGTAGAAGCAATCGCCGAAAATGTAATCGAAAAAGTTAAAAAAAATACCGGCCTCAACCCATGGCATAAAGAAGGAACTGAAAATGCGGAATGGATTTTGATCGATTACAGCGACGTCGTTGTTCATATTTTTCAGGAAGAACGTAGAAAGTTCTACAACCTTGAGCAATTATGGGGCGACGCTGAAATCACGAAGATTTCTGAAAAATCATAACTACTAATTTCCCACCTGGAACCGGACAGAATGGCAGACAAAGAAAATAAATACATTCCACCCAAAGGAAAAAAAACTAAATTCAGTTTTTACTGGATTTATGCGATCCTCGCAGTTGTTTTTATTGCAATACAATATTTCAACTATTCCAACCCTGTAAAAGAAATTACCTGGAACCGCCTGGAAGAAATGTTGCTGAAACAGGATGTTGAAAAAATCGTGGTCGTCAATAAAGAAAAAGCAGAGATCTATATCAAGAAATCAAAACTTACCACCGACACAGCCTATAAGGATTTTTCGAAAAAGAGTTTTGGCAGTTCCGGTTCATCCAATCCCCAGTTCTTTTACCAGGTCGGCTCGGAAGAGATTTTCAGGGGAGATCTGAAAGACACCCGCGACAGCATGATCGTCAGGATGGTCAGGAATGGCTTACCGGTGGAAAAAATTCAGGAGTTTAGAAAACAATATCCCTATCCCCCGTCCACCGACACCCGTAAAGATGTTTTCGGGGATATTTTCAGTTATATTTTACCGATACTGTTATTGGTCGGAGCATGGTTCCTGATCATGCGTTTCATGAGCAAAGGGGGAGGCGGAGGCGGTCAGATCTTCAACATCGGGAAGTCAAAGGCTCAGCTTTTCGATAAGGACACCAGCGTGAGCATCACTTTCAATGATGTTGCCGGGCTGGAAGAAGCCAAGGTTGAAGTGATGGAAATCGTAGATTTCCTGAAAAATCCTTCAAAGTACACCAACCTGGGCGGAAAAATTCCCAAAGGAGCTTTATTGGTCGGTCCTCCGGGTACAGGTAAAACCCTGCTGGCGAAAGCTGTGGCGGGAGAAGCCAAGGTTCCTTTCTTTTCCATTTCCGGATCCGACTTCGTTGAAATGTTTGTGGGTGTGGGTGCTTCCAGGGTCCGCGACCTTTTCCGCCAGGCCAAGGAAAAAGCGCCCTGTATCATTTTTATTGACGAAATAGATGCCATTGGCCGTGCCCGCGGCCGGAATGCAATCACCGGGGCCAATGATGAACGCGAAAATACCCTGAACCAGCTGCTCACCGAAATGGACGGTTTCGGAACGAATGCCGGCGTCATCATCCTGGCTGCCACAAACCGTGCCGATATTCTTGACAGGGCGCTGATGAGGGCCGGAAGGTTCGACCGGCAGATCCATGTCGAATTGCCCGATCTGGAAGAGCGTAAAGCCATCTTTAAAGTTCACCTGAAACCTCTTAAACTGGATGCAAACCTGGATATTGATTTCCTTGCCAAGCAAACTCCGGGTTTTTCAGGAGCCGACATTGCAAACGTTTGTAACGAATCAGCGCTGATCGCAGCACGGAAAAATAAAATCATTATCGAAAAACAGGATTTCCTTGATGCCATCGACCGTATCATCGGCGGACTTGAAAAAAGAAACAAGATCATTTCGTCTCACGAGAAAAAAGTCATTGCCTTCCACGAATCAGGCCATGCTGCAGTAAGCTGGTTGCTTGAGCATGCCCATCCTCTGGTCAAGGTGACCATCGTACCAAGGGGAAAAGCCCTGGGCGCTGCATGGTATCTTCCGGAAGAAAGACAGATTACGACTTATGAACAAATGTTCGATGAGATAACTGCAGCCGTTGCCGGCCGTGCATCCGAACTGATCTTTTTCGACAAAGTATCTACCGGGGCCTTGAACGATCTTGAAAAAGTGACCAAACAGGCTTTTGCAATGGTGGTGTATTTCGGACTCAACAAAGCAATCGGGAACATCAGCTATTACGATTCTTCCGGCCAGACCGAATACTCCTTTCAGAAACCCTATAGTGAGAAAACGGCCGAAACCATCGACCAGGAAGTGAGATCCATCGTTGAAGAAGCTTATGAACGGGCAAAAAAGATTATTCAGGATAATAAGGAAAAACTCGAAAGCCTGGCAAACCTGCTTCTTGAACGGGAAGTAATTTTCAGGGAAGACCTGGAAATGATCTTCGGTAAACGCCCGTTTGAAAAAGAAGAAATGGTCAAGCCTGCAACAGAAAATCCTTCTTTAACAGCTTAACCCTGAATCATATTCATGGAAGAAAGTACATCTCGTGAAAAGGTCCTCAAAAAAGTCAGGGATGCCCTGATTGAGAAAACCGAACCTCCTTATCCGATCATTGATCAGGAATCGCCTGTTTATAAACCATTGACAGAACCATTGGATGTGGCTTTTGCTGAAGCATTTGTAAAAGCAGCGGGGAAATTCGTGTATTGCGAAAGCATTGATGAACTCCTGGGAACCCTGAAATCATTTATTCTAGAAAAAGACTGGCCGCTTTTATTCTGTTATGACCCGGAAATCCAGTACCTGCTGAAAGAAGGAGGCATCCCGTTTTCATCAGACCCGGAAAACAAACTGGAAGCAAAACTCGGAATCACAAGATGTGAATATCTTGTTGCAAGACTTGGCACCGTGATGATTTCATCAAGAATCAGTCCGGGAAGAAAAATCAGCATTTATCCAGATATTCATGTTGTGCTGGCTTATACGTCACAGCTTGTGCCGGATCTGAAGCAAGCCCTGCAAAATCTCAGAAAAAAATACAATGGACAATACCCCTCTATGGTTTCTTTCGTTACCGGACCCAGCCGCACCGCGGATATTGAGAAAACCCTGGTTATGGGTGCACATGGCCCAAAAGAAATGTATGTATTTCTGGTCGATGACGCTATTTAGAATTCAAACAACAGGCAATGCATAACTTCAGGGACAGAACCATTACCGGTCTCTCCATGGTGTTCCTGCTTTTGGCTGCCCTGTATTTCAGTCCATGGTTTTTTGCCGGCATCTTTTTACTGGTCGTTGTTCTGGGTTTGTGGGAATTCTATTCCCTCGTTAATAATGAAACCACCCGGCCACAGAAAATATACGGGACCCTTGCCGGCGCCCTTTTATATATTGACATCCTCTGCCTTCACCATATGCCCGAACTTCCTTTACAGGCAGCCCGCGTTTTATCTGTTTTTCCGGTCATTCTGTTTTTCATTCCGTTTATCATTGAGATATACCGGAAGCATGCGCATCCCCTAAACAACATTTCCATCACCGTTTTAGGACTTTTGTATATTGCAGTTCCCCTGGCGCTCATGAACCTGTTCAACGGTAACGCCGCTGTCCGCTTTCTGGGCTTCCCGGCCCTGCTCCTCGCCTATTTTATTCTGATCTGGTTTTATGATACCGGGGCCTATTTATTCGGCAAACAGTTTGGAAAGCATAAATTTTTTGAACGTATCTCGCCTAAAAAAACCTGGGAAGGCACCTTGGCCGGATCTTTTGTTGCCATTGCCACTGCGTTGATATTTGCTTTTCTTATCAAAGAAATCCTGCTCATTGACTGGATCGTACTAACCTTGCTGGTTATTTTTTTCGGAACCTATGGCGATCTCGCCGAATCCCTCTTTAAAAGAAGTCTGAACATCAAAGATTCCGGTAACATCCTGCCTGGACACGGGGGAATTCTGGATCGTTTTGATACCTTGTTTCTTTCCGCGCCTTTTGTATTTTTGTATTTCTATTTAAGAAATCTTATCTAACATGATGACCATACACCGAGAAGGCTACAAGACCATAATCATCGTCTTTTTATTTGTTACGGCGGTAATGCTTGGCTTCAACCATATTTTCCCCGAACAAACGTGGTTTCATTATTGCTTGTATGCTTTGGGCTTATGGTTTTTCCTGATGATCATTCGTTTTTTCCGTTCACCGAAACGGAAAGCCGAAGGAGGGGGAAATATCATCCTTTGTCCCGCCGACGGGAAGGTCGTGGTCATTGAACGCACCATTGAACCCGAGTATTTCAAGGACGAGCGGATCCAGGTTTCAATTTTTATGTCGGCCACAAATGTGCACGTGAACTGGTTTCCGGTGTCGGGCTGTATAACATACTACAAGTATCATCCCGGCTTGCATATGGTCGCTTTCAATCCCAAGGCTTCCCTTGAAAACGAAAGAGCCACCATGGTCATTGAAACAAAGCACGGTGAAAAGATCCTGGTCCGCCAGATTGCCGGGGCCATGGCCAGACGCATTAAAAGTTATCCCACGGTAGGCGAACCTGTCGAACAAGGCGATGAGCTCGGCTTTATAAAATTCGGTTCCCGCGTTGACCTGTTGTTACCTGTCGGGACAAAACTGGACATCTCCCTGAATCAAAAAGTAACCGGCAAACAAACCGTGATCGGACATCTGTTTTAAGCCGAAAAAACTAATCTCTTCCCCTGGAAAAAAGAAATGAAATCATGAATCTTTAATCCAGCCAGAACCTATCCAATAACCATTGTTACCCTGTTACCTTGTCACCCTGTCACCTTTTTACCCTCCCTGCATCGCCCTTCTCAAGAACTCATTGAAAGGAAGCATTTTTTCAAATACTTTTATCACATACGCCGGTAAGTCGGGGCTGGAAAGCAGGTCTTTACTCAGGGGATGATACAGGGTATAATGCTTGTACTTCAACAGATCAATATCCGGGAAATCTTTCGGGAAATCACGGGGCGCTAATTTCTGCTTGTCCATGTCGGAAAGGCCGTTGAAATATTTCCTGAAGGATTTGTCCTTCATGATTCCTTTAAATTCGCTTGCATTAAAATAGATTTCCTGACGAATCTTTTTCAATTGAGATGGTTCGGGCATATAAACGCCCCCCGAAAGAAAGGATTCTCCCGGCTGAACGTGGATATAATAACCCGGACCTGAACTCTTCCTCCCTGCCTGGGTGATCCAGGCTCCCATATTTGTTTTATAAGGGGATTTATCTTTCCCGAAGCGTACATCCCTGAAAATACGAAAGATACAATCTTTGGCTTCCACATAACGTATGGTTTCATCCATTTTTGAAATCAATGGAATGACTGCGTTCACAAAGGATTCAAAGATTGCTTTGGCTTCATCATATTGATTTTTATGGGCGTGAAACCATTCCCGCTCATTGTTGCGTTCCAGAACTTCAAGGAATGAAAGGACAGGTTGTAGCATAGAAATTGAATTT
>Ga0265593_1000343_pt1 | contig 27839 bp, 23 predicted proteins | sample saktaG_8_FD_190136 | JGI IMG/M metagenome (GOLD analysis project Ga0265593, IMG submission 190136) | Saline water microbial communities from Sakinaw Lake, British Columbia, Canada - sak_2011_5_24_36m | ecosystem: Environmental > Aquatic > Non-marine Saline and Alkaline > Saline ...
ATGTCTATAAATGTATCCCCCGGTTTCAAATATTTCATTATTAGGTCTAAAATAAAAGGTTCATAAACGCCTTTCAGATAAATCTGCTGATCCAGATAACCATTTTGCGGAGATATGAAAAGATCAAAGGGGATGTTTTTATGGGTTAAATTAATTACCCTGGACACTGCAAATTTCCGCAGACGCACACTTTGGAATACGTTTTCCAGCTTGAGAAAAATATTTTTCCATAAGACAAAAATCACAGAAAGCAGCTTTTTGGGGAGGAAGCGTTTTAGGGTGAATTTTATTTCCCTTCTATTGAGCACGGGAACAACTCCGTCTAAAAAGATATTCTTGCCTTAAATAAATATTACAGATAGGAAATCTTGCTTTTCTTTTCTTTCGGAGCATCACTTTTTTTGGAAGCAGTTTTGCCGGCTATTTCTTCTTCTTGCTGGGCGAGTAAGATATAGGCCTGATGGAGTTTTTGCCGGACGGTGTTATTTCTGGGTTCTTTTTTCAGTATGACCCGGTATATTTCTATGGCTTTTTCAAAAAAGCCGTCCTTCATATGTTTCTCTGTCTGCTCAAAGAGTTCGTCCACATCCCCTTTGGCTTCCGTCAGAGGCGTTACTTCCTGAACTATGGGTGCGGGTTTTGGCGTTTCAATTTCTTTCTTAACTTCTTCTTTAGGAACCGCCGGAGCAGCTTGCATAAAACTTTCCCTGATTGGATCTAACCTCGGTTTTAACACTGCAGGTTCCGCGCTCTTTACACCGGTCCTTTCAATTATTAAATCGTCATTTTTTTGCGGTATTGCCGCAGGAGGCACGGCCGGCTGTTTTATCTGTTCAACGGGCGTTCTAACCGGAGCGTCCGCTGGCATTGTTTTTTCAAGAGCGTCTGCTTTATCGTAGGCTTCTTTTGCTTTAATCTCAGCTTTTTGTTTTAAAAACAGGTCTCCGGCAAGTTTATAAGAGGACACCGCCTCTCTGCCGATACCTTTTGCCTCATAAACCTGACCCAAACCATAGTGCCCTTCCGGTTTAGTGGGGGAACCTTTTATATACTGCAAGCCAAATTTCAAAGCATCCTCAAAGACTTTTGCTTTGAGCATGGCATCTATAGCTTTTGTGTAATAACCAGCCGCTTCCATAGAGGAACCTTTTCTGGCAAAAGCATCTGTAAGCCCTTTTAAGGCATCAATACTGGCAGGCTCTATTTTCATCACGCGCTCAAAAGCAGCTATAGAATCCGTAAACTTCCCGTTTTCTATCTGGGAGAAACCCAGATGTATCAAAGCGCCCACATGGTTTACTTTTATCTTGCAAAGGGTTTCCAAAGAAACCGCAGCTTCTTTATACATTCCTCTTTTGAAATGCACCAGACCCATAATATAATGGGCTTCTATACTCTTTAAATTTATGGCTTTACCCGCAAACTCTTCAGCCTTGTTCATATCTGCGGACGAAAGGTAATATTCTGCTATGGCCAGATATTCAAGTTTGGCCTCTCTTTCCATCTCTTCGTTGACATATATTTCTGCGGCTTTTGTCCTGGCATCAATTTGTCCCGGATCTAATTCCAGTACTTTCTGAAAATATCTCAGAGCATTTTTAAAAAGCCGGCTTTCATAATAAGCATCACCAAGCAGTAATAATTCCCGGGAGGCCTGATCTTTCAAACCTTTGCCCGTATACAGTTCGGCGAGACGCATATGCGCTTCAGCATTATTGGGATCCTTGGAAGCAATATCCTCATAGAGTTTAATTGCCCCGTCCTGATCGCCTTGCTGGAGCGTATTTTTTGCGGCTAACAACAACTTCTGTAGTTCTTCTTCATTCATTAAAAATCTCCAATAACTTTTTTGAATCTTTTTCGAATACTATTTTGTGATCTTTATAGAGGCCCCGCTGCTTATCAAACCGTCCAGACCCAGTTTTAGTTCACTCGCGCTCGTGGCTTCCGATAGGGCATCTTCCATAGATATAAGATTTTCTCTGTAAAGATTAAGCAAGCTCTGGTCGAAAGTCTGCATTTTATGCTGCACTGCGCCGGCTTGTATGGCCGCCCGGAGTTGTGAAGTTTTTTGTTCTCTTATTAAAGACCTTATAGTAGGTGTAGCTCTTAATATTTCTACCGCAGGCACGCGCCCTTTTCCGCCTGTTCTTTTCAGCAGTCTTAAAGAAATAACTGCAGTTAAGGTTGAGGCCAGCTGAGCTCTAATCTGCGACTGCTGCGCAGAAGGGAAAGAATCTATTATTCTATCCACCGTTTGGCCGGCATCAATAGTATGCAGAGAACTCATGACCATGTGTCCCGTCTCGGCCGCAGAAAGAGCTGCGGACATGGTTTCATAATCGCGCATCTCACCTACCATGATTACATCGGGATCCTGCCTGAGTACGGATTTAAGCGCCACAGAATAACTGTCAGTATCTACGCCTACCTCTCTTTGACAGATACAGCTTTTTTTATCATCATAAACAAATTCTATCGGATCTTCCACCGTCACAATATGACAGGCCATGGTTTCATTAACTTTATTCAGCATGGAGGCCAGCGTAGTGGATTTTCCATTTCCCGCTGTACCGGTGACCAGCACCAGACCTCTTTTTTCCATAGCAATTTCTTTTAAGATCTCCGGCAGGTGGAGTTCTTCAAAACTCGCTATTGTTTTGGGAATGACCCTGAGTGCTACAGCCACCGTCCCCCGCTGCCGGGCAATATTCGCTCTTACCCGGTAATCACCGACTTCTTTCGCAAGATCCAGTTCATTAGAACGGTCAAATTTTTGCTTTTGCTTTTCATCAAGCAAACTGTTTGCAATACTCAGGGTATCTTCCGGAGTCAGTTTTTCATCCCCAAAATTTACCAATTCCCCGTCAATACGCCACATGGGAGGGCTGCCGGCTTTCAAATGAATGTCAGAGGCCTGTTGATCCAGCATTTCTTGAAGTAATAAATTAATGTTCATTAATACTCCCAATAAAGGCTTACCTATTTTTCATAACTGAAAAACAAAAGTCTTCTGTAAATGTATTTATTTATAACGCAGCTTATAAGCCGGAAATAATAAAATAGGGGCAAAAGCTAAAGCCCTTGCTATTACAAGCCTTCTTTAATCTAAACCCAAAATATTTTATACCAGTTTATATATATTATCAGATAATCGAAAGAATTGCAATAGTGCATGGATTTTAGAATTTTTACCTGTTGGGCCGGCAGCAAGATGCAGTGGAAAGCTATTTGCTCTTATATAATCGTATTAAAATTGCAGTTTGCCCGGCATTTTCGGATTACCAAATTCAAACATTTCGTAATTGGCTCTCCAGGAATGATTTTTTAGACCTTTCATGGAAGTATTTGCGGTAAGGTTAAAGCCCCAAACAGCCCCTTTCCCGGGTTTTTTCCCTATGACACTGTAGGGTATACAATACTTTAGCGTCCAGGAATGAGTTTCTTTATGGTACTCTGTTTTTATTTCTTTTTCGAGATGCTTCATTGAGCAAAGAAGGTATTGCCTGCTCTTAAAATCTATATTCTCTCTTAGAATAAATCTTGCTCTGGGCGCAGAGATAAGACTTACCACCTTTCGCTCTTGGGTTGCAGGATCTAAATTTATTCTTAAAAACCATATCTCAGGACGTTTTCCGATTATGCTATCCCAGACCTCTTCCAATTCTTTGAGACTGCAGGCATATTGATACACTTCCAAGACCAGACCGGAGGCGTTACTGTCCACCTTAAAGCTTATCTTATCCGAGCCTATGTAGTCGTAAGGCGTAAAGAAACCGTCGAAATCAGAATAAAACGGTTGGGAGTATCTGAAAGAGGTATCAACATTTAGGATCCCATATTCTCCACTGTTTACTTTCAGGGAGACGCCCTCCGTTCTTTTAATTTCAAACTCAAGATAATCTTTCCAGAGCTTTACATTTTTGTAGTAATACTCACAATTTGTTTTATCAGCCAGCAGTGCCAGGCTTTGGTCAGCAGTTTTCAGGGCGATTACAAGTTTTTCCCTTGCAAAAACCATTGTTGCCGGAGAATGCATCTGATTAGGTCTGAGCTTTCCCCGTATTTCATTGTATTCTCTTCTTGAACGGACAAACGTGCTAAAAGCCCTAAACTCATATTTATTTACGTTGATTTTTTTAAGTACCTCTTGCAGTGTTTCAATATATTTATTAATATCATAATATTCACCGTAATTAGAGTGAACCCCTCTTATAAACTTCCCTTTAGTTTTATCAACATTCAGATAGGCCTTGCATTTCTGCAAATGGGTAAGACCGTGGCTGAAGTTCTTAAGAAAAGTTCCTTTATCCTCCGAAAAATAACAACTGTAAAAAGAAATACCGGCATGGATCTCTTCAGCTATCCAAAGACCGATAAGACGGTTAATATCGGCGTAGTAAAGCATTTCTTTAAATCCGGGGTTTTTTGAAGAAGCCGCAAGTTTTTTAATGACAGCAAAAGATGTTTTCGCGGCGGCTTTAAGTTTGCCGGCGATAGCCCGAGGATTATTTACCGTTTTTTTCTTTCTTGGATCGACATAATCTATGATTCTTTGATAATTATCGGGGCAGACCCTATAATCTAATTTCTTGGCTATCCAGGGGCCGATAATAATATCTTTTTTGTTTTGCGCGTTTAAAAAAGAACATGGGTTGTAAAAAAACGGTTCTTGAATAAAATTATACCTGCCGGCGGTCTGAAAGCCCTCGTGCGCAGAGGTATGATGAAATTGTTGGTAAACCAGAGGAACAATTAGGCTGGTCAATTGCAGCGCCCTGAACAGCTCTTTGTTTTTTTTCGCAGGCAAACCAAAATGTTCCCTGTAATATTCCAGAAACTTATTTTCGTCGTATTTTTGTTCTTCAAAATATTTTACCAGGGTTTCAAGATGAAAGTAATTCATCCAGGCAAGCGCCTTATGCGTTTCCGAAATAACTCCGTTTCCTGCCAGTTGATTTGCGAGCAATTCGGCCACTGAGTGGAAAGAAATGGAATCCGCACCTTTCTTCCGGGCATCATTAAGCAAAGTGTAAAGAAATTCCGGATCATTCCAGAGAAGATCATCAATATTGGTCCCGCAATTGTGACAGGGTCCGTATTCAAACATAAATTCGGTCTTGCCTAGTACTTTTTTCCATTCAACAGCCCTGCTGTCCGCAACAGGATAATAGTAAGTATCAGAAGTATCCATTATTTTGTGGCAGATTATAGTTTTACCTTTATATTTTTTAACAATTTTTTTCACTCTTTCTGCGATATTTGCGTTCCAAACCCGCAGAACAATAACCGGCTTTTTCGCAAATTTATTATAGACGGAAACCACTGCCTGTTCAATGAAGTCATAGGCGTTGGATGCGCTCTCAAAATTCATATACAAGCCCGTCAATTCCGGACATACCTTAAATATTTCTTTATAGCAATACCGGCTGTAAGCCAGAACTTCTTTAGTCCAGTAGCCGGAAAGCCGCCCGGTTTTTTCATCCTGCATCGGCAAATTATGCGCTTTGGCAAATTTTTCGGTAAAATGTGTTATATAATTCTGCATAAAAGTATTCAGCCCATATTTTTTTGCTGTTGCAAGCGCCAGATTGACGGCGGCTTGATTTCTTTTTGTCTCCGTGACCCCGACCATTCTTGCTTCCGGAAATTTATCATAAGCAAGCAGATACTGGAAAAAGTGATAACAGCCCGTGTAAAATACTATTCCGTTGAAACCTCTCTTTACAAGCTCGCGGCAGATACTTTCCCAGAATTCCTCTGTGTATTCATAAACCGGCTGTCTGAAATTATTTTCTAAAAATCTTATTTCGTGTTTGTAATTTCTTGTTTTAAAAGGAAATTTCCGCTGCACGTCGGCTTGTCTATTCTTCTTTACCTGACCGGCTATTTCCAGCAGGGCATACAAGAAAGAGCGGTCACTGCAGAAAGTAATATTAATTTTATCTGTCTTATATTTCAGAGAGTAATCATCACAGAGCGGGTCCGTGCAGGCGCGCTTTTCCGGTATTATTTCCAGAGAGCCGGCGTATATTTTAGCGCCGCTGATTCTGCCGCCGGGTATTTCTGAGACCGCCCAACTAATGGCTGAATTAATAAAATCCGGTCCGCTCTTCATCTTTTCCGCCTTTTTATTTACTTTTAGGTTTATACTCAGTATTTAATTGTCATATTGTACTCCCCCGGAACAAATACGGGGATATTACATTGAATGAACGTAGAACACTTATCGCGCCAAATAATATAACCATCTGTTGCCGAAAGTTTCAGTTTTTTTCCGTTTAGAGTGACAGTCCCGGGTTTAACCGCACCCTGAATTCTATGCCTGAACCCGATACCCTTTGTCAGGACGGCACCCGTGTATTTAATGGTCCGCACCGCAAGACCTTTTTTCACCGGAGTATTTCTACCGTTAGTGAAAAAGTCCAGATTTTCCATAATTTCAGCGGTACTGTTCCTTCTTGCTTCCGCAGTTTCTCCGGCTGAAGTTATTGCAAAAAACATACTGCCACTGATAATGCTGCAGGGGTAACCAGGGTAATATTCAAAGGAATATTTATTTACACCGGCTTTCAGCAGCCCTATTAAGCGGGCAGAACCGCTTTCTTTCATCTGCTTGTAATCATAGGTAGCTTCATTCCCTTCGGTCAGTATTCCAAACGAATGATATTTTTTATAGCAATAAGTGTTTAGATGCGCCGGTTTCTTAAAATCTCCGTCAAACCAGCCGTTCCAGCTGAGACTATGCCCGTCCATAGGATACCCTTTTTTTTCTGCGGCTTCCCGCATATCCCGGATAAGTAGATTATGCAGCCATTCATCTAAACAGTACTCTCTTGTCTGCACCTGCATTACCATTTCGTGAATGGCCCCGCCGGCCAGACCGTGGACATCAACCGTTACTTCCGGTTTATATTTGTCCGCTACTTTTATAACAGCGCGGGTTTCGGGCTGGGTAGCGGCGCCGTAATCAGAGCAAATATTAATATTGTTAGAATTCCAATGCTTATTCACCGAAGTACCGTCTACATTTATACTGGGTACGAGCAATATCTGCTGCGTCTTTAACACTTCTCTTGCTTCTTTGGTAACGAGCCATTCAAGCGTACCGACACAGGCCGCCCGGCCGCTTTCTTCATCTCCGTGGTGCCCGCCTACGATCAGAACATTTGTTTTATTTACTGCCGCATATTGTCTATCCGTAACCTTAACCATACGAACCGGCAGATGCAAAGGGCTATAGCCAATAATTTCCGTTTCAACTAACTGAGGATATTTTCTTATCAGCTTATTTATTAAAAGTTCAATATCTGCCAAAGTAGGTTTGGGAATTATGTTTTTCATCAAAATTCTCCTTGTCACAATATTTTTCTATTTATTTTATTATGGAGCTGCGCTTGCATATGGCGGTTGGCTTTATTTCGGACAGCCGGGCGTTCTTTATTCTTCTGTTTGCTCCAGCAAGAACTTGCTCAACACAAAACTTTGTGCTGCTTTTTCCCCGTTTGAAAATATTAATTTAAGCTGTTCCACCATTATTTCCCGGGAAGGATTATTGCCGGCCTCTGTTACATCGATTTCCAGGCTGTTATTACCGGGTTCAAGAACAACATCTTTATCGTATCTCGGATGCTCGGCCTGAAGCAGAAGGTCATCAAGAGCTCTTCTAACGAGCCTGAACCGGAGAGTTACCTTTGACTTTGTGCTGTTGTTCAGATCCATCTTAAGAGTATTATATCCCCACCAGGGTTCCTTGGTTATTTTTTTAACCTCCAGAATGACCGGGGCGTTCTTTGCTTCCGCAGGGATCAACAGTTTGATAGTCTTTTCTTTCTCATCTATTTCTACTTTCGCCCCACCCTCCACCGACCAAACCTTTAAACTTAGCAGATCTTTTGTAGAAATTAATGCAGCCGGGTTTTCAGCCGCAAGAAAACCTGCCAGTAAAACAGAAAAAATAAACAATTTGAGCTTCATTACTTCTCCTTGCGTAAAGGTTCTTGTCAATTAATTAGTCTTTTTCTAACCTTATGTTATCTATGAAAAACGTTTGGGCGGTTTTTGTGGTGTTTCCGGTCATAAAGATAATTACTTTTTTAATTTTATTCAGGTTTATCTGTCTGCTCTTGTCATTTGAATTCAAAAGCGTCAGATCCACTTCAACAGTTTGTTTTCCCGCCTGAATGCTTTTTTGGGAGCTGGACCAGGTTGAATACTGATCCTCGGGTTCCTCTGACTGACTGAGATCGTCATCTATTCTTACTTCAAAATTCAGACCGTCTTCATTTTCAGAGTAAAAATCTATTTTCAAATAATCGAACTTGTTCCAGTCTAAATATTTCCCTTTCGGTATATTCAAGGAAATGCCAGGGAACTCCGCCACCGGCAAGGTAACCTTCAAGGCGTTTTTCCCGCTCGTAGCGTTCTCTGCGCTTATTTCAAGCTTGCCGTTTTTTGTAACCGTCCACTCTGCAAGGTTTTTTTCGCTTTCAAAATCATAGAGCACCTTTTTTTCTACTGCAAACACACCGGCTTGAAGACCTGCCAGCAAGAGCAACACCATTATACTGTTTTTCATAAAGCCTCCTAATTTTATTTAATAATAGAAACTTTTATTTTTTTACTGTTTCCGTTTTCATCAGAAAGAACACAATAATAGATGCCCCGGGCTGCAAGATTTCCAGAGAGATCCGTTCTATCCCAGGAAATATTCTCCGTGATATCACTGGTCGCGGACTTAATCAGCACGCCCTGACCGTCAAAGATCTCAAGCTTTATCAAACGGCCCGAAGGAAGATTAGCAAATTTGATTGTACCGTCCTTTGAAGTATTGGAAGTCATTGTAAAAGGATTAGGAAAAGATTTAACATTTACAAAAGGATTTTCAGCTGCTGAACCCCCGCCCCCGGTCGGTGAAGAAGAACCGGTCTCAAAACAGCCGACATCCGGCGCCGTTTTTCTGATATTACCTAAAATGTCCTCGGCGGGCATATTGGTTTTTGAAGCAGCCTTTACACAAGGACTTGCCGCAGAAACCGCACCGTAGGAGTTTACCAGCCTTAGAAACTCCTCTCTGATGTTTCTATTACCAGAAGTAAAGGTCCCTGTCCCGGCATTCCACCGGGGTAAAACTATAGAGCCCTGAGCAGGTAACCCCGGATTAGTAGTTATTGCGTTAGTATCCGCGGAAATAGCCGGAAAATGAGCATTGGAACCGGCGTTAATCGGTATAGCATTTCCCCCATTCCAGTAGGAATTACTGTTCCAGATAACATTAGAAGATTCAGCGTCAGGGCCCATGGAGAACCTAGTCATATTCCCTGACAGGTCTGCGTAAATATTGTTGTAGAAAAAAACATTCTGACAGGCAAGTTGGCCGGCTTCCAGACAAACCCTGGCGGCAAAAGGCCAGGTAGGACCAGAGGGAAGGTCTCCGCTAACGGTATTGGCTCTAAAGGTAATATTCTGGCAGCCCTTGACATTAAAGGCGGCCGAGGCAGCAATGGTGGAATTTCCGATAAACAGATTGTTTTGTGCCACGCCGTTCACCAAATCATAAAACAGTGGATGATTAGTATCCTCGCCAAAAAGCAGAAATGGTTGGTCGGAAGGACCCTGCCAGTTCAAAAATACATTCCGCTGAAAAGTATTATCATGATTACCAAAAGTGGTAGAGGAAGAGTTTTTACAGACAATAAAAGAGCCGTTACAAGTTTTTGAATTTGCATCCTGGTAATCATTAAAAAAGATATTATCCTGAGTGGAAACATAAGATACTTTATTCACATCCATATGCTGAAAGCCCTGCGCGCTCGTATAGGCAAGATCGCGTCCCTGGTTGTAGGAAACATTGCCTTCATAAGTAATCCGGACCGCATCCGCATTTATTTTTATCATATCATTTATATAATTGTCATGAAGGATACAGTTTCTCAACTTAACATCTGCTGCTGGCCCCGTGATATGCACAAGATATTCGCCTTTTGAGGATAAGTCGGGGGGCATCGGTCCCTGATTATAAATCTCAAACCCGTCCAATATTATTTTTGAACCGGTAATATAGAATATTCTCACCGTGCCGCCGGAAACATTGGTCAACTGCGCTTTATAGGAATTTTCCGCTTTAATGTTGGTCCATTTAGTGAAGTTTCTGGTCAGTGAAATACTTCCGGTATACAGCCCGTCTTTAACCAGTATTGTACTGCCGTCATCCGGAATAGCATTAGCCGCATAACCAATGGTAGCGAAAGGGCCCGTAGAACCGCTGTCACTGCCTGTTGTAGTCACATAATATATTCCGGCAGCCGCAGGCGCGCAAGCAGCCGCTACAAAGAAGCCTATTTTAATTAAATTTAGAATTCTTATTTCACCCTTCCTTGTCAACCTTCACCGGCCCTACAAGAACAGGTTCCGATTCGTTCCCAAATCTGTCAACAGCAGTAATTTTGTAATACGTATCCCGGTTCTTTATTATTTGCCAGTCCAGATATTGCTGCATATCTTTTGTCGGGGAAGAAATACGCGTATTCTGCGAAACAATAAACCCGGACGTTACGCCGGAGTAAATATTATAATAACGGAGTAGCGTAGAATCATTTTTATCCCAGGAGAGTTTCGGAAATTTCCCGGCCAGCTCGACTTTCGCGTTTTTTACAGCTTCCGGCTTTTTTTTAATCCATTTTTCTGTCTTGGTTTTACTGACGGTCATATTTTCATTAATCCTTTTGCAAAATACCATAGGCGCCGTGTCGGATTCAAGGCCGGAATGCTCCAGGGAACTCACCACATAATAAGTAGTTTTAGCCGGATCAAATTTTTCATCCGTAAAAGTCCCTTCATTTTTGACTAAAGCTATCTGAGTAAAATCTTCTTTGCTTTCTTCACTTTTATAAACAACATAGCTTGCAATCTCCAAACGCTGCTTTGGGAGATTCCAGGTCAGGTCAGCTTTGTTGCCGTTTATCTTCATATCCAGACCGGCAGGAGGTTCGGGCTTTTTGGCAACCACCATAAATAGATTATATCTTTCCGGAACCGAAGCCATATTACTGCAAAAAGCGGCTTTTGTTCCGTCAGGACTGGCAATGACTTTAGGAATGGCGCCATAATTGTTTGAAACTTCTCTGTAGGTACTGCACAGCTCCTGAACAATTGAGCCGTCGGTTTTTATCCTGGAGATAACATTATCCTTGTTTGTTTTTGTCGGCGAGGGACTTGCAAAAACCCAGTCGTCCTCGATATTATTCCAGCTGGTATGCCCGCCTTCATACGAGGCAATTCTTGTTTTGCCGCTCCCGTCCCGGTTCGCCACATTCAGACCGTCGTTATAATAAACCACTTTGGTCCCGTTGTAATTCCACCCCGGATGGGAATAATACGGCACTTTATAAGGCCCGTCCGGATAAATTCTGTCCCACTTGGAACCATCCAGGGAGAAAGTATAAAATAATGCTTCTCCCACCGTTTCCGAAGGCCCAAAATTAAAACCGATCTCTTTATCTCCGATAAAATAAGCGGTATGCACACCGTCCTGCTCCCATTTACTTTTATGTTTTCCGTCGATGACCTTGTTTTTTATAGAAAATTCATGAAAATCCGTACCGTCAGTTTTTATGGTAATAAAGGAAAGTTCTTCCTTGCTAAAAAGCAATAAATGCCCGTCCGGAGAAGGCGGGCAGCAGATCGTATATTTTTTTTCTTCTTCAAATTCATATATTCTGTCAACTTTATAATTTTCTTTTATATTTACCGAATAAATTCCATCGGCCCCGCAAGTGTACATGAGATCGGGGTTTTTAGGATCCCAGGCAGGGAGAATTTTTACGTTATGAAGCCGGCTTGCCGTTCTTATATAGCGCATATTTGATCCGTCGGCGTTAAGGGTGTATCTTCCGGGCCTGGCATAAGAAGCGTTATCCAGCGCACCGCCAAATTCACTGAGCCGCCCGGTCCTCATTGCAAGCAGAGAGCCGTTACAATTCCAGATCTGGAAATTAATACTCAGATAACCGTTTTCCTCGTCATCATTTGTTAGTTTCCAAACTTCATTTTTTGTTTTTATATCTTTGAAAATCAGCAACTCTGACTGGAAATAACCGTTTTTATCCATTAAAAGTTCATAGGGCTTGGTTTCCGTACAGGAATTGATCCTGGTAAAAAACTCGTTAAGCCCGAAAGGAAAATCAGCAGCTAAAATAACTCCCGCTGAAAACAGGAGCAAAAAGAACAGTTTCTTCATCAAGACTCCGTGTTCCTGCAAAATAAACTGCCCGCCTTTTCAGGCGGGCAGTCAGAAACTATTCGTCTTTTTCTAAATAGGTATCCAAAACATAGAGCACGACATCCTCAGACCTGTTTGGCATCCAGAAATTAAAACCCCTCATATTCTTAAGATCCAAAGATCTTCCGCCAGAGCAGGACAGACCGGTAATATCCTGGCTTAAAATATTTTCACCCGGCCGGAAAGTAACCGTTCTTTCCACGTAGTTGCCGTAACGCCATTTTTCGTAAGAGGCGACGTCACCTATCATCATTGTCATAGTTAAAGGTTTGTCTCCTTCAAGGAAATACTTAATATTTAAAGTATCGTAAGCTTCCCAATTGCCTCTCTTTCCTGAAAGAATTCCTGCAGACTTTGAGATGCCGGGAAGACCGGCTCCAACTTCTGAATCACCGCTTCTTTTCTTTGCTTCTATTTTGCAAGAATACATCTTACCTTTTTCCGCTTTTTCTTTAGACAGCGAGGTTTTTACCAATTCATTGTCCGTACCATCTCCATACATTTCGCCTTTATCAAATTTTATGAGAGTCAGCCTCTTCGCCGAAGCACCTTCATCAGCTTTCGCTCCTGCTTCTTTAGCTTTTTCCGCCGCTAAAACGGAGCCGGCAAAAAGAAGAGCGAAACTTGCGAGATACAACACATATTTCTTCATTTTTCCTCCTTTTAATAAAATAAATACTTTTTTTAACACAGAGGTTAGTACCTATTCATCTTTTTCCAAATAGGTATCCTGTATATAAAGCACTACATCTTCCGGTCTATTTGGCATCCAAAAAACAAATCCTCGCATACTCTTAAGATCCAAAGATCTTCCGCCAGAGCAGGACAGACCGGTAATATCCATACTTAAGATATTTTCACCCGGCCGGAAAGTAACCGATCTTTCCACATAATTGCCATAGCGCCATTTCTCATAAGCAGGAGCATCTCCAATCATCATTATAGCTGTTATTGGCTTATCACCTTCAAGAACATATTTAATATTCAAAGAATCATAATTTTCCCAGTTCCCTCTTTTACCTGAAAGAATACCGGAAGCTTTTGAGATTCCAGGAAAACTGGCACCCACTTCACCTTCGGCATCCGCACCTCTTTTTTTCATCTCTATTTTACAAGAATACATCTTCCCCTTTTCAGCTTTTTCTTTAGAGAGGGAGGTTTTTACCGAACCATTGTCCGTGCCGTCCCCGTACATTTCACCTTTATCAAATTTGATAAGGGTCAATCTCTTGGCCGAGGCACCTTCATCGGCTTTCGCTTTTTCCGCCGCTTCGACGCAACCGGCGAAAAGAAGAGCGAAACTTGCGAGATATAACACATATTTTTTCATTTTTCTCTCCTTTTTTCATTTTAACATTCTAAAAATTACGATTTAACAGCTTAAACCCCACCTCCCGTCAGCTAATCTATCTTTAATGTAAAAGTTCCGGCTATTGGAGCTTTATTATCTGCTCCGCAAGCTGCCATCTTAAATTATCCATACTTGTAAGGTCAAAAGTAGGCGTGTCTTTCTTATGATTATGCGGGATCTTGGCAATAACATTTTCAAAGACCGACTCCGCAACCTTTGTATCTTTCCCTTTGGCTTTAGCCTGTTTTATGGTTTCGCTTAAGAGATAGCAGTACTTATAATCATCAATAGCCTCTCTAATCCTTTCAAGACGCACAGAAGGATGAGAAATTTTATTATAATAATACAAAAGACCCTGTTCGCGGGGAAACATGACTCCGGGTTTCAAGCACCAGGGCCTGACCGCTTTTATATTATATTTCCACATATAAAAGCCGTGCCCCATTCTTTGATCCGCACCTATAAAAGTCATAAGCGTGGGTTTTACTTTTGCGCCCTGCTCCCAGTCCGGATTCATTTCGCCGTTTAAACCAAACCAATCCAGCGTCGGTAATTTCCAGTGCATAGCCAGTTCTTCAGGCCGGTTAAAAGTAGCAAGCAGCTTCGCGCCTTTCACTTCCCGGGCAGCGGCATAGTAGCCCTCTGCGCCTTTCATAGTTTTTGCAAAGGCTACAGGATCTCCGCTGGTAGAACCAAGTTCTGTTGTAAGATAATAGGCATGTGGCAGCCATTTGTTCGCGTTCGCGTTATCTTCCGTAGCCTGAATTCCTTCCCTAAGTTTATCATACGTCGCCTGGCTCCACAAACGGTCCCCTCTTTCACCGCCAAAACCGTAAGTCCCTTCATAGCTTGAAGTACCCTGGCAATGAAAATTAAAAAGGAAGAAGTAGCCGGTCATACCTGCTTTTTTTGCTATTTCCATGTATTTGTTTGCTTTGGTAAAACTTTCAGAATTTTCTCCATCCGGCGCCAACGCCCCGGTAACCTCACCCGTACAGCCATGTTCCAGTAAAGCTTCAAATTCTTCTTCCCAGTTCCAGCTTCCGGCCATGATTGGAGCACAGGTAAAAACTTCCGGAGGCGGCTGCAGGAGCTTTATGGGCAGCACTGTAATTTCCACCGGAATATCCGTTCCGGCCTTATTTCCCGGAGAAAAAGTCAGTTTCCCTTTGTAGAGACCGGCCTTACTCTCAGCGGGCACTTTAACATTCACCCAGATCATTTTGGCAACGCCTTCGTCTATTTTTGGTATTTCTCTTGTTCTCTCCAGAACTTCTGCCATAACAGTAACCTGGCTGTCACCCACCGGCCTGTTCTTAACATCGTTGACCTGAAAAGCATCAGGGGATAATTTGTCCCCTTTTTCATTTACAAACTCCGAAGGCGTAACCTTGCAGCCTGTGAGGTCAACAAGCGCCTTTATACCAATAACCAAGGGCTCATACTCCCCCTGTGAAGCAAATATCTTGAGCTCTTTCTTATTTATTTCTGCAGGAGTAGGGTTAGAAAACGGTTTAACATCAAACAAATAATTTCTAAGGAATACTATATATCCTTTTTTTGTTTCCTCGGCCGTTGGTACGGGTTCTTTATTTTTTTCAAACTCACCGATATAGCATTTACCTACATTCGCTTGTATTTCCAGAGTGTTCAACTGCCCGGTATCATATTTTTCCGTTCTTAGCGCCTTTATGGATTTGGTATTGCTTACATCCGCGGAAAAAAGTAACCCGCCGCCCAACAAGAAGCAGCTGCAAAAAAGAACTAACCTTCTCATAAATTTCCTCCTTTGTTTAAAAAACAAAAACATTATGTAGCGGTTTTATATGCTAGTTTGAACCTCCAAAGCTGGCGGGATAGACCACAAAGACTATGGCAGTTAAGGTGAGATTATCAAGAATTAATATTCTAAAGAGTGTTTTATGGTCCCGAAAAATCAGGCTTAAAACTTTCTTTGTATTCATCCTTCCTCGCTTAATCATATTTAATAATAAGCTTTATGCTGTATACTTGAATATTATTTCTGACCAATTATATAGCGCTTTTATTATCATTGTCAACTGTATCCATGGTGTTTTGCTTAGTGTTATCTGTTTATATGGTGTCTTTTATCGTATTTATATGGTATTAACGCTCATGCCTCGAAACAACTCAAATACTTTTTAGATATTACTCCGGAAACGTTTACAGGAACTGCTAAAAAAGAATGAGAACCATAGATGTGGACCTAAATTCTTATAATATCTTAAGCAGGCGTATTATGACCGGACCAAAAATAACAATAAATATTACAGGGAAGATGAAAAATACCAGAGGCAGCATCAGTTTTACCGGGGCTTGCAGAGCCTGTTTTTCTATCCTTTGAACTCTTTTGGTTCGTATTTGGCGGTTCTGCAGTCTGAGAATTCCGGCTATACTTGTGCCCATCCTTTCCGACTGAATTATTGAGGAAATAAAATTATTAAAATCCTGCATATTAACACGCGTTCCCATATCCTTTAAAGCTTCGGCTCTTTGTTTTCCTATTTTTATATCTTTCAGGTAATCTTCAAACTCTGTCCTCAAAAACGAAGGCCGGGCTTTTGAAACGTATTTAAGCACAGCATTGTCAAAAGTAAGACCGGCCTCCACACACACGGTTATGATATCCAGAGCAAAGGGAAGTTTCTTAAATATTTGCTTTTCATAAACCGTTTTTCCGGTTTTGAGCCGTATATCAGGATAAATAAACAAGCCGAGAAAAGCCCCCAGCATATATAAATCAGGTGTTCCAAACAATAGAACCAAAAGAACCAGCCCCGCAACAGCCAAAAGCTCTTTATACGCTAGAAACTCGTCCGGGGTGTATTTTTTTTCGGCTTTGCCTTCCTTTAATTTACCAAGAATATATTCGCGATATTTACCAAGCGGTAAATATGAATTAAGAACAGCGATTTTTCTCAAGAGCGAACTAAGTATCAGGCTGAAATCCCTGATTTTCACGGCTTTGGACATCGTAAATCTGCTGTTTACTTTGAAAATATTATAACCGGTCTGCAGCTCACGTATAACCAAATAAATCGCCGCCGCAAAAAGGATAAGTACAAAAGGAACCATTTTTCCGCCTAAGGCCTAAAGTTCTATTTTTGTTACTTTTTTAATAATAAATATACCTGTTATTTCCAACAAAATTGCCAGAACCATAAAAGCTTTACCTAAATTTGTAGAAAACATCGGCAGGAACATTTCCCCGTCCAGGAGGCAAAGAAAAAGCAACAAGAGAAACGGGAGCACACCGATAACCACACCTGAAAGTTTTCCCTGGGCTGTTAGAGTTTTTATCTGCCCCTCCAATCTTGCATTCTCTCTCATATTGTCGGAAACCTTAGACAGCACCTCCGCAAGATTGCCGCCGGTTTCTCTCGAGATAATAACGGAAGTAACCACCACTTCCAGATTATTATCTTTATGCCTGCTGCTTAACTCTAAAAGGGCTTTCTCAACAGTTACTCCCAGCATTATCTTATCGAGGACTTCTTTAAATTCGCCGGCTAACGGCTGAGGTAATTCTTTAACAAGATAGGCAAGTGTCTGTTGAAAAGACAGGCCCGAACGCAGGGAACCGGCAATAAGCTCTACGCCCGCCAGCAACTGCTCTTTAAACTGCTCCTCCAGGAGCCGGGTTTTCCTTTCCGCAAGGAACCTTGGTAAAAAGTAAAAAAGGCAGGCGACCAGGAAGGCAATAAGGAAATTGACAAGAAATAGCAATAGCACAAACAGTATAATTGCATGAAGTATTGAGAATTTCCCCTTGAGAAGCATAAAGCTATCTTACGGCAGCAGAACAGTTAAGTCAATCAGTTTATTTGCGGCCGGAACTGCGGCTCTTAACCAAGTTTCTTTTTAAACCTCAGAGAACTTAAATAAAATATTCCTGCGCCAAATATTACCAACGCAAGTATCTCCGGCCAGAGTATTTCAAAACCGTTCCCTTTAAGTACGATACCTCTTATTATTGTCAGATAGTATCTCAAGGGAATAAAGTAGGTGAGGTACTGGACCGGCTGGGGCATATTGGAAACCGGAAAAATAAAACCTGAAATTATCATTGCAGGGAAGATAAAAATAAAAGTAGTGAGCATGGCCTGCTGCTGAGTCCGGGATATCGTAGAGATAAACAGACCAATGCCGAGGGTACTGGAAATGAAGACCAGGGAGCAGAAAGCCAGCAGCCAGAGACTTCCCACAACCGGAATATTAAAAACCAGTATACCGCCTGCTATTACTATAACAACATCCAGCATGCCAATTAACACGAAAGGCAAAGTTTTACCAAAAACAATTTCATGCGGTTTAAGCGGAGAAACTATCAACTGTTCCATCGTCCCGCTTTCCTTTTCTTTTGTTAGAGCCATAGAAGTAAGCAGCATGGTCATAAGAGTTAAAATAAGCGCCATAACGCCCGGGACCATATAATTTGCGCTTTTTAATTCAGGGTTGTACATAATCTTGAACTCGGGGGTTACCTGCGGAAAAGATATGGTTTTCCCGTTAAGCCCGGCCCGCGCCTGCATTACCCGGTTCCGGTACTCCGTATTCTTCCTTTGGACTATATCATTCAGATAATTCAGGCCTATCGCAGTAAGATTGGAATCCGAACCATCGGCTATTATCTGGAAGGAAGCTTTTTTATTCATTTTTATATTATTGCTGTACTCCGGAGGAAAATATAAAATAAAATCCGCCTTACCGGTTTTCAAGACGCCTTCTATTTCTGACTCTTTCTCAATTACCCCTACCGGGTCAAAATATCCGCTGTTTAAAGCCGCACCCGTGAGTTCCCGGCTCTCTACGGAATTATCCAGATCCATAACGGAAAGATAAATATGTTTTACGTCCGTAGTTACGGCATACCCGAGCATAATAAGCTGGAGTACCGGTGCGATGAATATAATCGGCAGCATTTTTTTATCCCGGAAGGTTTGAATAATTTCCTTCTTTGCCAGCTGCAAGATTTTTTTCAATGTTTCCTCACTTAAGTTTCTTTTTAAAATTTACAGAGGTTAAAACTATCAGGACAACTCCGAACAGGGTCAAGATAATAAGTTCCCAAAACAAGATCGCTAGCCCGCTGCCTTTTAAAAAGACCCCCCGCAAAACTACCAGGAAATATTTCGCCGGAACAAACACGGTGATTAGCTGAATGAAAACAGGCATACTCTTAACCGGGAACATAAAACCTGAGAGAATAAAAGTAGGCAGGAAAGAAACCAGCATGGCAACCTGGTTGGCAACCTGCTGGGTATTGGCAAGCGTGGAGACCAGCAGTCCTATCCCTAACCCGGAAAAAGCAAAGATCCCGGTCATAAAAAATAATAAAATTATATCTCCATTAAGCGGGACCCGGAAAACCAGCGTGCCTACCAGCACCACCAGTACCATATCCAGCATACCGAGGACCCAATACGGAATAATTTTGCCGATCATCACTTCATGCGGCTTTACCGGGGTCACAATAAGCTGTTCAAAGGTACCTTTTTCTTTTTCCCTGACTATAGTAAGGGAGGTCAAAATAGCCATAATAACGCTCATGATAACGGCTATAAGTCCGGGAATAATAAAATTGCGGCTCTTCATCTCCTGATTATAAAATACCTTAATTCCAGGCGCCAGACCGGGTACATTTTTTATCTTTGAAATGCCTGTTTTATTCATTGCTTCCAGGGTCAGATTGCCGGAGTAGAGATATGATATACCCCTGATATAGCCCATAACCACATTTGTACTGTTTGCCTCGGAGCCGTCAGTCATGGCCTGAACCTGTACCGTCTTATTACGGCTCAAACCTTCTCCGAAACCGGCCGGTATTATCAAACCTGCTTTTGCAGAACCATCATCCAGAGTGCGGAGTAATTCTTTATCATTGTCGGTAACTTTTAAAATACTAAAATATCCGCTTGAAGAAAAGCTGTTAAGATATTCCCGGCTTTGTTTTGTTTTATCATGATCGCAGACGGTTATCTTAACGTTTTCAATGTCCAGAGTGATGGCATAACCAAAAAGAAATATCAGGATCATAGGCATACCCAGGGCCATAATTAAAGACAGCGGGTCCCGCCAGATATGGAGTATTTCTTTTTTCATTATGGCATATATTTTAGAATTCATTTGGGTTGATGGCTCCGTATGGAGCTCACAAATAATTCTTCCAGACTGTCCGTCTTCTTTTCTTCTTTGAGCTGTTTGGGCGTGCCATAAGCAATAATATCTCCGGCATAAACCAATGCCAGGCGGTTGCAGTTCTCAACTTCGTCCATGTAATGTGTGGTTACAAATACGGTGGTCCCTGTGGAAGCCAGGTTTCTGATAAGCGCCCAGAAATCACGTCTGGAAAGCGGATCCACTCCCGCAGTCGGTTCATCAAGAAAAAGCACCTTAGGCCGGTGTATTATAGAACAACCCAGGGCCAACCGCTGCCGCCAGCCTCCGGATAGCAAAGAAGTCAGGGTATCCTGCCGGCCTTTAAGCCCGGACATTTCCAGTATTTCTTTCTGCCTCTCGGGAAGCACGGAGGCAGGCACATCATGTATGCCGGCAAAAAATTCTATATTTTCGGCGACGGTAAGGTCACTGTAGAGCGAGAATTTCTGCGACATATAACCAATTATCTCTTTTATTTTATCCGACTCCGTATCCACATCAAAACCTTCCACAGTCGCCCGGCCTGAGGTAGGCGCCAGTATACCGCAGAGTATCCTTATGGTTGTGGATTTACCTGCGCCATTCGGACCGATAAAGCCAAAAATCTCTCCTCTGTTCACAGAAAAGTCCACCCCGTTAACTGCGGTAAATTTATTGAACTTTTTTGTAAGTTTTAACGCTTCCACGGCCAGGGTCATTTTTCTGCTCCGATACTTTCTATCTTTGAAATAAAATAATCTTCAAAAGAACCCTTCCCGGCGGCTTCTTTCGGTATCTCTTCAGAAATAAATCTGCCCCGGTAAATTAAAGCCACCCGGTCAAATCTGCTGACCTCATCCATATAATTAGTGGTGACCAGTATGGTAATGCCCGTATTTTTGTTCAAGGCCTGCAGCATCTCCCAGAGTTCCTGCCGGGAAAGAGGATCTACCCCGATAGTGGGCTCGTCCAGGATAAGTATTTTAGGATAATTTATAAGAGCACAGGAAAGCGCCAGTTTCTTCTGCATGCCTCCGGATAAAAACTGGGCCTGGCGGGTTTTAAAACGCTCAAGATGGCTAAAACCATAGAGTTCTTCGAGTCTTTTCTTTCTGTCAGCTCTTGAAATACCGTAAATATCCGCAAAAAAATCAATGTTTTCTTCTACCGTAAGATCTTCGTAGAGCGAGAACCTCTGGGGCATATAACCAATTGTGCTTCTGGCCTTTTCCAAATCACTTTTGATATTAAAACCGGCCAAACGCACCTCGCCGGCAGTGGCATCGATAATTCCGGCAATAAGACGCACGGTCGTAGTTTTCCCCGCACCGTCTGGTCCAACAATGCCATAAATCTCCCCGGCATTGACGGAAAAGCTAATGTCGTCAATTACCCGGGAGGTCCCGTATTCCTTTATCAGATGTTCTGCTTCAATTATTTTTTGCATCTATCACGGCATCCGCCGGCATCCCGGGTTTCAGTTCCTCAGCAATGTTTTTAACATTTATTTTTACCGCATAAACCAGCCGGGTCCGTTCATCTTTGGTTTGTATATTCTTTGGCGTAAATTCTGCTTGCGAGGCAATATTTACGACCACCCCTTCATATTTTTTATCAGGAAAAGAGTCTACGCTGATAAAAGCTTTTTGGTTAAGTTTTACCTTCCCGAGTTCCTGTTCGGAAATATAGATTTTCAAATAAGGTTTTTCCGTGTTACCTACGGATACCACAGACATCCCGGGACTCAGCATCTCGCCTTCTTCCGCATTTTTACTCAGAATCACTCCGTCTATGGGTGAACGAAGATAACAATTGTCTATCATCGCGGTAAAATAGGCCACCTGTGCTTCGGCCTGATTTTTTTGTTCCGTGCTTGATTTCAGCTGGGACTCAAGAACCTTAAACTGGGTTTCCAGTTGTTCGAACTGCTGTCTTGAGGTAGAACCCGCTTTCAGCAAATCCCCGGCTCTCTTGTAATTATCCCTCGCATTTTTATTTTGAGTTTTCACCTGCACCATAATTTCTTCCGCCGCATTAAGTGAGGCCTTCGCCTGCTGCAACTGCGCCGTTAATTCAGCATGCGCCAGTTCCGCCACCAACCCGCCCTTTTTTACAACCCCGCCTTCTTCCACCGGCATTTTTTCTATCTTCCCCATTATCTTCGAGGAAATGTCCACCTGCGTTACTTCAATCGTTCCCGAACCGGAAAGACCGGAACCGTTCCCAATCTTTATCGCGGTGAAAACAAAATAAGCCGTGATGCCGAGAACCAGTAAGATTGGAACTATAATTTTCCTTTTGTCCATATATAAACCCTCCTACAACGATTTTAATTATTTACAATTGACGAATGACAATTGACGATTTATGGTAGTGTTATTTAAAATAACTCCTTTTTGCAGCATTTACAAATAATCCTCATTAAATTGTCAATTGTCAATCGTAAATCGTCAATGCCCTTTCTTGTTCTACCTAAGTTCTCCCACCGCTTTTAAGTACGCCGCTTTTGCAACCGTCAGGTCATATAGCGCTTGAAGGTATGCTGTTTTAGCCGTTAGAAGGCTCTGGTGGGCGTCCATTACGTCATAATTGGTAGTCACGCCGCTGTTGTAGCTTGTTTCAGCTATCTTGTAATACTCCTCGGCCTGCTTCACGCTTTCACCTTGAGAAAGTATCCTCTCTCCGGCTTCGTTCATATTAAGAACCGCCTGTTTAACCTCAAGTTCAATAAAGTTTTCCGCCTGAATTATTACAATTTCTGAGGCCCTAACTGCAGCTTCCGCCTGTTTAAGTTTTCCCGCAGTGGAAAAACCGTCAAATAGAGGAACTGAAAGAAATAGCCCGGCATTCCAGTTATCTACCCAAGCGAGTTGTGAAAAATAGGGATTTTGATAGTTGTAGCTCAGAGTTCCCGTAAGGAGCGGTTTATCAGCTGTGGCAGTTAGTGCCAGCGCTTTTTGCAGGATTTCTCTCTTTATTTTAACCTTTTTTAACTCAGCCCTTTCTGCAAGCGCTTGCTGTAAGGCAGCTTCAAATTTCAGAGCTTTGAAGTCAAGGTCTGCACCCCCTTTCAGTTCACCTTCTATTTTCAATTCACGGGATAGAGGCAGACCGAGAAGATTTTTTAAATTCTGTTCTGCCAATTCACAGTTATTTCTGCTTTTTGAAACTAACGGTTTAACATTTGAGACTCTTACTTTAGCCCTGAGCAAATCAAAAGAAGACCCGGTTCCGGCTTGCAGGCGGGAAGCAGCCTGTTTTGCGTTCTCTTCGGAGAGCTTTAATAATTCTTGATTAGTTTCAAACACTTTCTTTGACAGCAGCACGGAGTAAAAAGCCTGATTAAGCGCCAGCAATGAGCGGGTTTTAACCTCTTCCATTTCAAGTTTTGCCGCCTCCAGAGCTTTTCCGGAAACTTCCGGCGCCAGAAACATCCGACCCCAGTCAAAGAGGGTTTGATTAAGAGAAGCTTTGAACAACCAGTTATCCCCAGCCCCGGTCTGTATGGTTTTGTTTATTGTCGTCAAGCCGACAGGCAGTGACATTTCTATGACAGGAATTTTAGACAAATAATTATAACTCCCTGAAAGTGACAATTTGGGAAGGTAACCCGCAGAAGCTTCCATGAGTTTTCCTTCTGCTTCACTCACAGTCTGGGAAGCCAGCAAGATCTCCCGGTTATTCTCAAAGAGAAGTTTTTTTGCCAGAGCTTGATCAAGTTTCAGAGGTTCTGCCCCACCTGCTGAAAGCAGCAGCATCAGCAATACAAATATTTTCATTTCATACCCCCTGCTTAAGTTGCTTTAAATTTTTCCTGCCTTTGTCCGTTAGCAAGCCTTCGAAAAACATAGTTATTATCACATCAATCACTTCACCTGCGCTGTATTCCATTTCGGAAAGCACCTGCGGGTTTATCACATTTTCAATAGCGGTAAGATATACAAGAATCACAAGTTCTTTATCCAAGTCTTTTCTCATTAAACCAAGTTCCATGCTCTCCTTTATTACCCTGGAGAAATATTTTAAAAACAACCCTTTACGTCTTTTGTTTATTTCCTCCCAGAGTTCCGGAGCATTTTTCCTGACATCGCGAAGAAATACAGGGCTTATCTTTGAAGCCCCTTCTATAATAGCTTCAGTCATGCCTTTGAAGCGTTTGATTAAAGGTGTTTTACCTGCTGTCATTATCTTCTTTATCTTTTCTTCAATAGAGTCAATATGCGAAAAGATCACTTCGTGCAGAAGGGTGTTTTTGTCGGGGAATGTTTTATAAAAGGTTTTCTTGCTGATGCCGAGCCCGGCAGAAATGTCCTCCACCGTCGTACCGGAAAAGCCGGTAGAAAAGAACAGCTCGCGGGAAGTTTTCAATATTCTTGTTTTAGCATCCATATACACTCCGGAAACTACTTCGGTTTCTATAGTTTCCATTATAACAAAGCTTTCCGTTCTTGTCAAGCAGCTATTATTTTGAAATCTCCGTGAGTTTATCCAGTACGTTTTGAACCGTAATCTTTTTAAGGCATTTCAGGTCGGTACATGCATTTTTCTCACAGGGCTGGCAATCCACTCCGGCAAAGACAAAGCCCGAACCGGCAGCTTTTTCCTGCTCCCAGGCCAGCGGATTGGTGGCACCATATATAGTAAGGACAGGGGTATTTACGGCGGTAGCGGCATGTTTTAAAAAGGTATTGGTCGTTATTACTATTTTTAACCTGGTCAGGAGCGCTGCCATTCTTTTTATATCTGTCGGCGGGGCGATGAATACTTTTCCTTTAACCGTTCTCCTGAACTCTTCTACAGGTTCGCCCGGACCCCAAAGTAATATTACTTTTTTCCCGGTCTCTGTAAGCCTGTCAGCAAGCTCCGCAAAGTTCTTTATGCCCCAATTCCTGGTTTCAAAACTTGTAAAAGGATTCAACCCTATGGCTTCATCATTTTTAATTCCGTTATTTTCCAGATATTTATCTATTTCCGCTTGTTCCGATTCAGGGATATGAAATTCCAGCGTCTCGTCTGAACTTTCTGCGCCAGCTTCTTTAACTGCAAGCAGATGTACTTTGGGACCGTAGATGATACCCTTAGGGCCGGCTACTTTGATATTATAGGCATAACTTCTGCCCCGGGCTGCAGTCCCCACTCTGTATTTTGCGCCGCTGGAATAAGTCAGCAAAGCGCTCTTGGGATAGGAAATAAGGTCAACCACCAGGTCAAAGTGTCTTTTACGAATTTCAGCAATTAAGCGAAGAATTCCCATTAAACCTTTATGCCTGTTTTTTTCAAACAAGATTATTTCATCTATAAATTTCAGACCCGTGACCACCGCCTCCGCCTCTTTATTCACCAAAACGGCGACATGCGCCTGCGGGTAACTCTTCTTTAATGCGCGGAGCGCCGGCACGGACAAAAGGATATCGCCTAAACCTTTAAAGCGTATCACAAGTATTTTTTTAATTTCTATTTTATTTATTACGTTCATTTAGTTTCACCCTGAGCTATTTTTAAAAGTTGTAGTACGGAATTAAACACTTTTTCTACGGCTATATTGGTTTCAAGTTTTGCCGTGTTAACGGTAGTTGTATTCGATCCGGCATAGTTTTCCGGTTCCGCAAGCACCTTAAATATTGGATCTTTATAAGGGAACCACGTAAATATCTCATCGGGCCGGTAAAGACCGACTGCCGGAACTTTCAAAGCAACAGCCATATGCACGGGTCCGTGATTATTGGTTACAAAACAGGCGCAAATATTTATCAGGGCAAGATCTTCTCTGATACCTGAAGTTTCCGCTAGAATAGGCTTGCTTCTCATCATTTTCAAAACAGACGCATTTGTTTCCTTATCCGCAGGGCCTCCAAAGAGTAAAACCTTATAACCTGCGGCTATCAGCCGGTCAGCAAGTTCCGCGTATTTTTCTTTAGGCCAGGTCAGAGAGTCTCCTCTCCGGCAGCCCGGCTGAATACCTATTATCCGGGACGGCTCTGTAAGAGAATATTTTATTTTAAAAGTCTCCCCTGCCTTTAATTCGCTTTCTGAAAGATGCAGCTTTGTCAGGCGTTTATGTTTTTCAACGCCTAAAACCTCAACAGCTTCTTCATAAGCGCCGATGCAATCTATCTTGACGGCGGGATCCACAACATCTTTTCTGGTTATCAGCGTATTGTAGCAAAAGGAGCGGCCCCGGATATTCCAACCTATCCTGTACTTGGCTCCGGAAAACAGGGTCAAAAGGGCGCTTCTGGGATTACCAAAAACATCCAGCACCGCATCATAACGTTTTCTTCTAATCTTTAATATCATTTTAATAAATGTGAAAACATTTCCTTTTTCCGCTTCCAGCAGTTCATTTATATCCGGATTGTTTTCCAGCATTTTGAGTGGCATTTTTTCGGCAAGATAGGCCAGGTGCAGTTCCGGATATTTACTTCTGAGATCCTTTATTACGGAAGTGGAGATTATGACATCACCAATAAATCGCAATCGTACAAAGAGCAGTTTTTTAATTTCTCCGGGCTTAAGGCTTTTCATGGAGGCCGATATCCTTTTTTATCCATTCAACCGCTTCCAACAAATTCGCCGCTATATGGTCCGGTGTTACTTTCATACTCTCTTTCTCTTTTTTTCCATAACCGGTCAAAACCAGAACTGTCTTCCCGCCCGCGTTTTTTCCTAGTTCTATATCGGCGCTTTTATCCCCGACAAAATAGGAAAGCTTAGGATCCACACCGCTGTCCAGGACAGCTTTTTTCACCATACCCAGCTTCGGTTTTCTGCAGCTGCATTTATCTTCCGGCAGGTGGGGGCAAAAATAAAAAGCTTCAATGCGCGCGCCGGTTTCCGTTTTAAGAAGTCTGATAAGTTTTTCGTGTATGGCCGTCAAAACCTTCAAAGTAAACTTTCCTCTTCTAATGCCTGACTGATTTGTTACCACAAAGACGGGCAGTTTTAACCGGTTCAACTCTTTAACTGCTTTTGCAGCCCCCGGATATAACTCCAGACCGGCCGGATCCGCTAAATAGTCTTTTTCAAGATTTAAAGTCCCGTCACGGTCAAGAAAAACACCCACTTTATTCATCCTGCTTTCCTCCCGCTGTTTTGCTGCTTCCCGCCGACCTCTAAACCAGAGATACCAGGGGGCTATTTTTCTTTTAAAAGCGGATAAACTGTCTGAAGGCTTAATGTACACCCTGCGTATCTCCAGCAGATCTTCAAGCACTGTTTTCTTTGAAGAATTTACGGCAAAACCAAATATATACCCGTTGGCGGCGGCTATTCTTTTTACATTCTCGGTGTAAGAACCATAGGGATAAAAGATACCCCTGACTTTTTCTCCCGTTAGCTTTTCCAGAATGCTTCTTGAAGTCTTCAACTCCGTTTCCACCTCATGAATACTTATTTTATCTAGATGTAAATGCCGGTCGCTGTGGGATTCAAAGGAGACCAGCGGGCCCAGATTTTCCCTTATTTGTGCTTCTGAAACTACGGGATAGCTTGGATTTTCTTTTTCCCAGCCGCTTTCTTTTCCCAGATAACCCGTAACTACGGGAAAAATACATTTTAACTTTCTGGCAGCCAGTAACGGCACAACATTTTTTATAGTTTCTGCAAAGGCGTCATCTAATGCAATAATAACGGGTTTTTCGGGTGCGTCTTTTCTGCCTTTGACAATTTTTTCCAGATCTAAAAGATTCAGTGCCGTATACCCCGCCTTGACCAGATAGTCCATTTGTTTCTCAAATTCCGAAAGCTCTACACAAAAATTGTTCCAGACTTTAGCCCGGCTCCGGGGAAGCACATTGTGATACATTAAAACCGGCAGGTATTTTAACTTTTCCATCTTATTTCCTTTTCCGAATATTTATACATCTCAAAAAGTTTTATTTCCGAAGCAAAAAGATAGAAAGCCGAGAACGAATGAAAAAGAAAACCTCTAATACCATCCAAAAATCCGAGTTTAAATACGTAAAACTTTGTAAATCTTTTTATCGGACGGATAAAGATCCCGTACCAACTCGGTTTTCTATTAGCCTTAAACCTGCCGGCAGCCTCCAG
>Ga0265593_1000349_pt1 | contig 27533 bp, 22 predicted proteins | sample saktaG_8_FD_190136 | JGI IMG/M metagenome (GOLD analysis project Ga0265593, IMG submission 190136) | Saline water microbial communities from Sakinaw Lake, British Columbia, Canada - sak_2011_5_24_36m | ecosystem: Environmental > Aquatic > Non-marine Saline and Alkaline > Saline ...
TGAGATACTATTTTTACTTTTTACTTTTTACTTCCACCTCTTTGCGTTAAGTGACAACTATAAAATTGTTCTTGATACCTACAAAACAAAAAATGATGCACGACAAGCATATGAGCACGATAAAGCTGATCCAAAAAGTGCTCTTTTACCCTACCTTAACGAACAACAGCTCATTATTCATACTCGAAAATCAGGAGATAATCATATTATTGCAATTGAGCCCTTTTCCAATCGAGAAGATGCTCAAAGAGTCTTAAAAGACCTCTCTTCTTTTTACCCTCATGCTTTTGCGAGCCGTGGTGTTGCCGATGATATAGAATTTCTTTTGATGCAGCATCGCAAAGATACAATAAAGCAAAATCCTATCAATCCAAAACTTGCAAAACCCACTATACCACCCTCAAAAGAAACAATCAAAACCGATACGATCCCCTATGATTATAAAATATTCTTACTTTTCTTTATTCTTATATTACTGACTGGCTATCTTTTCTGGAGAGAACGTCTCTTGAGAAAAGTAAAACATCAAAAAGAACTGCTTTTAAAAGAAAAAATAGAAATTCAAGATGCCATGCAGGCTAAAAACGATTTTATTGCGATGATGAATCATGAGATTCGCGCTCCCATCAATGCGATTATGGGAATTAGCCATCTGATTTTAGAATCCAGACTGACCGTAAATCAGCGTTCTCAAATCACTAAAATTAAAGATGCAGCATCGATCTTACATACATTAGTGAATGATATCTTAGATCACTCAAAAATTGAAGCTGGCAAAATACGCATTGAAAAAATACCTTTTGATCTCAATTCAATGCTGGATGACATATCCAATATTATCACGCATAAAGCAGACGAAAAGCATCTCGAATTGATTTTTGATATTGATGAAAGTGTCCCCAATAAACTTATCGGTGATCCATTGCGATTGCTTCAGATATTGGTTAATTTACTGAATAATGCTATCAAGTTTACGGAAAATGGGAGTGTTATTCTCCGTCTACGTGGACAACAGATCAGCCGTTTAAATCTAAAAATTCATTTTGAAATCATTGATACCGGTATCGGGATTGAAGCTGAATCTCTCCAAACACTCTTTGACTCGTACGTTCAAGCAGACGAAAGTATCTCTCGAAAATATGGCGGTACCGGACTGGGGCTTGCCATTTGCAAGAATCTAATCTCTTTGATGGGAGGGAGTATTCAAGTCGAGAGCACTCCAAACCAAGGAAGTACTTTTTCATTTGATATTAAACTGTACTCTGATTTTGAATACGAAAAACGGCGCTATCGCCTTCCAACAGCAGACTTAATGTCCAAAAACGCCTTAATTTTAGATACCAATGTAACCAGCAGTGAGGTGTTAAAACGGGGATTAGACTATTTTCATTATGAAGTAAAAACGGCTACCAACTCTGTTGATGGTTTGGAAGCACTAAAAAATCACTTTGTTGACATAGCCTTTATCGATACACGTATAACACTCTCCGGAGAATTTAAAAAAGAACTTCAAAATCGGATAAAAAATGATAATCTCAAGCTCATATGGATGGGAGAAGACATTAAAAAAAGAGGGGGGTTAAGCCTCTCTAAACCGTACAATCAACTGAATATTTTCAATACTATCTTATTAGCGTATGACCACTTGGACCAAGAAAAACAAGGCTTGAGCAACAGTAAAAAACTCAAAGAAAATTTGAAAAAATTTGGTGGTGAAACTTTACTCTTAGCTGAAGACAATGAGATTAACCGTTCCATCATCAAAGGTTTGCTATCCGGTACAAATATTATCATCATAACCGCAGAAAACGGGAAAGAAGCCGTTGAAATCGTTGAGCTCAATTCAGACATCAATGTTATTTTAATGGACATTCAAATGCCTATAATGGATGGATTTGAAGCGGCAAAATTGATACGGCAAGATCATGAAAAAGATTTTATCCCGATTATTGCTGTCACTGGGAACACGTTTGAAAGTGATATTCACAATATCAGCAGTTCAGGGATGAATGGTCACGTCAGCAAACCAATCGATGTCAATACTTTTTATACCACCTTATATTATGCCTTTGAAAAATCGAGAAATCAATCCAAGAAGACACCCCGTTTAGAACATATTGCCTAAGCATATTTTTGGTACTATGGGTTTAATACTTTAGCTTAGATAATAGGAAATTCCTTTGGCATCACTCAAAACATTACTTCAAGCTCAAAACATTGACGTCCCAGATGATTTTTTTGAAAAAATTGAAGTGTATAAAACATTGTTAATGCAATGGAATAAAATTCACAATCTTACAGGGGCAAAAAATATCGCTCAAATTGATGAATTTATCGTTGATGCGATTGCTCCTATTAGTTTTTTACCTCCCATTAAAAATGCTATGGATATAGGAACAGGGGCAGGATTTCCGGGAATGATTTTAGCTTTTGCACTTCCGAAAACCCATTTTACTCTCGTAGAGCCCCTCGCAAAGCGTGCCAGTTTTTTGCAATTTGTGAAAGCGGATTTGGGGCTTACCAATGTAGATGTTAAAGCCGTGCGCGTTGAACAGCTCCCCCCTGCATCGTATGATTTTATCACGTCTCGCGCCGTAACGGATACCAAAATGCTCCTCAAACTTTCAGAACCTTTTCGCGCACAAGGTACTCTTTTGCTCTTTTACAAAGGGGAAAAAGTGTACGATGAAGTAGATGAATCGCTAGATTATCAAATCATCGAAAAACAAAATCGTCACTATCTTCTTATTAAGTCGTAAATGATGTTTAAATTTTTACTTTTTATTGGTCTTATAACCACCGTTTATTATGTTTTCTTTGCACAAAAGAAAAACATATCTTCCCGTAAAAATGATGATTCAATGGAAGAAGCAATGATTCCATGTGCAATGTGTGGCACCTACGTTCAAGCCAAAGAGGCATTGATGAGCAGTGGAAAATATTACTGCTGCAGTGAATGTCTAAAAAAGAAACAAGGATAATCATGATACTTTTTGGTCACCCTCTGATACCATCAGAACACTTTTATCATATATCTTCCATCGAAGCCATTTCCAATACCCCTTCAAACTCTGTTATTGCACTTCTTTTTGAAGAACAAAATCTTGATATTATTACCCATCTGCATCTCAATAATATCCGATTCGCGGTGTATGTCACTTCAACTATTGAAGCTGTTTTGGCTGAAAATCTTCGTGCTACGTATCTCATTGTCAATGGTGAAAATGGTTCAAAAATTCAAAGTATTGCGGAACATTATCTGTTTGACACTAAAGTGTTAGGATATTGCGAAGATGAAAAAAATTTGGAAGAACTTATTGAGATGAGACTTGATGGGGCGATTTTTGCAGAGGCGATAATTAAAATCACCTCCTAAGCAATCCACTCTCTCGTTAAATCTTTATCCAAACATGCGAGTATTTCATATCCGATCGTTCCTACAGCTTTAGCATACTCATTTGCGTCATTAAAAATCAACAGTTCATCCACATCACTTGCAAACGTAGCACAGTCCATAGAAATACGACCTAATAAACGAATATTATCAGGAGTTACGTATCGATTGGATGCCAATCTATCAAGTCCATTAGCGTATCCCAAATCGTACGTCGATACCACCTCATCACTTATTGCCTCATACACTCCGTTATATCCAACCCTCTCACCTGCTCGTAAGATGCGCGTGGAAATTTTATCTCCCCACAAAGATAAAACCGGTTTTAACTGCGGTTGAGGCAATGATTCATCCATTTGCAAACATCCATACAAAGCGATTCCAACACGAACCATATCATCACTGCACTGTAGTGAGCGAAATGTTCCTGCTGAATTAGAGAGATGAAAACGAAGATTCCATTTATATTTTTGCGCATGCTTTAACGCCTCTTTTTTAAGAGTATCAAACGCAGTTCGTTGCCAAAACCACTCAGAGCTAAGCGTATCGGCACTTTTAAAATGACTCATAACGCCAACACACTCTAGCCCATGTACTGCAATAGCCTCAAAAGTTTTTTCGAGTTCCTCCATCCCAACACCGTTGCGATGCATCCCCGTATCGATTTTAAGCTCTACTTTTGTCCCTTTTGGAAACTTTTTTAGGTGGCTGAGAGTATTAATAACATAATGAAATTTTGGATTATCAATGGTCGGAAAATCAGAAAGAATTAAAATATTCTCAAAAAATTCGCTGATTTCTAATGCCTCACGCTCCAATCTTACAACCGCATGAGTAATTCCGTAAGCACATGCAACCTGAGCGATTAAAACAGCTCCGTGCCCATACGCATTGTCTTTTAAAACCACCGCAATTTTATCTTTTCCACCGACTTGGTGTGCAATAATGTCAAGATTATTTTTAAGTGCCTCACGGCTCAGTTTTATTTTTCCCATAACAAATTATAGTACAAGGTAAGTTAATGCGCTATTTCCCCGCCGAATTTGAGCTTCAAAGTTTTGTCCAACTCATTTTTCCTCATCCCCAAAGTGATTGGGTAGACTATCTTGAAGAAGCACGCCAATGTTTTGTTTCCATTGCCAATTCTGTCGCTGTCTATCAACCATGCGTTATCATCTGTGATGATGTTGATATAGTCAAAGGCTATTTTTCTTCCTATGATAATCTTATTTTTGTCCCCTACCAAAGTGATGACACGTGGGCGCGAGATTGCAGCGCACTAACCGTTATCGACGAAAATGAAGATGAAGCTTTACTCCTGGATTTTACGTTTACAGGATGGGGCGGAAAATTTGATGCCACTCGTGATAATGCCATGAGCGAAAGTATCAAAAATATTTACGGTGCGCGTATGGAAAAAATCAACCTTATTTTAGAAGGGGGAGGAGTCGAATCCAATGGCGTAGGAAGTTTGCTGACCACGGCAGAGTGTCTTTTAAATCCCAATCGAAATCCTCATCTCACGAAAACACAAACCGAAACTATGCTAAAAAAAGAGTTCGGAGTCGAGCAAATTTTATGGCTTAATCACGGTTATTTAGCAGGAGATGATACTGACAGCCATATCGATACTCTTGCTCGTTTCATCGATACCGATACCATTATGTACGTCAAATGTGAAGATAAAGAGGATGAACATTACAGTGAATTAAAAAAAATGGAAGAAGAGCTACAAGCTTTACGCGATTTGGACGGTGAGCCATTCCGTCTCATTGCTTTGCCGATGACACAACCGCATTTTTATGAGAGAGAACGTCTTCCTGCCACCTATGCAAATTTTTTAATTATTAACGATGCCGTTTTACTTCCGATTTACAATGACCCTCATGATGTAGAGGCAATAAAAATTTGCGAAAAAGCATTTTACGGACGTGAGATCATCCCTATCGACTGTTCCGTCCTCATCCGTCAACATGGATCACTCCATTGTGTTACGATGCAATTTCCAGAAGAGGTAGGCTTACGACTTCCGTCTTAACACTAATGTAACACTTTTTTCCTACAATATTTTCATATTTTCTTAAGGATTTAAAGTATGAAAAAACTCTCCCTCCTCTCATTGGCGGCGACGCTAGCACTCGCCTCCGAACCCATCAGTATCCAAAAAATTACCGTTGAAGCTGCTGCGCCCAAAACGGACAGTAAAAGTGTAAAGTCGGATGAAATGGTTAAATTTTCTCGTCAAAGCGATTTAGGCGAAATGCTCTCAAATACACTCCCCGAAGTTACCATGGTACGCAACAGCGGTGTGGGTAACGATATTATTCTTCGCGGATTTCGTAAAGATAATATCAATGTCACGATAGACGACGCAAAAGTATGCGGTGCTTGTCCAAATCGTATGGATCCCCCTGCAATGCACGTCTCTTCAAGCCAAATCTCCAGTGTCGAAGTTCAAGAAGGACCTTTTGATGTGACACAGTTCGGAAGCCTCGGCGGAAAAATCAATGTCGTCACCAAAGATCCTGAGAAAGGTGTACATGGAGAAGTATCGGCAACGCTTGGAAGCTATGATTATCGTAAACTCTCTACAACTCTTGAGGGAGGTAACGATGCGGTTCAAGCATTAGTCGGATTTAGCCGTGAGACAAGCGGTCAATATAAAGACGGTAATGGTCGAACATTGGTTGAACAAACAGAACTTTTATCAAAATCACCTGCACAAGACTATGATGCTGCGTATAAAAATGCCAATGCATATGATCGGAACAACTTCTGGGCAAAAATAGTCGGCAATATTAGCAATAATCAAAAACTTACCCTAAGCTACTTCGGAGATCGTGCCGACGATGTTCTCTACCCTCGTTACCCGATGGATGCGTCAGTCGATGATACCGATATGCTAAAAGCGAAGTACCAACTTTTTAACCTTTCTGAGTATTCTGATGAACTAAAAATCGAAGCGTATCACTCCAAGGTCAAACATGTGATGGGAACCAATTTTAGAAATTGGGATATGCCAATGACATTTGTGAATGCTGGTACAACTTATACTACTACAATGGCAACCCCAACCGTCGCTCCAGTAGAGGCTACAATGCAAGGAGCTTCTATTGAAAACACCCTCAACATTAACAATATTAAAGTATCGGTAGGTTTAGACAGCAGTGTACGAAACTGGAATGGTACAAAAAGTATGGATGTTGCTTCATTGTATAACAGCTCAACAGGTATTACCATGAATCCAGCAGCAGTAACTTCTAGTATTTTGCCAAATGTTGATACTAAAAATATTGCTCTTTACACAAAAGCATCCAAATCAATTGGGCAATATGATCTTAGCGGAGGAGCACGATATGATGATACAACTGTCAATGCCGATCAATCGCTGATGGCAACCGTAAAAGACAAAGATTACAATAATATCAGTGCCAATCTCATGATGAAATACAACTACACACCTATGACCAATGTGTTTGTTGGTATCGGCCAATCTGTACGTGTTCCGGACGCAAAAGAATTATACTGGGGGATATCGGCTAAAAATACTGCTGGTGTTACAACAACACTATTGCATGATAATTTGAATGAGACTGTAAATCGTGAAATCGACATGGGTGCTGAGCATACTACCGGAAATTTTCACATCAAAGGGACAGCATTTTATAGCGACTTAAAAGATTATATTTATCAATATAAAAATACAACTGTTATCACGACATCAGGGGTTCAGACACTTTCACCATGGGCTAATATTGATGCTCGTATCGTTGGATTCGATCTTCAAGCCGATTACATCATCAATACCGAATGGAGAGTCGAATCAGGAATAGCATATCAAAAGGGAACTAAAAAAGATATTGCTCAACTTGACAATCTAGCAACATTAACTCAAACCGATAAAGACCTAGCTGAAATTCCACCGATGAAAGGTCGAGCAGCGCTTGTATTTGATAGTTCTATCGACTATGCAATGGCAGAATGGATTGGTGCAAACGGTCAAAACATCGATAGCGATAATGGAGAAAAAGAAGTCTCAGGATATGCTATTCTCAATTTGAAATACGGACACAATTTTCAAAATGGTTTTTCACTCACCACTGGTGTAAACAACTTCTTTAATCGAACGTATGCCATCAATAATAGCTACATAGGAAATGAGTTAATCACAGGAATGAGTCTTACAGATCCACTTGTTCTCAACGAACCAGGACGTAATTTCTACGCAACACTTAGCTACAAATTCTAATCCTTCTTCTCCTTCGGGGAATCCTAACGTTTCGTCAAAATTTCAGGATTTCTCCCTCCCGTTTTATCGGGAGTTTCTCTCTTAAAACACTTTCACTTTAAACGTATCTTTATCCACATAATAGGTATCTTGGAAATCATAGCCTCGACGCTTCACTGGTTTAGTACGTAACTTTTCATTAAAAATACGATCCAGTTTGCTGCGAATCGCAACAAAGAGTCTTTGCTCTTTGCCGCTAAACCCTTCGGTTTTTTTCTTCATAACACCCATCGGATTAATCGGTGTACTCCCATCGTACATTCCAAAATGTAAATGAGGACCCGATGAAAGCCCACTTGAACCAACAAAACCGATAAGTTCTCCTTGTTTTACACTAGATCCAACATGAATCCCTGGCTTAAATCCTCTTTGATGGGCATAAAGACTCGTAAGTCCATTAGAGTGATGAATTTTGATGGTATTTCCATATCCATTCGAATAACCCGCGAAACTAACTTTTCCATCACCCGTAGATAAAATCTGTGTCCCTGGACGAGCACCGAAATCAACCCCAACATGGGCACGATAACGATGCAAAACAGGGTGATACCGACTCTTCGTAAACCCCGACGTTATACGTGCATTAAGAATCGGAAGTTTAAAAATAAATTTCTCGATTTGAGCCCCTTTAGTATCATAAAAACGTCCGTCACTGTGACGATAAAGGGCATAACGTGTCCCACCAATTTCAATCATTGCACCTGAGACTTCAGGCATTGAAAAAAGTTTACCTTGACGGTATTTTTGCTCATAAACAATGACCAAAGGGTCTCCGGATTTGAGGTCTTTTTTGAAATTTACCCGCCCTTTAAACATTTTTACAAAAGTAGAGGCGAGATTTTTAGATCCTGTGGCTTTAAGAATATCATCATAGGGGACACTGTTGATTTGCGTATAAAGAACCTCATTGTAAGTTTCACTAATAATCGGAATAACACGCATAGAATAACGATTTTTAGGTGTTAAATAAATTTGAAGCTGAAGTTCATCATTGACAGGGACAAGAATTTGTTTAATGGTATTTTTAGAACTTATCAACATCTGACAATTGGCGGTATAGGGAATATCTTCGGTAAGTTTTTGATCCTCTTTGTCCATGTTGTAATAAAGAGACAAAGGGAGTTTTTTATGCTCTAAAAAGGTGAGAAAACTTTCTCCATTATTCCACTTAAAGGGCTTAACTTGTGCAGCAAAAATAAAAATGGGTAACAATAAAAATAGAAATATTCGACCCATTATCATCCTTGAAACCTATTTTTTTGCAAAAAGAGTCTTAAATCATAGCAAAAAATCTGTTTACAAAGTCTCTATTGGCTATAATCTATCACATTTACACTAACAAAGGTTACCCTAATGCGCATTTGGTTTTTTTTACTCATCACGCTAGGAATGCTCCAAGCATCATCGATTTCAACGCCTCTATTAGACGTACAAGGACAACGAGGTGCCATTGAAGCACCAGAACTCAAAGTTGGGATGAGTGGTTTTGTCGTTCGCCATTTTGATGCCACACACAGTTCTATCATCGCCAATGTACGTGTCACACAAATAAACCCATCATCCAATCGTGCGCTCGTTGAATTCTCACCCTATGATGGATTGCGTCAAAATTCTCTCCCTAGCGGCACATGGACACCAAAATCTGCCGATGAAGTCGTTATCGCTTACGATTATGCTCGCGCTTTACTCATTGCTCCCAATGATGATACCTATGCCGCACTCACAGGAAGTATTCCTAACGTCGAGTGGATTCATCCTGATCTCTATGCTACTTATCTTTCTCACCAAGGGCATCCAACCCCTTTAGTAGAAGATTTCCGCCGTTTTTGTACCTCAGGTTCTATCGGATTGCTCTTTGTCCAAAGTGCAGATACGCTCTTTACTCTCGATTGTAAAAACTTTACCCTGCTTCAAACTGTAGCGTCCCCTTCTGCTGGAAAAAATTCCATCACCCCTTTTTACACTCGTGTACCTACCATCCGCGCTGCATGGTGGGGAGAGGGAAGCTCACGTCTTGAGTCGTATGAACCTTATTATCTTCAACAAATCGCTTTAAGTAATCCAAAAAATAAAGCATTATATGAACTCTACAAAGCTAAATTTGGCGAAAAAAGTGCATTATTACGCCACTTCGATATCAAGGAATAATCATGTTGCCACAAGAAGCACTCTCTTATTTTCAGACTCTACTCGGTCATGAAAATGTTTACAGTGATAAAGCCCATCTTATTGCCTATTCATACGACGCAACACGTGAAAAATTTGAACCCGATGCCGTTGTATTCCCTCGTCATGAACAAGATGTGAGTGACATATTAAAATTTTGTAATGAACACCGTATCGTTATCGTTCCTCGTGGAGCAGGAAGCGGGTTTACAGGTGGTGCACTCCCCTCTTCCGGCGGAATTGTTTTAGCCTTTGAAAGACACATGAACAAAATCTTAGAAATCGATATGCAAAATATGGTTGCCATCGTCCAACCAGGTGTCATCAATATGGAGTTACAACGTGCCGTTGAAGAAGTCGGTCTTTTTTATCCGCCTGATCCTGCGAGCCAAGAGTATTCAACTATCGGTGGAAATGTCAACGAAAATGCAGGCGGCATGCGTGCTGCAAAATACGGTATTACCAAAGACTACGTGATGGCAATCCGCGCGGTACTTCCCAATGGCGACATTATCAAAGCGGGAAAACGTACTATCAAAGATGTCGCAGGATATAACATTGCAGGGATTTTGATTGCCTCTGAGGGGACGCTTGCTGTCACCACCGAAGTGACCCTAAAACTCCTCTCCAAACCCAAAATGACCAAAACAGCGATGGGAATTTTTCCTACCGTCAGCGTTGCGATGGAAGCCGTCTATAAAACCATGGCAAGCGGAGTCACTCCCGTTGCCATGGAGTTTTTGGACAATCTCACTATCCGTGCGGTAGAACAAGTTTATAAAAAAGGGTTGCCCATCGAAGCGGGAGCTATTCTCGTCACCGACGTGGATGGGAACCTTGAAGAAGACCTTGATTTTCAACTGGGTATCATCGAACAAGTATTCCGTGAAAATGGATGCAGTGAGTTTAAAATTGCTCAAAACAAACAAGAAGCAAGCGATTTGTGGTTTGCGCGACGTAATGCCAGCCAATCCCTCTCGATTTATGGCTCCAAAAAAATCAATGAAGACGTTACGGTTCCCCGCTCTGCATTGCCTGAGCTGTTAGCAAAATTTAATGCCATCGCTCTTAAATACAACATCAATATCCCCTGCTTTGGTCATACGGGTGATGGAAACGTCCACACCAATGTTATGGTCGATGGCAAAGATCCCCAGCAAGTAAAAATCGGTTATGAAGCGATCCGCGAAGTCTTCCAAGCCACCATCGATTTGGGAGGGACACTCAGCGGAGAGCACGGAATTGGTCTTGCTAAAGCTCCTTATATGTCGATGGCATTCACCCCTGAAGAGATGGCACTGTTTCAATCCATCAAGCGAGCATTTGATCCGAACAATATCCTCAATCCAGCCAAAATGGGACTTGAATAGCCAATGAGCATCAAAGCTTCTTGGCGCCATTTACGTCTTTTTATACTGATGATGTTCGATCGTGACATCACAGTGTATGCGTCCAGTCTTAGTTTTTACACCATTTTTACCCTTGTTCCCTTACTTATCATTTCTCTCAGCCTTATCGCGAATGTCCCTGTATTTAGTGCTCAATATGCATCCATGCAAGTATTTTTATTCGATAATATTATGCCGGTTCAGACCGAAGCAATTGCTGGATACTTAGAATCATTCTTTAAAAACTCTGTGCAACTTGGGATTATTGGATTTTCAACAATGATTATCTCTTCAATGCTCTTTTTTCAAAATTTTGAACACATTGTCGAGAAAATTTTTCACTCTCCGCAACGTGGTATTTGGGAAGCAATCACAACCTATTGGACGCTAATTACTCTCACTCCCATCGTTTTAATAGCCTCAATGAGCTTGAAAGCGTATTTAGTTGCTCATGTTTCGGGAATAGCATTACACGCTTTGTCTATTTTCCCTTTTTTACTTTTATGGGGAATCTTTTTTATCATCTATAAAATTGCAGTGAATGCCGTCATCTCTCCAAAAGCTGCCGCCATCAGCTCTTTTGTCGTCGCATTGGTTTGGGGACTGGCAAAAAACAGCTTTGTTCAGTATGTCTTTTACAACAAAACGTACGCCACAATGTATGGCTCACTCTCTGCTCTTATCTTTTTCTTTTTATGGATTTACGTTTCATGGATTATCGTCATTTACGGAATGAAACTATGTTATTTGATAAATCGCAGCGCCAAGCGTTCCAGCGCCCAAAATACCTAACGCCCAAAATGCTGATTTCCATCGCATAGCCATTAAAGCTACAAAAACACTCACATATCCAATCCACATCGGAATGACTATTTTGTGTACAACTCCTGCACCAAACAACGCCATCAAATAGGGATCAAATAAATCTCCCCAAGGTGTGAGATGAAGCACTAAAACAGCGGGATAATAGAGATTAAACAGAAGTGCTAGTGGAATCGAACCAAGATGCCAAAATCCAAACGTCCCAAAAATCGCTAATGAGATGGGAAGCATTACCAAATAACACCAAATATGAAGTGCCAAAAAAATCTGCCATGGCTTCCACTCTTCGTAGTAGCGGACAAAAATAAAAATAGAGAGAACACCGAAGCTCGAAAACCAAAACCCAAGTGAGAAAAAAAGTTTTGGAAAAAAAGCGAGGAGAATCCCTATCGTAATAAATAGCGTCTGAATCGACACAATCTTCATCCCCCGATCATAAAGCCAATATCCCACAGCAATCATCCCAAAAGATCGTACCATCGGAGGTATAAATTTCAATGCCCACAGATACAAAAACAGTAATCCAAGAACAATAAGAAAAAGATCACGATTGCCGTGTCGATAAGGAAAATAACGGTTATGCAGCCACCGATACGGCGGACGTAGTAGAAAATAGGCGATAATACTCAAAATTCCAAAATGATACCCGCTGATAGAGAGAATATGACTCAACCCCATCGACCCTACCAGTGTTTGAAATTCTTGGCTCATAGGAGTAGCAACGAACAATGCACCATAAAGTTCCTGCATCCTTTTATCCGTATGCATTGCTGCAATATGTCTATACCACTGCTCTTTGAGACTAAGCTGTGGATACACCTCAACGATAGAGGCACGCGCATTAAATCGGCTGAGATAATCTAAAAAAGTCACATTTTTGACTTGAAGTTCGACCAAAACCTCTCGTCCGCGCAAATCACGTAAATAAGGGCTCATAATGCATCGGCACAGAGAACCATTTTCCAACTGTAATTTCATCGATGTTTTTGGTTGCTCGTGAATGAGGCGAACCTCTTGATCAATCACTTCAGCACGAATCAGAGGATCATCAAAGCGTTTAAGCTCTGAGTATTTGTGATATTCGTACGTAAGGGAAAGCGAAGCAATAAAAAGGAGAAATAAAACGAAGAAAGAACCACTTCTAAGGTCAAAAAGTTCGATACGTTCGAGTTTTGACATTTAGATTATCGGCATAGAAACATTCCCAACACTCTCGTCGTCGAGATTCATAACGGCTGATTTCATATCAATACTCTCATACACAATCTGTGCCGCACCAAAAGTAGGTTTATCGACAAAACGGGTGAATTTTTTCTGAAAGACCAGTTTTATATGACCCGTAGGACCATTACGCTGTTTACCGATGATAATTTCTGCCTCTTCTTCTTCTTTTTCGGTGTATTTGCTAATAAACTCTTTTCCATTGGCAATTGCCTCTTTTTCCCGCTCTTTTTCCTCTTTGTAGAGATACACATCATTGCGATAGACGAAGAGAATGATGTCCGCATCTTGCTCGATGGAACCCGATTCACGAATATCGCTAAGCATCGGACGTTTGTCGGAACGTGATTCCAAACTACGGTTGAGCTGAGAAAGGGCGACAATAGGGATTTCAAGCTCACGGGCAAGCATTTTAAGTCCCCGTGAAATTTCACTGACCTCAAGGTGACGATCCTTTCCCCCCGTACCATTCATGATTTGGAGGTAGTCGATGACGGCGAGTTCAATCTCAGGATGACGGCTTTTAAGCTTACGCAATTTCGAACGAAGCTGATGAATGTTGACCGAACCGTGATCGTCTACGAAGAGTTTGGAATGGCGCATCTTGTCCACTGAATCATTGAGCCGTTTGTACTCTTCAGGAGTCATATCACCTACTCGGAGGCGCTGAAGCTGTATCGAGGTCTGCACACTCAAAAGTCTGAGCATCAACTGTTCAGCCGGCATTTCCAGAGAGAAAAATGCCACCCCTTTCCCTTTTTCGAGGAGGTTTTGAACCATATTGAGAGCAAACGATGTTTTCCCCATTGCAGGACGTGCCGCAACAATGACCAAATCCCCTTTGCCAAATCCTGTCGTCATTTTGTTAAGTTCGGCATATCCGGTATCCACACCGACCAAAATCGCATCACCCCGCTCACGCATTTCCTCGATGTATGCCATCGTATCATCGGTGATTTTAGGAGCATCTTTAAAATCAATAGATTGCGAATTTTGAGTAATCTCATAAAGCTTTTTTTCAACCAAATCAACAACATCATTGCCATTTAGATTCTCTTCGAGCGTTACACGTTTGATTTCCGTGGTGAGGGTAAGAAGATGACGCTTGATTGCTTTATCTTTGATCTCTTGGACGTACGCCGTGGTATTGGAAATAGGATTAGCCGTGAGAATTTCAACCAACACTCGCTCATCAAATTTTTGCTTCCCGCTGAGTTCTTTTTTAATAAACTCTTCATCGATAGGAAGATCTCTGTGTGCGAGAGAAAGCATCGCACGATAAATCTCTTGGTGTGCCGCAAGATAAAAATCCTCTGCATTAAGTACCGCTTCAAACTCATCAAACTGGGCAGGATCAAAAATTATGGAGCTAAGGACAGAGCGCTCAAACGCTAAATTGTATAATGATTCTTCCATCAATCTTCCTGTGCTTCCATTTTTTCTACTTCTTCGATAAACCGATCGACAAGCTTCTCTTCATCGAGCCGTGCCACGACTTCACCCTTGACCATTACCAAGCCTGAACCTTTACCGTAAGCAATAGCCACATCAGCGTGTTTGGCTTCCCCGATGGCATTGACCACACACCCCATCACAGAAATATCCAGTGGTTTTTTGATGTGCTTTGTCCGCTCTTCGATCACCGCAACCGCACTGACCAAATCTGCTTCGATCCGTCCGCACGTAGGACATGAGATGATATTCACCCCCTCACGCGCCACACCGCTGTCTTTTAAGATAGCTCGTCCCACTTTGATTTCTTCTTCAAGCTCTCCCGTAATGGAAACCCTCATCGTGTCACCGATACCATCTAGCAACAAAGTTCCAAGTCCGATAGCACTTTTAATCGTTGCGTGAAAAATTGTCCCCGCTTCCGTAACACCCAAATGAAATGGATAGTTATTTTTCGGTCGTAACATCCGATATGCCTCTACGGTGCGCTGAACATCACTGGCTTTAAGAGAGACTTTGATGTCCGTAAATCCTAAATCTTCGAGAAATTTGATGTTGTATTCCGCTGAAGCTACCATACCCTCAGCGGTTTGACCATAACGCTGTTCAAACTCTTTTTCCAGACTCCCTGCATTGACACCGATACGAATAGGAATATGACGCTCTTCACACGCTTTGACAATCTCACGAATACGCGATTTTTCACCGATATTTCCGGGATTAAAACGGATACAATCCACAACTTCTGCCGCGATCAGTGCGAGTTTATAGTTAAAATGAATGTCAGCAACAAGAGGGAGAGAAATTTGTTCTTTTATCGCTTTAAGGGCACGCGCATCCTCTTCGTCAGGAACCGCCACGCGAACGATATCACACCCCGCGAAATGAAGGCGATTAATCTGCTCAACCGTGCTTACCACATCCGACGTACGCGAATAGGTCATCGACTGTACAGATATCGGGGCATCACCGCCGATAGCAACATTTCCGACGTAAATTTTTTTAGTTGGGTATCGTGTAATCATGAGGTGATTGTAGCTTGTTGGATGTTAATTTTACGTAAACTCTATGGGGTCCATATCGATTTCACATAGAGGTGATTTAATGAACTTGATCGAGCGGATAAGCTCTGTGCTCTTATCACTGCGAAGCAAAATCTGGAATCGATATTTGTCCGCAATTTTTTCGATGGGAGAAGCCCCAAAACCTACAATCTCGATTGTGGGTATAGTTTTCAAAATCTCGACCACTTTGTCCATTTCACTTTTTGCTTTCATCCCATTTTTATGGGCAAACAGCAATCGTGCTAATTTTTTGTGGGGCGGATAACGCCCTTCTCGGATTTTAAGCTCATCTTTTAAAAACGTTTCATAGTCATCTAAATATTGAGCAAAGAATGACTCATTAAAACTCTGTACGATAACCGTAGAGTCATTCTTTCTCCCGCTACGTCCTGCGATTTGAACAAGAAGCGACAATGCTTTCTCCCGTGCACGATAATCAGTTTGCCCTAACAGATGATCAATCCCCATCACCACAGCAAGGGCAATATCGTGATAATCATGCCCTTTTGAGAGCATCTGCGTACCCACGAGTAAATCTATCTCACGATTATTAAACGCTTTGAGCACTTTAGTGAGTTTGTTTTGCGTCGTAATCACATCACGGTCGAACTGCTGTATTTTCAGCTCACCCAAATTTTTCTCAAAATGCTCCACCGCTTCTGCCGTTCCTAAGCGGGTGGTACTTAAATGTCCACTTTGACATTTTGGACACACACGCGGTAATACTTCAGTGTAGTTACAATAGTGGCATTTAAGGGCACGTGCATTGCGGTGTAAAGACATCCCAACACTGCAAAACGGACATTCGATCACGTATCCACAGCCATCACACACCATCGTTTTAAAATTCGCTCGAGTCGGAATAAAAACAATTCCCTGATGACCTACGCTAAAATTTGAAGTAATTTTTTCATCGATAAAAGGGGTCAATGCCTCGATAGATGGCTCATACACAAAAGATCGCTTAGAAGTATAATAACCGCCACGCAAACGGTAAAAAGGATATTTTGCGTAACTCGCTAAACTGGGTGTAGCACTCCCTAACACAACGGGTATGTCTAAAAGTTTTCCTATATAAATCGCCATATCCCGTGCATTATAACGGGGGCGAGAGGAAGACTTGTAGCTTTCATCGTGTTCTTCATCGACGACAATCAATCCTAGATCCATTATAGGCAAAAATAAAGCCGAGCGCGGACCTGCAATAATTTTGGCTGAACCATCATGGATTTTTTCCAATGTTACTTTCTTTTGTTTCGGAGTCATTTTCGAATGCCACAGTACGAACGATTCTCCAAAATGCTGCTTAAATCGCTGTTCCATTTGAGGAGTAAGGGAAATTTCAGGGAGGAGCAATAACGCTCTTTTTCCCTCATTTAACACTTCATCCATCCGTTTCATATAGATTTCACTTTTACCGGCACCCGTATCGCCAAAAAGTAGAGAAACTGGATGGGAACGGATGAAATCGAGGGCTTTGGTTTGAGTGAGGGAGAGTGATATGCCACTCGTCATTCCCGCGAAGGCGGGAATCCAGCTATGTATTACGTCACACTCTAAATCTTCCTTACCAAAAATAACGTTGTTAGCTGGATTCCCGCCTTCGCGGGAATGACGAAACGGCACAAACAAATTCAACGCCTCCCCAACAGAACACCCATAATACTCCGCCATAAACTGAGCTATCTTGATTTGAGATTCAGAATAAACAAACGAAAGTATTTCTAAAATAGAATTAGTTTTAAACTCAGGTTTTTCCATTTCTGCGAGGACAGCCCCCTGCGTTTCTCGATTACTAAGAGCAAGAGAAACTTTCAGACCAATTGATAATGGAATATCTGAATGATAAGTAAGTGCTTCAAGGGGAGAGCCCAAAAGGGCTAGAGCGTAAAAATGCACTTGTTTTTAATTAATTAACATTTTGCATTGATTTCCATAAGTAGCATCATTTGTATTACAATCAAATTTTCCAACAGTTACATCGTAGGTAAAAGTAACTGGTACACTTACAACTTTATAGACATACGTAGTGGCCGCTGTTTTCATCCAATGTCCATTATCGTCTTTTGACATAATCCCGTATTGCAATAACGAACCACCATTGGTTAGATCAGAATCATTATCATCAAACAAAGTCTCATCCGCTGTATTTAAAGCAGCATCATCCAACTGATTTACAAAAGAGCTGTTCCCTTGTAGTAATCTCGTTTGACGTTCACTTACAATCGATGAGCGAATCGCCGAAACATCACTTCGCCCTTTTGCGATCTGAGCATCATCACGTGTTGCGGCGAGTTTTGGTACAGCGAATGTAAAATAGTAGTTACTCTTGTAACTCTAGTGATATTATGAGCCTCATAGTCTTACAAAATCCTTAATCAATCCTATCTATGATAATATTTTGTTATGAATTGGGACAACTTCCATTCTTTAATTACGATTAAACATTGAAGGCGTATAATTCGCCTCACAATGTTGCTCGTTATTCGGGCTTAAAAGGCGAGATAGATCATGAACACTGTAGAAATTGATGCATTAGGGATAAAAAACTCCCAGAGTATTTTTCATAATTTAAGTTTTGATGAGTTAATAGAACATGAACTTCGTAGTGGTGAATGCACCATGACCAGCAGTGGAGCGACAACGGTCGATACCGGTATCTTTACCGGTCGCAGCCCAAAAGACAAATATTTTGTCAATAGCGATCCTTCCAACCAATACATCGCGTGGGGGGATGTCAATAAAAAGATCGATAAAAAAGTTTTTGATGAACTCCTCATCGTTGCACGCGAACAGCTTTCTAATAAAGATTTGTATCTCACCGATGTCTTCTGCGGTTCAAGTCCATCCAGTAAGCGCTCAATCCGATTTATCTCTGAGATTGCATGGCAGTCTCATTTTGTCAAAAACATGTTCATCCGCCCTACATCCGAGGAACTATCGGATTTTAAACCTCAGTTCACTGTCCTCAATGCATGTAAAGCGGTCAATAGCCAATGGGAAAATCATGGTCTAAACTCTGAAGTGTTTGTCCTTTTTGATGTCGAAGCCAATCTTTGCATCATCGGCGGTACATGGTACGGCGGAGAGATGAAAAAAGGGATTTTTTCAATGATGAATTACTGGCTTCCTCTTGAGGGGAAACTGGCTATGCACTGCTCCGCAAACGTAGGACCAGCTGGTGACACCTGTCTCTTTTTCGGTCTTAGCGGTACGGGTAAAACAACCCTGTCAACTGATCCTCAACGTGCACTCATCGGGGATGATGAACACGGTTGGGATGATGAGGGGGTCTTTAACTTCGAGGGTGGATGTTATGCAAAAGTCATCAATCTCGACCCTAAAAGCGAACCTGAAATCTACGCCGCCATCCGTAGAGGTGCTTTGTTGGAAAATGTCGTCTATGACGAAGATGGCTTAGTCAACTACGACGATGGTTCCAAAACTGAAAACACTCGTGTTTCGTATCCAATCGAACACATTGATAATTTCCAGCCATCACTTATGGCAGATCATCCTAAAAACATCATCTTTCTCTCTGCTGATGCTTTTGGAGTACTACCTCCCGTCAGCAAGCTCACCAAAGAACAAGCGATGTACTATTTCCTCAGTGGATATACCGCAAAGGTTGCTGGAACTGAGCGCGGTATTACGGAGCCTGTTGCAACATTCAGCTCATGTTTTGGTGAAGCATTCTTGCCTCTTCACCCGACCGTTTACGCTAAACTTTTGGGTGAAAAGATCGACACTCACCATGTTAATGTTTATCTTGTCAATACGGGATGGACAGGCGGCGCTTATGGTGTCGGAAAACGTATGAGTATCAAAGATACCCGCGCATGTATCAATGCTATCTTAGACGGTTCAATCAATGATTCTGAATTTGATACTACAAATACCTTCGGATTTCATATACCAAAAACACTAGGAACCATCAATCCTACCATCCTAAACCCGCGCAATGCATGGGAGGACAAGGATGCCTATCTCGTACAACGTGATAATTTGGCTAAACTCTTTATTAAAAACTTCAAAAAATATACGGATGGAACAAGCGGATTTGATTATTCTGCTGCAGGTCCAAAAATTATCGACTAAACCTTTTCCTCTCATTATTCCTGCTTGTGCGGGAATCTGCAATTGATATTACACTTATGCTCATCTAACACAATTTTCTTGAGAATTCAACTCTAAACTTTATTTTTTAAATTGTATTCATGCTTTTACTTTGCTTCATTAAGCACGTGCATTTTTGAATTCTCAAGAAAATTGTGTTAGATGAATATGATTAGTCAAAGGAGATCACTATTCCCGCATAAACGGGAACAGTAGAAGGTTAGCAAGAATAGGTAGTTTTAAACTCGTAAGCAGTTGGACGACCTTCATCTGGCCATACATCACGCTCAAATCGGTAATGTCGGTATGCTTCCAAGAACTCATCCGTAAAGACAGGTTTCAAGAAATCATTATCACGAACAAGCGACTCTAAAGAACCACGAAGCGTGTGAGGCATTTGAGGGATACCTTTTTCACGAATTTCGTCCAAAGAGAGTTCATATAAATCTTCATCCATTGGACCGATTGGAATCTCTTTATTGAGAATACCATCAAGTCCCGCCATCATCATCGTTGCGAATGCAAGGTATGGACATGCAGTAGAGTCAGGGAAACGCATCTCGATACGCGTTGCTTTTTCACCTGCACCGTATGGAATACGGCAAGATGCTGAACGGTTTTGTGAAGAGTACGTTAGTACGCTTGGTGCTTCAAATCCTGGAAGTAATCTTTTGTAGGAGTTTGTTGTTGGATTCGTAAACGCAGCAACTGCACGAGCATGCTTAAAGATACCACCAACATAGTTAAGACCCATTTCTGAGATATTAGCATAGTTACCTTCTTTATAAAAAAGGTTTTTACCATCTTTCCATAGTGATTGGTGAACGTGCATACCGTTACCGTTGTCGCCGAACATTGGCTTAGGCATAAATGTAGCTGTTTTACCGTTAAGGTGAGCTACCATTTTTACAACATACTTATATTTTTGAACGTTGTCCGCTGCACCGATGATGTCAGAGAATACGATACCGATTTCGTGTTGCCCTTGAGCAACTTCGTGGTGACCCAAAATAACTTCAAGTCCAACTTGCTCTAATACTTGCATCATTTCAGCACGGATATCGACAGCAGAATCTGTTGGTGCTACTGGGAAGTAACCCCCTTTAGTTCCTGGTCTGTGACCTGAATTGTAACTGTCCGGATATGGATTGTTTGAATTCCAGCCACCCTCTTCGGTATCGATTTTATAACCGGCTTCATTGATGTTGTCAACATAAGTTACAGAGTCAAACATAAAAAATTCATTTTCAGGACCAAAGTAAGCAGCATCTGCAATACCTAAAGACTCAGCATGCTTAAGTGCTGCTTTTGCGATTGAACGTGGGCATCTCTCATACGCTTGTTTTTTGTAAATGTCATAAACGTCACAGAAAACAATAATGGTTGGATCAGCAGTAAAAGGATCCATAAATGCTGACTCTGCATCAGGAATAAGCAACATATCTGATTTATTGATTGGCTGCCATGCATCAATCGATGAACCATCGAATGGTAATCCGCCTTCGAATTGACCGGCATTAACTGCACTGTAACGGTAAGTAACGTGGTGCCAAGTCCCTTTAATATCAGTAAAACGGAAATCTACGAATTGAACATCGTTCTCTTTAGAAAAAGTAAAAAACTCTTCTACACTGTTTACAAATTTACCCATACATTTCACCTCAAAAATAAAATTGTAAACAGTATAGCAAATTAATATTAATTGTGAAAACGTAAAGTGCCTAAAATTTAATCATCTCTCTATCTCTGTTGCAATATGTGGCACACTCACTGTAACCAAAAGATCGTGCCAGTGCTTCGATTTCATTTGTAAACATCCCCACTTGATCCGGACGATGAGCGTCAGAACTAAAAGTGATCGGTATCTCTAGCAAGGCTATGGATTCAAGCAATAGTGGTGAAGGATACGCTTCGCCGACGGGCTTTCGTAAGCCGGAAACATTTATTTCTATTGTCATATTGGCTTTTTTAATTGCTTTGAGCGCATTTTTCGCCAAGATACGGATGTCGGTTTTGGGAAAAAATTTAAATACTTTGAGTAAATCCAAATGACCCACAATGTCAAATTTTCCACTCAATGCCATGGCTTCAATCAGCTCAAAATAACGAGAGTAGATACTGTCCATATTTGCCCCCTCGTATTTATGAATATAATCAGGATTATCAAATCCCCATTCATCAATGAAATGGACACTTCCGATCAAATAGTCACACGAACGTTTTAAAATACGGTCATCCATATACCCCGGTAAAAAATCCACTTCATATCCCAATAAAACGGTGATTTTTTCTTTATAACACTCTCGTGCTTCTTGTCCCCATTGCTCATAAAGTTCCATTTGAACAAAAGACATTCGATACTCATAATCGTATTCCATCGGGGCATGGTCTGAAAATCCAAAATACTTTGTCCCCCTCGCTATTGCAGCTTCTACATACTCGTTTACACTGCCTGTTGCGTGATTGCATAACACCGTATGGTTGTGAAGGTCAACTTTCATCGTATTTCCTATTGTAAATAATCATTTTAATGTTATTATAGTGCAATTTTTTATGAGGTAACCATTATGACACAAGAAGAACTTGATGCTCTTATGAATGAAGATTTAGAGATGGATGAAGTCAGTGAATCCCAAGAGGCAGTCGATGCCGAAGAAGAGATAGACGAAACATCAAACGACATTGAAAATCCGAATACCTATCGCGTTTCAGCCATGCAAAGCTGGCCGCCACCGCCACCTACGGATGATAACAAAATGGTCCATCAACTCGATGACGTGACCAAAGAGAGTGAAGCAAAAGCATCTGAAATTTTTGATCTTATCGAAATCATCAGTAATGATTTGGGAGATGGTGAAAAGCATATCAAGAGTGTCAAAGCGATTATTGACTCCAATCTTGCTCTCTTTACCACATTGAATGCCAAATTTCCTCACGTTGAAGCCTTTGAAACGCAATTGATTCAAAATAAAGAAGCCAAAGAAAAACTCGATGCGGTTGTACAAATCCTCCAAGATGGAGGGGATTCCATCATGAACGTTATGGACATTATGCAATACCAAGACATTCACCGCCAAAAAATCGAACGGGTTATCAATGTTATGCGTGCCTTGTCTACATATATGAACCATCTTTTCTCAGGAAAAATCGATGATGCAAAACGGGTTACCTCTGCGGTGCATATCCACGGAGACACGGATACTGAAGATGTTGTCACCAGTGATGACATTGAAGCATTACTTGCATCGTTTGGGCAAAAGTAGAGGTTTTTTTCGCTAAAATTCTCTAAAATTTAGAAGAATCGAGCAACTGTCTTTGAAAAAAGTGGAACTCCTCTCCCCTGCGGGAAATTTAGAAAAACTCAAAATTGCTATCGACTACGGCGCAGATGCTGTATATGGCGGGGTTAGCCACTTCTCACTTCGTATCCGTTCGGGCAAAGAGTTCGATTTGGAGAGCTTCAAAGAGGGGATTGATTACGCTCATGAGCGTGGGCGAAAAGTCTATGTTACCATTAATGGTTTTCCCTTTAACTCTCAACTCAAACTTCTCAAAGAACACATACTGACCATGGCTTCTCTCGAGCCTGACGCATTTATCGTGGCCACCCCCGGCGTTCTAAAGCTCGCTCACCAACTAGCGCCTCAAATTCCTCTGCATCTCTCAACTCAAGCCAACGTTATGAACGTATTGGATGCGCAGGTTTATTACGACATGGGTGCTCGCCGTATCATCGCCGCACGAGAAATTTCTCTCAAAGATTTAGTGCAAATCAAAGCCGAACTCCCTGATTTGGAAATCGAAGTGTTTGTCCATGGTTCGATGTGTTTTGCCTATAGCGGGCGCTGTCTCATTTCCACACTTCAAAGCGGTCGTGTACCTAACCGTGGAAGCTGTGCCAATGATTGCCGTTTCCCGTATGAAATGTACGCTGCTAATCCTGAGACAGGGACACTTTTTAGACTCGAAGAGCACGAGGGGATTGGAACGTACATTATGAATTCCAAGGATCTCAATCTTGCTTCTCATATCAAAGAGATTTTAGAGAGCGGTGCTATTGATTCGGTAAAAGTAGAAGGTCGCACTAAAGCCCCTTACTACGCTGCGATTACGGCTAAAACCTATCGAAAAGCTATTGATGATTATTACGCGGGGCATTGTGACTCACAAGCCTATCAGAAAGAACTTGGAACCATGCAAAATCGCGGATTTACCGATGCTTATCTTATCAATCGTCCTTTTGAAAAACACGATACCCAAAACCTCGATTACACGATGATGATGGGAACGCATCAAGTCGCAGGAATGGTCGATGAGTCGGGTGAGTTTTTTGAGTGTAAGTACAAAACGTTTCCCAATGATGTCATGGAGATTGTTGCCCCTTCGGATGCCCTCATCGAAGCGGTTGATAATGAAATCGGAACCGTAGAAAAACGAGACGGGCAATGGATTATCATCTTCAAACAGCTTCTTGCTGAAAATGGAAAAGTATGGGATCAAGTGCACAGTGGTAATCTGAACCGTTTTAAACTCCCATGCTCTTTGCCTCACTTTACCTTTTTTCGTATCCCTGCAACTGAGGATATGGGAATAGGAACACGATGTTAAATTTAGTAAAAGGAAAAAAATGAAATTTGTATCTATTATTATGGGGAGCAAAAGCGATTTTGATGTGATGAAATCGTGCTCACAAACGTTTGAAGAGTTTGGTGTTGCGTATGAACTTATCATCTCTTCGGCTCACCGAAGCCCTGAGCGTACTAAAGATTATATTATTGCAGCGGAAGCTAAAGGTGCACAAGTATTTATCGCGGCAGCTGGAATGGCTGCTCACTTAGCGGGTGTTCTTGCCTCTAAAACTATTAAGCCTGTAATCGGTGTCCCTATGAGTGCATCTGCACTTAGCGGTATCGATGCTCTTCTCTCTACGGTGCAAATGCCTGCAGGAATGCCTGTTGCAACCGTTGCTATCGGAAAAGCGGGAGCGATTAATTCAGCGTATCTTGCGATGCAGATTTTGGCACTCGAAAATGAAGAGCTTCGAATGAAACTTCAAGAAGACAGAATCTCCAAAGCCAAAAAGGTAGAAATGGATTCGATGGAAATTGAAACCATACTCTAAAAGGGGACATGATGCATGAACATTGGATGAGTATTGACGAATATGCCGATTTGACACAGACGGATCCTGAAGCTGTTGAAGCGCTCATTGTGCGCGGAAAGCTTAGAACTATCGTTGAAGAGGGGGTAATCCTCATTGATCCGGCTCAAGGACTTGGAGGAATGATACCTGCATCCATCACCGAGCTAAGTGCTTCTCATGCAGATATTACTATTGGTGCAAGTTTTGTCGAAAAGACCATTGGTACCATTATCAATCTTCATGAAAAAGTGCTTATTGCCAAAGAAGAGACCATCGAGTCGATTAAGAATGAAAATGCTTTTCTCAAAGAAGCACTTGACTCACTCCAAGAGCTGTATGATGAAGATCGACGCACTATAGCAATCCTCACTGAACAACTCAAGCTCTCTGCTCAAGAAGTGGAATTTATGCGTCGTAAATACAAACTCATGTGGGGCAAAGTCATCGAAGAGCATGCTGCTCAATGACCATCCAAAATGAATGTATTGGGTGTATCATCGCCCAAAGCGAACGTGTTTGCGATGCCATTGGAGCAGATGAAGCTTTAAGAGAAAAAATTGTCTCTTTTGTCGAAACATCTCTTTCAACTGCTGATTTCACCCTTTCTCCTCCCGTTATCGCCGCACCTTTGTATGAACAAATGGCTCTTTTTGCCGAAAAAATCGATCTCTATGATGATCAAAAAACGCACGCTACCGCTCAAGCTCAGCACTATATACCGTTTTTACGTGAAACCATAGAACAAAGCAATAATCCTTTTATGGCGCTTTTGAAAACTGCTGTTGTGGGGAATGTCATCGATTTAGCGGCAGAAGTAGCATTTGATTTACACGGTGCGATTACCTCTGTTTTTGATACACCTTTTGCTCATGATGATTCACTGAAGCTGGCTGTTCAATTACAAAATGCAAAAACCCTTCTCTACATCGGTGACAATACGGGAGAGCATCTTTTCGATGCCTTGGCAATAGAACACTTGAAAATACTTTACCCTGATTTAGAGATCACCTATATGGTCCGTGGCAATTTTATCATCAACGATGTCACGATGAAAGAGGCGTACAAAGCCAATATGGATCAGATTTGTACTCTTATCAATAGCGGAGTAAATACACCCGGATTTGTTTATGAACGTGCAACTCAAGAATCCCAAAATCTCTTTGACTCTACCGACGTCATCCTTGCCAAAGGGATGGGGAATTATGAATGTATGACACCCACTACACGAAAAAACATCTGTTTTTTACTCAAAATAAAATGCTCTGTCGTTTCTCGCTCTCTAGGTCATGAAATAGGTTCTATTATCTGTAAGATAGACTGAGTTATAATCCCACCATTATTTAACGGAGAATTTTTATGATAACTTTTGGCGATATGCTTTTAAAACTACAGCAATTTTGGAATGACCAAGGGTGCGCGATTGTTCAGCCGTATGACATACCTGCGGGTGCAGGGACATTTCATCCTGCTACTTTTTTACGTTCACTCGACTCACAACCATGGTCTGTTGCTTACGTCGCCCCTAGCCGTCGTCCAACCGATGGTCGTTATGGCGAAAATCCAAACCGTTTGGGGAGCTACTATCAGTTTCAAGCCCTCATCAAACCAAGCCCAGAAAATATCCAAGAGCTTTACCTCAAAAGTCTCGAATATCTGGGACTGAACCTCAAAGAACATGACATCCGTTTCGTGGAAGACAACTGGGAATCACCGACATTGGGTGCATGGGGTCTGGGTTGGGAAGTGTGGCTCAACGGGATGGAAGTAACACAGTTCACCTATTTTCAGCAAGTGGGAGGGATCGCGTGTGATCCTGTCGCGGTTGAGATCACCTACGGGACTGAACGACTAGCGATGTATCTCCAAGGAGTTGATACGGTGTTTGACATCGTGTGGAGTGAAAACCAATACGGTCAGACGCTGTACCGTGACATTCACAAAGAGGGTGAGATCGAGTTTAGCAAATACAATTTCGAGATCGCCGATACTTCCATGCTTTTTGCCGAGTTTGAGGCCAAAGCTGCCGAGTGCAAACGGTGCCTTGACGCCGAACTTCCCCTCCCTGCGTATGACTTGTGTATGATGGCATCGCATACATTTAATACCCTCGATGCACGCAAAGCGATTTCCGTAACAGAGCGCGCTAATTACATTTTGAAAATCAGAGAACTCTCAAAAGGGTGTGCCGAACTGTATAAATCCCAAGAGGCGGATCGGATTAAGCGAGTTAAAGCGTAATTGCAAACACTCATTGGTCAAATCGACAAAATCATCTACGAGAACAGCGGATTTTTTATCGCTGCCCTCAAAAGCGGTGAGAAAATCAGCGCACACTATCATGAAAGCGATGTCGAAAACCTCAAAGATGCCGCCATCACTCTCAAGGGTGCGTGGGAAGTGCACAAAAGCTACGGCAAGACCTTCAATGCGCAATCCCTTACAGTCAATCAAAACGAACTCTTCTTTTTTCTCAATCGCG
>Ga0265593_1000352_pt1 | contig 27428 bp, 23 predicted proteins | sample saktaG_8_FD_190136 | JGI IMG/M metagenome (GOLD analysis project Ga0265593, IMG submission 190136) | Saline water microbial communities from Sakinaw Lake, British Columbia, Canada - sak_2011_5_24_36m | ecosystem: Environmental > Aquatic > Non-marine Saline and Alkaline > Saline ...
CCATTCTCTCTTCAAAATCTTTTATCAGGTGCTGGACTTCATTTGCCACCAGGGACTGCGGGACGGCAAATTCCATGCCTCTTAATATTTCATCAATTATTGAATTAGTAAGCCGGGACTTTTCTTTCTGCTCAAGTTCCTTCCTGAGTCCGTCCTCAACGTTTTTCTTTAATTCATCAAGAGTTTTAAAGTCCCCGACATCCTTGGCAAATTCGTCGTCAAGTGCGGGAAGTTTCTTTTCCTTTATAGATTTCACGGTAACTTTAAAAATAACTTTTTTGCCAGCCAGGTCCTTGCCCGGAAAATCTGCTTTATATTCTACCGGCACTTCTTTGACATCATTAATACTTGCGCCGACCAGGGCAGCTTCCACTTCCGGGAATATTTTTTTAGAACCAATCTCGCAGAAATAGTCCACCGCTTTTAATTTCTCCGGCGCGACGCCTTCAGCGGTTCCCTGAAAATCTATCATTACGAAATCGCCTTCTTTTATGACGCGGCCTTCCACCGGAGCAAAATCCGCCTGCCGCTCTCTCATATAATTAAGAGATTTCACCACTTCTTCCTTTTTGACCTCAACGGGCTCTTTTTTAACCTTAATGCCTTTATATTTCCCGAGTTTTACTTCCGGCCTTATTTCCACATGCGCGGTAAATTCCATCGGTTTGCCCGCTTCAAATTTTACATCCGAAATCTCAGGATAGGCAATAGGATTAATATTCTTTTCCTTAACAGCATCCAAATAGGCGCTGGCAATGAGTTTTTCCAGCACATCTTTCTCAACTTTTTGTTTAAAATTCTTTTCGATTAAACTACGGGGAGCTTTACCGGCCCTAAAACCGGGAATCTCGGCTACTTTTTCCAGATTTGAATACATATTCTCGATTTCTACAAGTACCCTGTCGCTGGGAACCTCTATTTTTAATACCTTTTTACAGTCCTTTTCCTCAACTATGTTTACTTTGATATCCATTTTTCTCCTTTAATGATAAACGCTCAAAAAGCCGTTTTTGTGTAGGTTTTCCCTGTCTTCAAGGAATTCCTAGTATTATATTATATTTCAGGGTAATAAGTCAAGAAAGGGATATTTGACCAGGAAAACAGCGGCAAACTCAAAAAAGAGTGGCAATAAAGACTGGCTCTAATATATAATGTAAACTAATTGACCTGATATAATATTTCCAAAAGGAGTTCTGCTATGTTAAGAAAGTTTCTCGCTCTTCAACTACTCATCTCCCTTTTTGTTCTCTCCCTCTTTGCTGAAACTCAAAATGCAATTTTGATATCCTGGGACGGAGCCTTAAGAGAAGACCTGCAAGCATTAATGGCGGCAGGAAAAGCGCCCGTCGTAAGTAATTTAAAAGAGACCGGGGCCTTTGTAGAAATACAAGTTGTGGGACACGCCACGGCCACAGGTCCGGGACATGCGCAGATGCTAACGGGTCTTAAAAGCGAAGATAATAAAGTTATCAGCAACGGTGATTATTATCCTATACCTGAAGGCTGGACTATAGGCGAAAGACTTGAAACCGCCCTTGGAAAAAACAAAATCTTCACCATAATGGTCATGGGTAAAGCGGGTTCTTATATGAAAGCCACAGAAGGCACTCCTTACTTTAACGCAAAAAAAAATATTGATGTGTGGGACGGAGATAAAGACAGGGACGCAACAACCGTAAATAAAGCGGGTTTAAAATATATTGAGAAATATAAAAATGACAGGTTCTTCCTGTTCATGCATTTCCGGGACCCCGATTCCTATGGGCATAGTTTCGGAGAAAATTCACCGGAATACGAAAAAGCAATTATTACCTGCGACGAACTGGTCGGGAAAGTGATTGCAAAATTAAAAGAACTGAATCTCTACGAGAAGACAATGGTTTATGTTACTGCGGATCATGGTTTCGACAAAGGCAAGAAAAACCACTCCAACGCTCCGGACATTTTCCTGGCTACCAATGATAAGACCGTGATATATAACGGTACCCAGGCGGATATTACACCTACTATTTTAAACCAGTTCGGGATAGATGGCTCAAAACTGGTACCACCGCTGGCAGGAAAGCCTTTAAATAAATAAATACAATATTTCTCAAAGAGTATGAAACGACATCTTTTTAATAAATATTTACAATTTTATTTTAACGAACTTTCCGGTTTCGCAGCTTTCCCCGGCCTTTAGACACATCAAGGCGGAAAGGATGCCATCTTTCATGCCGGCCCGCGGTTTTTTGCCGTTACTCATGGCTTGCAGAAAATCATGCGCTAGTTCTTCATCCCCGCCGCCATGGCCGTCCGTACCTTCAAATTTCATGATTTCCACGGCGTTTTTAAAATGATAATAAAGTTTTACTTCGCCGGTGTACCAGTCAAACTCCACGGTGCCCTTGTAACCGTAAATACGCATGCCCCTTCTCGCAGCTTTATTCTTAATAAAAAAGTTTTGATGATAAGTGCCCTGCAAACCATTCTCGTATTGCAGCAGGCAGCTTCCCGAATCCTGATTCTTTATGCCTTTTGAAAAGACACATTTCCTTATGGTTTTTTCCTGCTCGTTTCTTTCCACGGCATGCCGGACATAGAAAAGATTATATTCGCTCTCCAGACACTTGAGTTGTTCCGGACAATTTTTGCATTGCAGGTCATAGGGTTTGGTGCCTTTATAAATTCGCTGAGAACTCATAGCCGCTATCGTAACCGGTTTCTTTTCAAGTATATAGGTTATGTAATCCAGATCGTGAGTCGCTTTTTGCAACCACAACCCGCCTGTCTTACTCCAATCCCGGTACATCGAGCTAAAATATACTGCACCATACGGTACATCGTTAAAACCGTCAAAATTCTCCACAGTCCCGATGAGTCCTTCTTTTATTATTTCTTTCGCTCTGGTAACAAGCGGGCTTAAACGCAGGGGAAAAGAAACTACTACCGGAGCTTTATAATTTTTAAAAGTTTTATCAAGACGGCGCAGCTGTTCCAGGGATATCCCTACGGGTTTTTCAACAAAGAGCGGAACTTTATGTTTGGCGGCCTTGATAGCCATATCCGTGTGCATAAAACATCTGGTACCTATCATAATTCCGTCAAATTTTTCTGCGGCCAGCAGGCTGTCTGCATCAGGGTAGAAATTGGTGCCCTTTAGATGCTCGTCGTTTAAGGCCTTTATTTCCACCAGCCGGGGATCTGCAACGGCCTGAATCTTCATCGGCACGCCGAATTTTCTCATCATCTTCGAAAAATGCGAGATCCTGCCGCCGTAACCTATGATACCTATCTTCAACTCCTTCATAAATTCTCCTTTTTATATTTCGAGATCATTCAGTGATTTTTCTCCCAGACGCAGGGGAACTATCAAAGCAATCAGCTGTATTATAACAAAAATCAAAAGCGCGGCAATAATAAATTCTTTGCCGTAATTTGCCGCCCCCGAAACTCTCAAGGCATAATACGAATTGACCGGGACAGCTATTAAAACCACGGAGAAACCTATATAAATCATGGAGAAGATCATATAGATTATTCCGCCGTAACTTCCGGCAATATCCGCCGAATTATCCGCTCTGAATTTCGGATAAATAGCACCTATGCCTATACCCAGAGAAGAAATACACAGGGAAAAGAAAAATACCATACCGATGGAAACCAGGGACATAAAATAATCAATTTTAAGAAAGTAAATAGAAAGACCTATCAGGACCTCGGATAAGAGAAGTAAAGGAAAAAAGGCCAGCCAGAATTTTTCCCGGATATACTTTTTCGGGGAAAGCGGGCTCGTTTTTATCACCCAGAAAGCCCGGCCTTCCAGACTGACTGCGGAAAAAACAAATCTGGCCGCCACCGCCGCGATAATAAAGCCGGCAAAACCCATGTTGAGAAAGAAAATAATATCATTTATATACCGGGCATAGATACTTTTGGGCAGGCGGTCCAGAGAGAGATTCGTCACATTGAAAAGATAAATAATAATTACAGAAATAAGCATGAACAATTGCGGCCACTGGGAAGAATCCCGGGTGAAATTTTTTATGTCTTTTATCGCAACCTCTATAATATTTGATTTCACGAAAGGAAACATCTTTCTAAGGTCATAGGTATCAATTTTTTTCTTTCTGTATTTCTTCAACTGATTCTCCGCCGTATTCCACCAACCCTTCAGGAAAGCCAGCCGGCCGAGGTAAAGCATAAGCGCTATGCCTGCTCCGGAAGCAGCAAACAGATAGGTGATATTTAAGGCCGCGCTCTTGTAATCTTTATGAAAAAATGAAGTAATGGCATTTGTAGCCCAGCCGCTCGGGAGATACGGAGCATCGGGCGCTTCAAAGGAAGCCATAAACTCCGTGAAGCCGGCGAGCTCATGCGGGTCCGTAAACCTTTCAGGTTTTAGCAAGCGGAACATTATTACTATAAAACTGATTACAATAATTGACAGGATCATAAAAAAATCACGCATACGCTTAGCCGGAAAGATTCTCATCATCCCTATCGTAAAAGAGGTACTGAGGGAACCTATTAGTAAAAGCAGAAGAAATAAAACCAGGAGGCAAAACACAAAAGCAGAAAACCCGGCCTGCAAAACTACGGTATAGGAAGCAAAAATAGGCAGACCCATGGCCAGAACCATCCAGGAACTGTTTATGACCGCATGGACAAATCTGGAAGCCACTATGGAGGAAACCGGCAGCGGCGAGGAAAGCAGCTGCACCATATCATCAGAAAGATAAAAGGTCGAGATTACCACTATCACATTTGAAAACAAAAGCATAAACATAAAGGAAATAAAAACCATGCCGAGCAGTTTCCACACCAGAATATTTCCGAACATCGGGATGCGGTTAAAATAGCGCAGCAGGGAAAAGAAAATAGAAAAAACGCTTATTAAAAAGATAATAGAAATCACAGCAAGCACTATTTTTTTTGCAATCGAGCCCTTTTCTTTGCGCTTGGCCCCATTTACAAAGCTCTTCCAGCCGACATATATTAATCTTAAGAAGTCTTTCAGATATTTTTCCTTACATTTTATTTTATATATTGCAGAACGTTGGTCAGGTCGGGGGAACCGGTCAGGCTCAGAAAAATGTCTTCAAGGCCTGATTTCTCTGTTTTTGCGGCTTCTTTTACCTCTTTAATGGTTCCCTGGGCTATCATCTTGCCGTTCATTATAATACCTATGGTGTCACAGAGAGCTTCTACTATCTCCAGGGAATGTGTGGAGATAAAAAGTGTCTTTCCGGCTTTTCCAAGATCCGTGAAGATCTCTTTTACAATCCTGGCACTCTTGGGATCTAAGCCCACCATGGGTTCATCGACTATATATACGTCCGGGTCATGAAGAAGATTACCCGCCATAACTATTTTTTGTTTCATCCCCAGGGAATAACTTTCTATCAATTCATCCCCCCAGACCTCGAGTTCAAAAAGGTTTAAAAGATTTTTTATCTTGGCTTCTTTCTTGTTAAAGTCCAGGCGGTAAATACCCGCGATAAAATCCAGGTATTCTTTCCCCGTAAGTTTCTCGTAGATATAAGGCCGGTCCGGAATAAACCCGATTATTTTTTTTACCTCCAGCGGTTCCGAGGTGATATCATAACCGCCTATTTTTATGTCTCCGGAATTTATCTTCAGGAGTCCCGTCATCATCTTGAGCGTAGTTGTTTTTCCTGCCCCGTTAGGTCCGAGAAAACCAAAGATCTGTCCTTTTTTTATGTCCAGATTCAGGTTATCAACGGCCGTAAAATTACCGTATTTTTTTGTAACATTGGTAATCTTGATCATTTAAGGCTCCTTACTAAAGGATTCATACTTTTTCAGAAATAAAAGCTTATTTCCGTTTCAATTCATTATTGCGGGCTTCTTTTTTTGCTTTTTCATGCTGCTGCCTGGTTTCAGAAAAAGTATGCGCGTGACTTCCGTCCTGTTTCAACACAAAGAAGAGCATTTTGGTCTCCGCCGGTAAAAGCGCGGCTTTTATTGAAGCCAGACCGGGATTGCATATGGGCCCCGGGGGCAGTCCATAGTGCAAATAAGTATTGTAAGGAGAAGGAATAAGCAGGTCCCGGCCGGTCAAGCGGTCTTTATGCATCTCTTTTTCTCCAAAAGCAAAGACGACCGTGGCACAGGATTCCAGTTTCATATTTATTTTAAGGCGCTTCGTAAATACACCGGCAACCAAAGGCCGGTCATCCGCCGTTTCAGCTTCACGCTCGACCATGGATGCCAGTTTCAGTATTTCATTTATATTTTTTTTGCGGGCTTTAGCTGCATCCGCAAATCCGTTCTTTTCCCACCGCAATTTAAATTCATTGGTAAGCATAAGCAGTATATCTTCCTCTGTCATATCCTTGGTGATAAAATAAGTACTCGGAAAGAGATATCCTTCCAGGCTTGAGGCGGCAATTCCGCATTTTGCAATAAATTCCTTATCCAGGGAGAGTTCAGTTATTCTTTTCTCGCGGGCAAGACCTTTTTCACCCAGCAGTTTTGCTATCTGTCTCACTGTAAAGCCTTCGGGAATTGTTACGGAGTGTTTTACCACTTTTCCGTTTTTCAACATGCTAATTATGTTCCAGGGCAGCATTGCCGGAGAAATTTCGTACTCTCCCGCTTTCATACGCCCGCCCCGCAGATAAAAAAGCGCACGAAAAGCAATTTGCGAACGAATCAGGCTTTCTTTTTTCAGCAGAGAGGATATTTTGGAAGCGCTATAACCTTTGGGTACATCAAGATACTTTGTTTTTGTGGTGAAGCCCGCAGGAAGAAACGGTAGTAACAGCAGAAAAACAATTGCAGCAATAATAATATTTTTAGTACTCAAATAATGCAGAATTGTATCCTTTTCTTTTATTGTTTTTTCGCGTTTCTTCACTCTAAATGCCTTTCTGCGGGTTTTTTCCGGCATCCACATAACTTTGCAGGATTATACAGGCGGCCATTTTATCTATAACTTCTTTCCGTTTTTTTCTGCTGACATCAGCGCCGAGCAGAATTTCTTTTGCTTCCGAGGTGGAAAATCTTTCGTCCCAGGTCTCCACCGGTATATCAACTTCTTTTTTCAGTTTTTCGATCCAAACCAGGACCTGCTTTGCTTTAAAAGCCACTTCACTTTTAAGATTATAAGGCATACCTACAATGAGTTTTTCCACATTCCCGTAGTCCGAAATTAACTTTTTTATTTCGCTGATACCTATGGCATTCGGTACTACTTTTAAAGGGTGTGCAGAACCCGTAAGCTCGTCCGTAATCGCCACTCCTATCCGCTTATCCCCGTAATCAATCCCCATAAGGCTCATAATTTACCTGACCTTAAGCCGAAAGCGGCTAATATGTATATCACATTATTTTTGTTTAGCAAAACAATTCCTCCAAAATATAAACCAATAATATCCATCTGTTAACAGCTTACAACTTAGCTGCTACCAGCTCACCGGTTTTCTTAACCAGCATTTGCATATCAGGAACCGAAGCTGATTTGCAGCCGCCTTGAGCCATATCTTCCCTGCCTCCGCCGCTGCCTTCTGTGAGAGCTGCAATTTCTTTAACAATAATGCCGGCTTTGACCTTAGAGGACAATTCTTTTGTCACCATACAAAGATAAGAAACTTTTTCTTCGCCTTTTGTGAATAAAACAATAACTCCGGTTTTCATTTTATCTTTTATTTTATCACCAATAGCTCTCATGTCTTCCGGATTTACACCCTCCAGATCTTTCACTACTACTTTTACGCCCTTTACTTCTTTGACTTCTTTAAGCAAATCTTCGGTGTTAGAAACGCCCTCACCCCTTTTTAGTTTGGAGAGTTCCTTTTCCAGGGTTTTAACCTGTTCCAAAAGTTTAGAGGCTTTTTCTACCAGCCTGTCATCATCAACATTCATAAGTTTTGACAGATCTTTTAATATTTTTTCTTTTTCTTTAAAAAGCTTGAAAGCAGCATTACCGGAAACTGCTTCAATTCTCCTGATTCCCGACGCCACAGAACTTTCTTTTGTAATTTTCACGACCTCTATCCTCCCCGTACTGTTTATATGGGTTCCGCCGCAAAATTCACGGCTAATACCTTCAAGAGAGACTACTCTAACCGTCTCGCCGTATTTTTCGCCAAAAAGCGCAACCGCGCCTGTTTTCTTTGCCTCAGCTATAGGCAGCTCTTCAATGCTTACCTTTGAATCTCTGAGGATCTGTTCATTAACAAGGTTTTCAATATTTTCCAGCTCCCCGGGCGTGAGCGCTTTTGCATGACTAAAATCAAACCTGAAGTGTTCCGCGCCGACATAAGAACCGGCCTGTCTGGCTTTTTCACCCAGCACCTGCCCGAGAGCCCAGTGTAAAAGATGTGTCGCCGTATGATTCCTCATTATTGCTTCCCTGCGTTCAACGTCCACTGAGGCCTTTACCGGCGCACCTGTCTTTACACTGCCCTTCAGGACTTTAACTTTATGTACGGTTACCTTTTGCTGAAATTTCTCTGAAGCTGTTACTTCTGCGGTAAAACTATCATTAGAAATAGTACCTGTATCACCGGCCTGACCACCCATTTCACCGTAAAAGGGAGAAACATCCAATATAATAACCGCTTCATCCCCTTCTCTGACGGTATCAACAGCATGCCCGTCTTTAAGAAGACCGGTAATTTTTGCATCCGAAGCAAAACACGTATAACCCGTAAATTCCGTTTTGGCAAACTGGGCAAGCTGCCCGCTCATCTCTTTTTCTCCGGAACCTTTCCAGGCGGATCTTGCTTTTTCCTGCTGCTTCTTAAGCTCCTGCTCAAAACCCTCTTCATCTACAGCCAAGCCTTTTTCAAGGGCTATTTCGATAGTCAGTTCCAGGGGAAAGCCGTAAGTATCATAAAGTTTGAAAGCCACCGCACCGGGAATAGCGCCTTTATTTTTATTCATATATTCATCCAGGAGGCCGGTGCCCTGATTCAGCGTCTGACGGAATCTTTCTTCTTCCATGGTTATTATTTTCCCTATCTGCGTTTTTTGTTCCACAAGTTCAGGATAGGGTGTTTTCATCTGCTCTACAACCAGGTCAGATAAGCGGCTCATAAAAACACCGTTTTCGCCGAGAATTTTTCCAAACCTTACCGCCCGCCGTATCAGTCTTCTCAGAACATATCCCCGTCCCTCGTTTAATGGGGTTATTCCGTCGGCTATTAGAAAAGTCGCCGCCCGGGCATGGTCCGCAATAATCTTAAGCATCACGTCTGTTTTTACATTCTGTTTATAAACCGTACCCGTAAGTTTTCCCGCCTCAAGTACCAGGGGTTTTATAATATCTATGTCATAATTATTTTTAGTGTCCTGCATTATGGAAGCCAGGCGCTCCAAACCCATACCGGTATCTACTCCGCGGTTTTGCAGGGGCTTGAGTGAACCGTCCGGCTGTGCATCAAAGGAAGGGAAAACATTATTCCAGAACTCTTCAAACCGGTCGCAGGAACAGCCGGGCTTGCAATCTTTTTTCCCGCAGCCATACTCCGCGCCAAAATCAATATAAATTTCACTGCAGGGACCGCAGGGACCCGTGCCGCCCACCGGACCCCAGAAATTATCCTTTCTGCCCAGACGCACAATCCTGGATGCGGGCATACCAATGACTTTATTCCAGATCTCGAAAGCTTCATTATCTTCTTCAAATATACTGACCCAGAGCGCATCCGTGGGAAGTTTTAGAACTTTGGTAATAAAATCCCAGGAATAAATGATGGCTTCTTTCTTAAAATAGTCGCCAAAAGAAAAATTCCCGAGCATTTCAAAAAAGGTATGATGCCGCGGGGTCTTTCCTACATTTTCCAGGTCAGGCGTCCGGACACATTTTTGACAGGAAGCCGCCCGCATATATTCAAGCCGGCCTTTGGACACATACATAGGTTTAAACTGTACCATCCCCGCCGAAGTAAAAAGCAGGCTCGGATCATTGGAAGGAATTAAAGAATCACTTTTAACAATAACATGGTCCTTTTTCCTAAAGTAATCCAGAAACAGAGCCCTCAATTCATTAGTTTTCATATATGCCTTTTACCATAAATCGTCAATCGTAAATCGTAATTTGTCAATTTTAGTTACTCTTCTTCATATTCCAATTCTTTTACTATTGTTTTTGTTACCTTCAGGGCAGTATCGAAAGAAAATCCCCTCCTAAAAATATAACCTGTTAACCGCCTGGCTAGCACCACTTTGTCCAGTTTTCTGTACGAGCGAGCCCGCCTTTTTGCCAGATCCAGAGCCTGAACATATTCATCAACACCCTTGTAGGTGTGTTCGATAGCTTTATCAATAAGGTTTTTCTCTATCCCTTTTTGCTGAAGTTTATGCCTGACCAGATTTTTCCCCGACTTAAAGAAATTCATCCTGTCGGACGCATAAGCCAGGGAATAACGCCGGTCATCTATCAGACCATTCTCTTCCGCTTCTTTAATTATCTTATTTATTACTTCTTCTTCGTATTTTTTAAGTTTTAATTTATCAAGAAGCTCTTTTTTTGTGCGGCTTTGCCTGGAAATAAGCCGGTAGACATAACTTCTCGCACGGTTTAAAGGATCATTCATTTCTTTTCTTGGAGTTCTTTAATAAAACCTTTTAGCGCTTCCTCCCAGGAAAGAATACCCGGAACTATGGCGCGAAGCTTGGAGTTGTCGAGTGCAGAAAACGACGGTCTTTTAACTTTTGTCTGCAGAGACGCAGATTTTACCGGAGTTATATCTCCTTTCAAACCGGAAAGCTCCGCAATCTTTAAAGCCCACTCATATCTGGAACAGTTCCCTGTATTAACGGCGTGGTAAGTCCCGAATTTATGCGTGCGGTAAATTCCTTTTATCATTTTAGCAAGTTCTACGGTCCAGGTAGGAGAACCCATCATATCATCAGGAACGGTTATCGGCTCATTATTCTTAAGCTTGGCGTAGATTTTACTTACAAAATTTTCCCTGTTTATGCCGTAAAGCAGAGCCGTCCGGAGTATATATCTTTGTTTAAGGTTTTTTGCAATGAATATCTCTCCCGCGAGTTTGGACTTACCGTACATACCTACTGGGCTCGGGAGATCAGACTCCTTGTAAGGTACGGAGGCTGCCCCGTCAAAAATATAATCGGTGCTGATGTGCACCATTTTTATCCGGTATTCTTTGCAGACCATCGCAATATTTTCAGGACCCTTGGCGTTGACCGAGTAAGCCAGGTCCACGTCCTCTTCGCAGCCGTCCACATCCGTGAAAGCAGAAGCATTGATAAGCAGTCCGGGTCTTACTTTATTTACAAGTTCTCTGACTTCGGCATACTTGGTTATATCCGCTATAAAAGTAGGCCGGTCGGCGACAGCTTTCAGATCGGAAACCACAACTTCATCCCGGTCAAAAGTTTTTATTATGTCGTGAGCCAGCATACCGCCGGCTCCAATTAGAAGTATTCTCATCCGAGTTTAAGCCACCAGGCTTTGTTTTGCAGATACCATTCCACAGTTTTTTTCATTCCCGTTTCAAAGGTATACGCCGGCTTAAAACCCAGCTTTCTTATTTTTTTTGTGTCTAGAGCATACCTAAAATCGTGCCCGAGCCGGTCTTTAACATAGGTTATCAGCGTTTTCGGCTTTCCGGTGTACTTTAGTATGAGCGAAGTTATTTCTAAATTGGTCTTCTCGTTCCCGCCGCCAATATTGTAGATCTCTCCGGCTTTTCCTTTGTGGAGCACGACATCAATACCCCTGCAATTATCCTCAACATAGATCCAGTCGCGGACATTCTTTCCTGTTCCGTAAACCGGCAAATTATAATTCAGGGAAGCGTTGCTGATAAAAAGAGGAATAAGTTTTTCCGGGTATTGATAAGGACCATAATTATTTGAGCTTCTGGTTATTATTACAGGAAAACCGAAAGTTGTGTAATAAGACCGGGCCAGAAGATCTCCGCCGGCTTTACTAGAAGAGTAAGGACTGGAGGGATTAAGATTATCTGTCTCGGTAAACGCCCCCTTGAGAGCGCTGCCATAAACTTCATCCGTGCTAATTTGTATGAATTGCCTTATATTGTTTTTCTTGGCCGTTTCCAGCATGTTATGCACGCCCATAAAATTTGTTTTGACAAAATCAGAAGATTTGGAAATGGACCTGTCCACATGGGACTCCGCCGCAAAATTTATAACCGCTTCGCAGTTGCGCATAGCCTTTCCGGCGGCCAAAGGATCACAGATGTCTCCCTTTATAAATTTATACCTCGCATTCTTGTCTAAATCCTTGAGATTTTCCGGATTGCCGGCATAGGTCAGCTTATCCAGATTCACTATAGAATAATTTTTATATTTCGTCAGCATATAGCGGATAAAATTACTCCCAATAAATCCCGCCCCACCCGTCACAAGAATCTTCATCTAGTCTCCTCACACCTTTAGCCATTTTATCAAATATCCTTCCGTATCAAAACCTTACAAACTTTATGAGCCTTAGGAACCTTATCTCGCTATGTCAACTCTTGTTGACATCTATACATCCTACCTATCGAGAAAAGCTTTGCTTATAAACTATTTTAGCCTACCCATCCTTCCTTGCCCAGTTATACTTAATCTTCTTCGTGTTAACCGGTAACCGGTATTCATCCGGAGTCTTATAATTATATTTTTCAGTCGGACAGTTGATTATGAAACATTCATGCTCGCTTATGCATTTAAACCCATGAAAAACCATCCGGGGAATCCGCAGCAGGACCTGATTATGCTCGCCAATAAAGAACTCGTTTATATCCCCTTTCGTCTTTGAACCTTTCCGGCCGTCAAAAAGGACGACTTTCGCCATGCCTTTCACACAAACGAAATTATCATTTTGCGTTTTGTGATAATGCCACGCCTTGACGGCGCCGGGTAGTGTCGTCGTCAAATACACCTGTCCAAATTTTTCAAAAACCTCGTCATCACTCCGTAGCATCTCCATCAAGCGCCCGCGTTCATCGGGTATCACTTTCAATTTTTTTATTTTCACGCCCTCTATCATTTTTTTCTCCCCTGCCGGTATACTTTGCTGCTTATTTTTTAAGATTTTTTATTCGCCCCGTAAAGTGCGACGGTTTTATTTGTTTCAAACCAGCCCTCTATAGAAGAACCGGCATCCGCCCACCAGCCTTCAAGGATACTATGACTTAATTTGCCTTTCTTGAGATACATATTATTAACATCCGTTATTTCAAGCTCCCCTCTTTCTGAAGGTTTAAGGCGGCTTATGATCTTGAAGACTTCATTATCAAACATATAAATACCTATTACCGCATAATTTGAAGGCGGATCTTTAGGTTTTTCTATTATCTTGGTGATCTTACCGTTCTTAAACACCGGCACACCGTAATTCTCCGGATCCGGAACTTCTTTAATTATTATCTTGGCGCCTTTTTTACTTTTTTCAAATTCAGCGACTGAACTTCTAATATTACCCCCGATAAGATTATCACCGAGCATAACCAGAACTTTTTCACCTGCCGAGAAATGTTCCGCCAGGGACAGCGCATCCGCAATACCGCCCTCGCCTTTCTGATACGCGTAATTAATATGTTTTAAACCGAAATCCTTACCGTTCCCGAGCAGCCTTAAAAAATCACCTGCATTATTGCCCCCGACCACCAGCATAATATCTTTAATTCCGGCGTTTACAAGCGTTTGAATAGGATAAAATATCATAGGCTTGTCATAAACAGGCAACAAGTGTTTATTTGTTATTCTGGTAAGCGGTGAAAGCCGTGTTCCCAAACCCCCTGCCAAGATGATGCCTTTCATAAAACCCCCTTTAAAATATTTACAATTTACGATTGACAATTGACGATTTATGGAAGGCGAGAACAGCCTCGCCAAATATAATATCTTTTTATTGTATATCAGCGGAAGTTTTTCTCCGCTCACCATAATTTGTCAATCGTAAATTGTCAATTGTTAATTCTTTGTTATTTGCTCATTTCCTTTCTATATCTTTGGGCTTCTTTTGGGACGAACCATTTTTCGAAATTGTATCTGATGCCTGCGGCCTCAACCTTGATATTCTGAAAACGGTTGTCCACGGCGGCCAGCGAATCGGGGACATAAATGAAAACATAAGGGAGCTCTTCAGCAATTATTTCATGTATTCTGTTATAGGCTTTTTTTCGCTTTTGAATATCATAGGTGCTCCGGCCTTCTATCAGCAGCCGGTCCACTTCTGGATTTTTGTAAGAAACGAAATTATATTCTTTGTCGGCTGTTTTTGAAGAATGAAAAATATCATAAACATCTGGGTCCGGGGTTAGCTGCCAGCCCAGGACAATGGCATCGAATTTCTTTTTGTCAACAAATTCATTAATAAAGGAACTCCAGGCTATTATCCGGATATTCACCTTGATTCCGAGCTTTTTAAGGTTTTGCTGGAGCATCTGCGTGATTAGCTCTCTCTGTTTATTTCCCTGGTTGGTCATCAGCATAAATTCGAATTTTTTTCCGCTCTTTTCGAGAATACCATCTTTATCCGTATCTTCCCAACCCGCCTCTTTGAGGAGAGTTTTGGCTTTTTCCGGATCGTATCCGGTATTTTTTACATTCTTATTAAAAGCCCACGAACGCGGTAAGAACGGACCGGTAGCTTCCACGCCCAAACCTAGAAGGACCCCGTCGATAATCTCTTTTTTATTTATGCCAAAAGCTATTGCTTTTCTAACATTTTTATCTGCGAACAGGGGATTTTTCAAATTAAAACCCAGGTAAGCATAACTAAAACCAATATATTTGTACAGATTGTATTTTGAGGTAAATACGGAATCCCCTTTAAGAGTTATGTACATATCCGAAGTCAGCCCCATGGAATCAATTCCCCCGGCTTTCAACTCCAGCAGCTGCGTGGCCTGGTCAGTTATTATTCTGTAAAGAACTTTATCAAGGAAAGGCCTGCCGTCATAATAGTCTTCATTTGCCTTAAGCCGTATCCTTTCCCCCCGGCTCCAATCTTCAAATTTAAAAGGCCCGGTCCCCACAGGATTAGAATTAAATTTTGCTGTATTTATGTCAACTTTTTCCAGCAGATGCTTTGGCAGGATTCCCATACCCCAGCTTTCCAGCGCAGGAGCGAAAGGCACACCGTAGGTGACCCGGACGGTAAACGGGTCAAGGACTTCGAATTTTTTAACCAGCTCATAGGAGCTTTTATAGGCGCTTTTTGTTTTGGCATCTATAAGTTTCTTATAGGTGAACTCAACGTCCGCCGCCGTAAAAGGACGGCCGTCCTGCCAGCAAACGTTCTTTTTAAGATAAAAAGTAATGGTTAAATTATCTTTAGAAACCTCCCAGGCTTCGGCCAGGTCGCCTACAAGCTTCAGGCTCTTGTCATATTTAACCAGACCGTTAAAAACCAGAGTGTTAATATCACTGGAGGCGGAATCAGTGGAAAGCAGAGGATTTAAAATAGAGGCATCCCCGATAGAGGAATCAACAAAGGTATCACCGTAGGCAACCTTGTCACTAATATAACCGGATCTGCCCGCTTTGACAACTTTGATATCCTCGATCATTTTCATGGTAAGAAAATAACCGCCGAGGATCAGGAAAAGAAAAAATATCAAAACAGCTATTTTTCCGGTTTTCACGCTTTCACCTTTTCAAAAGAAAGCCTCTCTCTTTTTTGCGACAAAGGCTTTCGGATTTACTTCTTTTTTTCCGGAGTCACAGTAGTTTTAGCCGGTATTATTTTTGCCGGAGCTGCTTTACCGGTTTTCGCAGAAACATTTTTTCCTTCCGGTGTAACATTTCCCGCAGCTTTCGCCAGCGGCGTTGTTTGCGGCGCAGCCGCAGCTTCTTTTTGGAGCTCGGCAATAAGTTTGTTTTGACTCGGCGCGGAGATACTCGGGAGTTTTGCCAATACGATAGTCGTGACCAGAATCAAAATCGCCACCACGGAAGTTATACGCACCATGATATTTTTACCGCCGGTGGGTCCGAAAAGCGTTTGCGATGCCCCTCCGCCCAGCATAGAACCGATATCAGAACCTTTGCCTGACTGCAAAAGTATCAAGAGTATCAGCAGCAAGCAGAAGATCACGTGAAGAATCGTCAGTACCGTTACAAGTATAGCCATTGAAATTCCCCCCAAAAATATATTAAATTTATTTCTTCTCGAATTTTACGAGTTTCACGAAAGAATCCGCTTCCAGAGCGGCGCCGCCGACTAAGGCACCATCAATATCCGGCTCGCTCATTAAAATTGAAACATTGTCCGGTTTCACGCTCCCGCCGTATTGAATGCGTAGCGCTTCTGCGGTTACTTTATCATAAAGTTTTTCCACCAGGTCTCTAATAAATTTATGCACTTCCTGTGCCTGTTCTTTACTGGCTACTTTACCCGTGCCAATAGCCCAGACCGGTTCATACGCCAGGACCATTTTCGAAACTTCTTCACCGGTGAAACCCGCAAGACAACCGGTTACCTGGGTCTTAATTACTTCTTTCCAAATATTTTTTTCTCTTTCTTCAAGAGTTTCTCCGACGCAAACAATGGCTAGCAAACCTTCCGCCAGCACCGCTTTTATTTTTTTATTTATTAACTCGTTGGTCTCTTTAAAATACTGCCTTCTCTCTGAATGTCCCAGAATAACATAAGCACAACCCGCTTCTTTGAGCATCGAGGGTGAAACTTCCCCGGTAAAAGCGCCTTTCTTTTCAAAATAGCAGTTCTGCGCTCCGAGCTTAATGTTGCCGCCTTTTAGAAACTGAGCTACGGGATATATAGCCAGGAACGGAGGGCAAACTACCACCTCCACATCCGAAACCCCTTCAAGTTTAAATCTAAGATCCTTTACCAGCTCCAGTGCCTCCGCTACAGTTTTATTCATCTTCCAGTTCCCCGCAATAATGGGTTTTCTCATTTGTTTCTCCTTTATATCTGATTTTTGATTTGTTTTATGTGCTCCGGTGTTGTACCGCAGCACCCGCCAATTATATTCGCACCCGCAGAAAGCAAAGCCCCGGTAAAAGAAGCCAGTGCCTCAGGAGTCCCATCATAACTTATTACCCCTTCTTTTAATTTCGGCAAGCCCGCATTAGGCTCCGCAATCAAAGGTTTAGTTGTTTTTGCCCTCAGGGCTTTAACTATTTCCACCATCTGTTCCACGCCGTTACCGCAATTGGAGCCCAGAATATCCGCACCGGCATTGGTAAGCTCAGTAACCATAGTGGAAATATCAACACCCATTACGCTTCTGATATCTTTATTGGCCTGAACTTCAAACGTCATGCAGGCAATTACCGGCAATTTTGTGTTTTCTTTCACAGCTTTTACAGCAGCGACGGTTTCTTCCACGGCGATCATGGTTTCAATAATTATCAAATCAACGCCGCCCTCTTCCAACGCCCGGGCTTGTTCCTTAAAGGCCGCATAAGCTTCTTCCACCTTTAAAAAACCGAGCGGTTCCAGGAGCGATCCCGTAGGTCCGATATCGCCCGCTATAAAAACTTCCCGATCAATATTCTTTGCCGCCTTCCGAGCGTTATTTGCCGCCGAAATATTTATTTCTCTTAATTTGTCGTCCAGATTGAATTTTTTCAGCTTCAAACTGCTCGCCCCGAAAGTATTGGTAATAATTATATCCGCACCGGCCGCAAGGTATTCTTTATGGACCGCTACCAGATTATCCGCCTGTGTTAAATTCCAATATTCCGGACATTCGCCCGCGGAGAGTCCGTATTTCTGCAGCATCGTTCCCATTGCGCCGTCACAAACCAGCACTTTATTTTTCAAGACACCTAAAATATCCTGCATTAAAACACCCCGTAAAATATTATTTTTTTTCGCTCTTGAAAAGCTCCGGTAAATGCTGTTCTATTTGCAGCCACATCTCGGATTCAGCAATAGAAGTAGTCCTGCCTGCTTGATATTCTGCGTCTATCCAAATCTTAGTGGCTTTAACTGCAGGATGATCTTTTCCTACTTTCGCTCCGGCTTGAAGATGGAGTCTTGAATTGATCCAGAAAGCAATACCTGCCATACCTGATTTATCCGTAATCTCAACATCAATTTCTCTCTTAAGTATTTTTCTGGTATCAAATATATTGTAGATCTCTTCGTCCTTCATTATTCCGTCAGCATGGATCCCGGCCTTGGTAACATTAAACTTCGAACCAACAAAAGGCGTGTTTCCGGGAATATGGTAGCCGATTTCTTTTTCAAAATAATTTGCAATATCAGTTATGACCGTTGTATCCATCCCGTTTTCTTCACCCTTTAATTGCTGGTATTCAATAAGCATAGATTCAATCGGCGTATTTCCTGTACGCTCGCCGATACCAAGCAGTGCTCCGTTGGCTGCAGAAATTCCGTATAGCCAGCCTGTGGAAGCATTGATAACGCCTTTATAAAAGTCATTATGTCCGTGCCATTCCAACCATTCACTCGGAACCCCGGCTATTCTTGAAAGTCCGTGTGCAATACCCTTGACACTTCTGGGAAGAGCTACGCCGGGATAGGTGACACCGTAGCCCAAAGTATCACAGGCCCGGATCTTGACCGGAATTTTTGCCGCTCTGGAAAGTTTCATCAGTTCCTGGGCAAAAGGCACCACAAAACCATAAAAATCAGCCCGGGTAATATCTTCAAAATGACAGCGGGGCACAATACCCTGTTCAAGGGCTGCACTTACTACTTCCAAATAGCCCTTCATGGCCTGGCTGCGTTTCTTTTTTAATTTAAGGAATATATGATAATCTGAAACGGAAGTCAGTATGCCCGTCTCTTTAAGCCCCATCTCTTTTACCAATTTAAAATCTTCTTTGACCGCCCGGATCCAGCCCGTAACCTGGGGGAATTTATAACCTTTCTCTATGCATTTTTCAACCGCTTTACGGTCTTTTTCCGTGTAAAGGAAAAACTCCGTCTGGCGTATAACCCCGTTGGGGCCGCTTAATTTATGAAGCATATCAAAAACATCAACTATCTGTTTAACGGTAAAAGGCGGCATTGATTGCTGCCCGTCCCTGAAAGTCGTATCCGTTATCCATATTTCTTCAGGCGGGTTCATAGGCACTAATCTATGGTTAAAGGGTATCTTTGGAATAGCCCCGTAAGAATATATATCCCGGTAAAGATTGGGTTGTTCCGGATCTTGCAAAGAATAACTAAATTCATCCTGTTCGAGAGTTTTAGTTACTTTATTGTATTTTAACATTTGCCTCTCCTCCAAACACAGTCATAACTAAAAAAGCCAATAGATATTGATAAAAAACATATTTGGCATATTATTGTAGCATTTTGATGATGTTTTTATCAATAATAAACAGGCCCGGAAAGAGAAATATCCGTTTTAAACTTGAAGCAGACAGTTGTACTGTTAATTTGTCTTTCTATATGTTTTCTATTCGTTTTTTCGGCAGATTTCTGACTTGAGTAAGCTCCTTGTTTTGTGTTATTATTTTTATTGAAGGCAACAGCTGCTGAAAATAGTAATAAAAAACAATAACTTTACAAATAAGGAAATTTATTTTAGACAAGGAGTCAAAATATGTCGCACAATGTAACATTAATAATGGGTGACGGAATAGGTCCTGAGATAGCAAAGGTAACCCGGACGGTCATAGACGCTACGGGAGTAAAAATAAATTGGGAGGAAGTTGAGGCAGGAATTGATGTAATGGCAAAAGAAGGCACTCCTCTTCCCGAAAAAACCCTTGAATCCTGCAGAAAAAACAAAGTTGCGCTAAAAGCGCCGGTCACAACTCCTATTGGCACCGGCTTTCGCTCCGTAAATGTGGCTCTCCGTCAGCAACTCGGGCTTTATGCCTGTGTCCGGCCCTGCAAAAGTTATCCGGGAGTCCGCTCCAAATACAACAACATTGACCTTGTAATAGTCAGGGAAAACACTGAAGATCTTTATGCCGGCATTGAATTTGAGAAAGATAAACCCGAGACCCAAAAACTTATAGAAACTATCGGCACTCTGGGCGGCAAAAAAATTAAGAACGATTCGGGCATCAGCATAAAGCCCATCTCTGTTTCCGCTACCGAAAAGATTGTTGAATACGCCTTTCAGTATGCGGTAGCAAACAAAAGAAGAAAAGTTTCAGCCGTGCATAAAGCCAATATTATGAAGTTTACGGACGGTCTATTTTTAGCTGTTGCAAGGGCCGTAGCCAAGAAATACCCGCAGATAGAATTTAACGATGTTATTGTGGATAATATGACCATGCAGCTGGTTCAGAAACCTGAACTTTATGATGTCCTCGTCCTCCCCAACCTTTACGGTGATATACTCTCTGATCTTTGTGCCGGGCTGGTCGGCGGGCTGGGCGTTGCACCCGGAGCCAATATCGGAGAAAACGGCATGGCCGTATTTGAAGCCACGCACGGAAGCGCTCCAAAATATAAAGGGCTTAACAAAGTAAATCCTACGGCTCTAATCCTTTCCGGTATGCTGATGCTGAAACACCTGGGAGAAACCCGCGCTGCAGAGAGACTGGAAAAAGCTGTCATGGCAGTCATTATTTCCGGCAAAGATGTAACTTATGATATGAAGCCGGATAGAAATGATCCAACGGCGGTGGGAACTCGGGAAATGGGTGAGGCAATTATTAAAGAGATTCAAAAACATTGACGATTGACGATTTACAATGGACGATTTTAGGTGGGCGGATAAAATACTCCGCCATAATTTATAAATACAAATGCTCAAATAAATATCGGCGAACGCTTCTTTTCGCCTTCAATAAATTGTAAATCGTAAATTGTAAATCGTAAATTGTAAATTCTCTTTAAGGAGTATTTTTATGTCTCGAGCAAAAATCAGTATTATCGGCGCCGGCAATGTCGGTGGTATTATCGCTCTTCAGACGGCACAAAAGGAACTTGGGGATGTTGTTCTTGTAGATGTTGTCGAGGGGCTGCCGCAGGGAAAAGCACTGGATATCTCGCAGATGTCAGGAATTCTTAGTTTTGATTCAAAGGTAACGGGTACCAATGACTTTTCGCAGATAAAAGACAGCGACATTGTGGCAATAACTGCGGGCGTGGCAAGAAAGCCCGGGATGACACGCGAAGACCTTTTAAAAATAAACGCAGACATAATAAAAAAAGCCGCAGAAGCGATTAAGACGTACGCAACCAATGCGATAGTTATAGCGGTAACCAACCCGCTCGATATAATGACCCAGCTGGTCTATAAGACAACAGGTTTTGCCAAGAATAAAGTTATGGGTATGGCCGGAGTCCTCGATTCAGCCAGGTTCGCACACTTCATTGCCGGGGAATTAAATGTATCACCCAAAGATATCTCCCCGATGGTTCTCGGAAGTCACGGAGACACCATGGTCCCGCTTCCCAGATACTCAACAGTCTCCGGAGTACCAATAACTGACTTTATGAAAGCAGATGTTATTAAAAGATTGGTTGAACGCACTGCAAACGGGGGCGCCGAAATAGTAAAACTACTTAAAACCGGCAGCGCATATTTTGCCCCGGGTACATCAGTAGCCATTATGATAGAAAGTATAATTAGAGACCAGCGCCGCGTACTAACCTGCTCGGCCTATCTCACCGGTGAATACGGGTTAAATGATGTCTTCATTGGTGTTCCGGTAGAACTGGGCAGAAATGGAATCGAAGAAATAGTGAAGCTCAATCTGACCGCAGACGAACTAAAAGCGCTCCACAATTCAGCAGCAATTGTAAAAGACGGAGTAAGAAACTGTTTGTAAAGTAGTAGGTTTAAATATTTTGTTTCCTTAATAACCTTACGAACTTCTAACATTTAGGAGCTACATGATCACTGAAAAACAAATTGCAAATACCGTCAGCACATTATGCATCAAAGCTAACACGATTTTGCGTCCTGACGTTAAACAGGCGCTTTGCAAGGCCTCCGCTTTGGAGAAAACTAAAAAGGCAAAATTTATTCTGGGCGCTCTGATAGAAAATTTTAAGATTGCAGAAAAAGAATGTACACCCATCTGTCAGGATACCGGAATTACCGTAGTCTTCGCAGAAGTCGGACAAAAAGCCAAGATAAAAGGCGATCTTGGTAGAGCCATAAATGCCGGGGTTAAAGCAGGTTACAAAGAAGGCTTTTTAAGAAAGTCCGTGGTAAGCGATCCCCTCTCCCGTAAAAACACCGGTACCAACACCCCGGCTTTAATTTATTATGAACTGGTCCCCGGGAAAAAAGTAAAACTTACAGTCCTGCCAAAAGGCTTTGGTTCAGAGAATAAATCAAAACTTTATATGCTGAACCCTACAGCTTCAAGAGAAGAGCTAAAGAAAGTCATCCTTACTGCAATAAAAGAAGCCGGACCTGACGCTTGCCCTCCCTATATAATAGGTGTCGGCATCGGCGGAGATGCAAGCAAGGCAACTTTCCTGGCAAAAAAAGCACTTACATATAAAATAGGTTTCTGGGGCAAAAGTTTTGAGTATAAAACCCTGGCGAAAGACCTTTACAAAAGAGGCAACCGTTTAAATATCGGACCGTTGGGGTCCGGGGGAAAAACAACCCTGCTCGGCGTAAATATTCTTTCTTTCCCTACCCATATAGCGGGTCTGCCTGTAGCAGTCAATATTTCCTGCCATGTTTTAAGGAGTGCTTCGGCAAGCTTATGAAAACTATAACTTTTCCTGCAACCAAAGAAGATTTAAGGGGTTTAAAAGCAGGTCAGTTGGTATACCTTTCGGGTAAAATAATAACAGGCAGGGACCAGGCGCATAAACGACTGACTGAAACTTTGAAAGCCGGCAAAAGACTTCCGGTTAAATTAAAAGGCCAGGCTATTTACTATGTCGGACCTACACCCCGCAAAAAAGGAGAAATTATCGGTGCCTGCGGACCAACAACCAGCAGGAGAATGGATACCTTCACCCCACGCCTCCTGAAAGCAGGGCTGACCGCTATGATAGGTAAAGGTAACCGTTCTGAAGAAGTAAGAAAAGCCATAAAGAAAGAGGAAGCCGTTTACTTTTCGACTCTAGGAGGCGCCGGGGCCTACCTTAAAAAAAGAGTTTTAAGCGCAGAAATTATTGCCTATGAAGATCTCGGGCCGGAAGCTATTTTCCGGTTTGAAATAAAAGAGTTCCCGGCTATTGTCTGGATAGACAGCAGAGGTAAAAGCGTATGATAAACTGGAACAGAGTAAAGATAGTAGGAACCGCCGGACCCTCCTCAGAAACTTATGGAACTCTTAAAACCATGATCACTAAAGGTCTGGATATTGTCAGGATAAATTTTTCCCACGGCAAATACGAAGATTATAAAAAGACTATTCAGCTCGTGCGCAGAATTGAAAAAGAGCTCAAACGCCCTATCGGGATATTAGCCGATATGCCCGGTCCCAAACTTAGAGTAAGAGGTATTGAGACGCCTATTCAGGTAAAAAAAGGAAGCCTGTTAGTAATTACTGAAGCCGTGCCAAAAGCTGTCAACGAAATAAGTATAGCTTACCCTGTTATTTTAAAAGTTCTGAAACCCGCTGATAAAATATTTGTAAACGACGGTAAATTTGTTCTCAAAGTCCTAAAAAAAACAAAAAACTCCGTGGTCTGCAAAGTAATAGACGGTGAAGGTGAGATAAAGAAAGGCGCGGGGTTGAATTTTCCCGAAGTAGATCTCCCCATTCCTGCGGTCACTCCGGAAGATTTTAAACATATGACCTTTGCCTGCGCGCAAGGCGTTGATTTTATCGGACTTTCCTTCATCAAAGAAGCCGGTGACCTGAAAAAAGTCAGGGCCCATCTGAAAAAAATAAAAGCAAAACCTTTCCTTATCTCTAAAATTGAAAGAAGAGCCGCTCTGGCCAATCTGAAAGAAATTGTTCAAGCCACCGACGGCGTTATGGTGGCCCGGGGCGATCTGGGTGTGGAAATGCCGATTGAAAAAGTAAATATCCTGCAAAAAGACATCATAAAATTGTGTAATGCGCACGGTAAACCCGTAATAACTGCTACACAGATGCTGGAATCCATGATAAGCAACCCCTCTCCTACCCGGGCGGAAGTTTCTGATGTCGCCAACGCAATCTTTGACGGCACGGATGCTATTATGCTTTCCGGGGAAACGGCAGTGGGTAACTACCCGGTTCTTGCCGTGGAAATGATGTACAAAATAGCAAAGACCGCAGAACCAAAAATGGACCGTAGTAAAAACATTAGTTATCTTGAGACCGACGATCTTTCCGATATAATAAGCAAAAATGTAGTGCGTATTGCAGAAGTTTATGGCGTTAGAAATATAGTTATTCCGACCGAAAGCGGCAAAACCGCAAGAATGGTTTCCAGGTACCGTCCAAATGCAAAGATAGTCGCACTGGCTTCCTCGCTTCACATACAGAGGCAATTACTGCTTCCCTTTGGCATCTATCCCTGTCTCATTCCCAAACATGCTAATTCATCCGTTATTTTTAAAATTACGGACGCTTTCATCAAAACCTCCGGGCTTTTCAAAAAGGGCAGCAAGATAATAATGGCGGCAGGAACTCTCGAGAAAAAAGGAAAGGCCTCGAATTTCATAAAAGTAATGAAGGTTTGAAAATATTATTTACAAGGTTTTCAAGACTGCAGTTTTCCGGTTATACAAATTATTTCAAATCAGAGCTTTCCTCTTCACTATCGCCCCTTTCACTACTTCCGCATCTAAGCCGGTTATTTGCTGCAGGAGTTTAAAGACACTGGTAGTGCCTTTGGCTTTCAGGTTTACAGTTAGGGCGATTGTGCCGTTTTCTATATCTAACTTTTCTACGGTTTCGGGTAAAAGGTTTCTTTGAACTTCGGTCACACCTTTCATTTGAATTTCGTAGACCGCTTTGTTATAGAGTTTGGAAAGGCCCAAGTCGGCTTTCACTAAAGATTTTATTACTAAACCGGGGGGAAGTTTTGCTTTAAGGAGCTCAAGTGCTTCAACCTCCGGAATATTTTTTGTCAGTTCAAACTCAAATACTTCGCAAATGCTGGAAACTCCCACCGGCAAGGCCGGAGAGAAAGCAACTTTTGGATGCGGGTTGAAACCTTCTGTCTGCGCCAAAGGCAGACGGCTCCTGACCAGAATTCTTAGCACCGCATTTAAAATTTCAAGATGCGAGACAAATTTTATGGTCTCTGTTTTCTCATAAGTGACACTGTATTTGGCGACAGCAAACTTCTTAAACCTGCCTGTACTAACTCCGCCCGAAACGGATACTTCTTCATGTTTCTGTTCTTTGCTGCACTCCTCCCCCAGCCCGCAGGTGATACAGCCTTCAGTTCTACAGTTTCCCGTAGTCACACCTTGCAAGGCCTTCTTGTATTCTTCCAGCAAAAACTCTTTTGAAACTCCGGAAGCTATATGTTCCCAGGGAAGAAGTTCATCCGTTTTCCTTTTGCGCGAAGAGTAGAACTCCGGATCAACACCGGCTGTCATAAAAGCCTCAGACCACGCCAGGGGTTTAAAAAGCTCATGCCAGGAGTCAAATCTGGCGCCTTTTTCATAAGCAATTTTAATAACGGGTGCTAATCTGCGGTCGCCCCGGGAAAACACGCCTTCAAGCGCGGAAAGTTCCAGACTATGCCACTTTAGCCATCTGGGATTAACATTTTTTCTTAACAGATCAACTTTTCTCTTCAATTCGGCCGTTGTGTCCTGGGCTTCCCACATAAAAGGGGTATGAGGCTTTGGAATGAAAAATGAAACACTCACCGTAAGCCCCTTGAAATTTCTGCTTACAGTTTTACAGGCCGAGTTTACCTTTCTGCAAAGCTCACCTATTGCGATAACATCCGCATCTGTTTCCGTCGGCAAACCAAGCATAAAATATAACTTAATATTATTCATACCTGAACTGACCCCCGAGGTACAGGCCGTTAGTAAATCTTCTTCCGTTACGCATTTATTTATCACATCACGCAGACGTTGAGTTCCGGCTTCCGGAGCAAAAGTAAGTGTGGATTTTCTGACAGAATTTAGACCGGCCGCCAATTCAACTGAAAAAGCGTCAATTCTTGATGAAGGCAAGGAAACTGAAACACTCTCACCGTCAAAATTTTTGTTAAGCGTTCTAAGCAGCTCTCTTATTCCGGAGTAGTCTGTAGAACTCAAAGATGAAAGCGAAATTTCATCGAAACCGGTGTTTTTATAACTTTCCGCATAAGCGTTAAGCAGGCCGGTTATCGACCTTTCACGTTGCGGCCGGGTAGTAATACCGCTGACGCAAAATCTGCAGCCCCGCGTGCACCCGCGCATTATTTCAAGCGAAATCCGGTTTTGAATTATATCCATATAAGGAACAACAGGCGCCACCGGTTGATAAGCTTTATCCAAATCCTTGACTATTCTTTTCTTAATTATTTTAGGGGCCCCGGGATTAATTCTTTCAAGTTTTTCTAGGGTCAAATCTTCATTGTATTGAGGTTTGTAAAAAGCCGGTACATAAACGCCTTTTATTTTCGCCACCTCTGACAGAAGTTCTTTTTTCTTATACCCGGCAGTTTTACCCGCTTTAATTGTGTCCAAAATATCATTGACGGCTTCTTCCCCTTCTCCTGCCAGAAAAAGATCAAAGAAATCTGCTACCGGTTCCGGATTATAGGCTGAGGGACCGCCGCCTATGACCAGAGGGTATTCTGTACCCCTCTCTTTGGCCAACAGCGGAATACCGGAAAGTTCCAGGATTTGAAGAATATTAGTATAGGTCATCTCATACTGCAGCGTAAAAGCTAAAATATCAAATTTTGAGGCCGGGGTAAAGGTCTCCAGTGAATATAAAGGCAAGCCCTTTTCTTTGAGTTTTGCTTCCATATCCGGCCATGGTGCAAAAACCCGTTCCGCAAGCGCATCTTCTCTAGCGTTAATAATTCCGTATAATATTTTAAAACCCAGATAAGACATCCCTACTTCATAGGTTTCAGGGAAAGCCAAAAGCACTTTTATATCTGTCTTTTCGTGGTCTTTAGAGACGGCATTAAGTTCCGAACCTATATACCTTGTAGGATGAGAAATAAAAGGAAGTACTTCGGTATAGAGGCGTTCACGGAAATTTACTATATTTTTCATGCTGAAAACTTTTTAATAGACATATTTATATTTAGAAGAATTCCCGCCAAAAACATGGAGAAAAGCAGCGATGAGCCGCCATAACTCAAGAAAGGCAGAGGCACCCCTACAACAGGCAAAATACCTAAAGTCATTCCTATGTTTACAAAAACCTGCGTGATAAATATTGAGACTATTCCGGTGGCCAAAACGGTACTCGTTCTGTCTTTAGCGTAGATAGCTATCTTAATACCCTCCATAATCAGCATGTAGTACAGCAAAAGTATTACCACGGCTCCGGCAAAGCCCAGTTCCTCGCCTATGACGGAAAAAATAAAATCAGTGTGATGTTCGGGTATGAAATTTAATTGCGACTGCGTACCCCTAAAAAGGCCTTTACCGAAAATACCGCCGGAACCAACGGCTATTTTTGATTGAATGAGAGAATACCCGCTTCCCAGCGGGTCC
>Ga0265593_1000354_pt1 | contig 27137 bp, 24 predicted proteins | sample saktaG_8_FD_190136 | JGI IMG/M metagenome (GOLD analysis project Ga0265593, IMG submission 190136) | Saline water microbial communities from Sakinaw Lake, British Columbia, Canada - sak_2011_5_24_36m | ecosystem: Environmental > Aquatic > Non-marine Saline and Alkaline > Saline ...
CTATCACTCGGTCTATGCAGTGAAACCTTAACCTGAGGAACCGGATGCGGGAAATCCGCTCGTCCGGGTCTGTGGGGGAGCGGGGAGGCAACGAGCCGCTCTACCCGGAACGCGTGACAAGAATACTATCCGATTTCCAGATGAAAAAGTTTCATGCCCAGGATGATTTCTTAAAAGAATTAGCCTTCGAGCCTCTGACCACAGAAAACTGGGGACAGTTCGAGCAGCTCTTCGGACCAAAGGGCGCTTGCGGTAATTGCTGGTGCATGTATTACCGCCTTTCCAAAAGCGATTTTCAGGAGGGAAAATTTGAGGATGGTAATAAACTTTTGATGAAAGAATTGGTAAGGATGAACAGACCCACCGGGATCATGGCATTTTATGAAGGAGAGGCCATTGCCTGGTGTGCATTTGCCCCAAGGGAAGATCTTGTAAAACTCAGCAAATCCAGGGTACACAAACCCATTGACAATCAACAGGTATGGTCGATCCCATGCATGTTCATTCATAATAATTTCAGAAGAAACGGGATCTCTGTCCCGCTGTTAAAGGGGGTGATTCGCTATGCCAGGGATCGTGGAATAAAGATCATTGAGGCTTATCCCACTATCCCTACAACAAACAGCATCCCTGATTCCTTTGCCTGGATCGGGCTATATAAATCTTTTGAAAGGGCGGGATTTAAGATCGTAGACAGGACCTCAGTGAACAGGCCCATGGTGAGATTTTATACCTGAACTAGGACAGTTTTTTCCTGATCTCAGCCAGCATGACGTTCGTCATTTTGGTCAGATCGTATTCATAATGCAGCCCCCAATCCTTTTTTGCAACTTCATCGTTGATGCAGGCCGGCCATGAATCGGCAATAGCCTGGCGGAAGTCGGGCTTGTAGGTGATCTCGAAATCCGGGATGTGTTTTCTGATTTCATCGGCAAGTACCTGCGGGGTAAAACAAATACCGGCTACATTATAGCTTGACCGCAATGACAGTTTGGATGCATCAGCCTCCATCAGGTCAATGGTGGCATGAATGGCATCGGGCATAAACATCATCGGAAGAGCTGACTCCGAACCAAGAAAACACTCGTATTTTTTGTTTTTAATGGCCTCATAGAAAATTTCAACGGCATAATCCGTAGTTCCTCCGCCGGCTTCAGTCTTATAACTGATCAGCCCGGGATAACGCAAACTGCGGGTATCCACGCCATATTTGTTGAAGTAATACTCGATCCACCGTTCGCCGGCCAGTTTACTGATGCCGTACACGGTATTGGGCTCCATAATGGTATACTGTGGTGTGTTCATCCGGGGAGTGGATGGACCGAACACAGCAATGGATGAGGGCCAGAAAATCTTCGGGATTCTCAGTTCGCGGGCTAATTCAAGTACATTCATCAGGCTGCGCATGTTGATGTCCCAGGAGGCCAGCGGGCGTTTTTCTGCATTGCCCGAAAGGATGGCGGCCAGATGGTAGATCTGGGTGATTTTTTCATGCTCGAGGATCAGCTGAAGCTTTGAAGCATCAAGCACATCCAGGATTTCAAACGGGCCGGAACCTGCCACCTCAGGCGGGGCAGGACGGATATCGGTTGCGATGACCCTTGATTCCCCATAAATTTTTCGTAGTGCGAGTGTAAGTTCCGATCCGATCTGTCCGGAGCATCCAATGACAAGGATTTTTTCCATTAGCTGGTTGTTAAAAGATTCACGCAAAAGTAGAAAGAATTTCTTTTTGAGTGACAAGGTGACGGGGGAAGAGGGTTGTTTATTGATATTTTTTATAATTTAGCTGTTGCAGAACCCTTATATCTCTCAGATGAAATCGGTCATCCTATTCCTAACCATATTCCAGCTCTGTTCAATCCTTGTTTCGGCCCAGGCACCCATTCCTCCTCCGGTGAAAAACAACTTCACCAGGCTTACCTCCTACGATGAGCTTACTTCCTATATTCAGCTGCTTGAAAAACAATCAAAAATTCTGAAAACGGAGATCATCGGACAATCGGTAAAGGGCCGGAATCTATATGCTCTGAAATTTTCAGCTTCAGTGGTGGGGAAGGATCACGCAAAAATAAAAGTACTCATCTTTGCCCAGCAGCATGGAAATGAGCAATCGGGGAAAGAAGGTATCCTGCTCCTCACCCGGGAATTGCTGATGCCTGAAAACAGGCATCTTTTTGATAAAATTGATCTCGTCCTTGTTCCTCAGGTAAATCCCGACGGGTCGGAATTGAATCAAAGGCGCAACGCAAATGGAGTGGACCTGAATCGGAATCACCTGATCCTGACTGAACCTGAAACCATTTCCCTGCATAAGTTTTTTGACAGATACCTGTTCGAAGTGACCATGGATGTACACGAATACTGGCCTTTTGGCGACGAATGGAAAAAATATGGATATAGAAAGAATTTTAACATCACGGTAGGGGCTACCACCAATATAAATGTATCAGAAGGCATCCGGAAGTTATCCAACAACGGATATCTCCCGTTCATTTTCAAGTATCTGAATACCAGGAATTTTTCATCCTTTACCTATTGTCCCGGCGGACCACCGGAACTTGCCTATATCAGGCACAGCACCTTTGATATCAATGACGGCCGCCAGAGTTTCGGGATCCAGGGCACCTTTTCCTTCATACAGGAGGGGATGAACGGCAAGGATGATTCCATCGAAAATTTGCAGCACCGGGCCACCGGGCAGATGACCGGCATGCATGGGTTGCTGGAGTATATTTATAAAAACAATAAAGAGGTCAAATCGCTTGTTGATGGTGAGAGAAAGAATTTAGTCTCCTCTGAAGTCGGCCAGGAGATCTCCATTCAGTCGGAACATGTTGCCAACGGCCAGTTACTGAAGATACCGCTGTTTTCCTATTTTTCCGGGAAAGATTCCATTGTCACGGTAAAGGATTACCGCCCTGTTGTCAAATCGCTGTATGATGTCCGGAAACCATTGGGGTACCTGATCCCAAAAGATTGCACCATCCTTGTGAAATGGGCCGGCCGCCATGCACTTAAACAAGTATCCTTTAAAAATATCTCTGGAGATCAGATTGGACAATATGCAATCTCCGCCCTTGACTCCCTCGATTTTGAAGGAGACAGAACGGTTAATCCACAGGTTGTGCTGAATGTGCTCAAGGAGCTTCCCGCTGGTCCGGGTTTTATATTTATCCCGACCGCACAGCTGAAAGGAGACCTGGTGGTGCTGGCTCTTGAACCGAAATCGACACTCGGATTGGTCACCTATGAAAAATATGCTCCGCTCTTAAAGATCGGACAGCCTTACCCTGTTTTACGTGTTATGAAGAAATAGCTTCAATATTTTTATTAACCCTTATAAATTAAAATCATATGCGAATTGAACGAATTGAACTGCGCCATGTCAAGATGATCCTGGTAAGCCCGTTTGTAACTTCGATGGGAACCGAATATGATGAAGAACATATTATTGTCAGGGTGGATGCTGACGGTATCACCGGTTGGGGAGAAAGCGTAGCTGAGGGCACCCCGTTTTATTCTTATGAGACGGTGCCGACCGCATGGCATATCCTGCAGGATTTTTTAATGCCAGCCGTGCTGGGCAAAGAGTTAAACAGTGTAGATGAAGCCATTGCAGGCTATGCAAAGGTCCGTGGGCATATGATGGCCAAAGCCGGTATTGAAGCCGCTTTATGGGATGCTTTTGCAAAGAGCAAGGGAATTTCACTTTCACAGATGATGGGTGGCACACGCAAAAAGATTGACGTCGGCGTGAGCATCGGCATCCAGGATTCGGTTCCCGGGTTGATCAAAAAGGTTGAAGGGTATCTCGCAGAAGGGTATAAACGGATAAAGATCAAGATAGCCCCGGGGTTGGATTTACAGTTTGTGGATGCGCTCCGGAAGGAGTTTCCGGGGATGATGCTGCAGGTTGATGCAAACTCGGCCTATAAGCTGGAGGATATCGACATCTTTAAAAAGATGGATCATTACGGGCTGGTATTGATAGAGCAGCCGCTGGGATACGAGGATATCTTTGATCATTCAAAGCTACAGCGCGAACTCAAAACGCCCATTTGCCTCGACGAGAGCATCCATTCACTGGACGATACGCGTGCCGCCATCGAACTCGACAGTTGCCGGGTGATCAATATCAAACCTGGTCGCGTAGGGGGTTTCACGGAATCAAAACTCATCCACGATTATTGTGCCAGCATGAACATCCCGGTTTGGTGCGGAGGCATGCTCGAATCAGGGATAGGCCGGGCCGGTAATGTGGCGCTGGCATCCCTGTCCAATTTCACCCTGCCTGGCGATATTTCTGCAAGCAAGCGGTATTACAAGGAAGATATCGTGGAGCCCGAATTTTTGGTCAACAAGGATGGCACCATGGATGTTCCTACCAAGCCGGGTATCGGGGTGGAGGTGAACATGAGGGTGCTTGACAATGTTACCGTGCGGAGTGTGGCTCAGAAGATTTAACTGCTGGTTTTTCCGTATTCTCCCGGAGACAGTCATTGACAATTTTTAGGATCTTTTCCATTTTTTCGGGATCGGCTTTGGATGCCACATCCCTGGGAGTATGATAGTCATCATGAAATCCTGAAAAGAAGGTCATCACCGGGATCTTCCGGGCAGCAAATGGACCGTAGTCGCTTCCTGAATGCCCAGTCACATCCCAAAGGTCGAGTGTGAACGGATGCTCCAGTTGAGAATTGCTCTTTCTCGCGATGTTTTTCAAATCTTCACTGAAGGGCAATGTCCCGATGCTGATCACACGCCTGGCTGTATCATCAGAGGCGCTCCGTGAGATCATGTCCATGTTGATAACGAGCGATAACCGGTCAGGAATGATCATGGTATGCCTTGAAAAATATTCGCTTCCGAGAAGTCCTTTTTCTTCGGCGGTCCAGGCGACAAAAATAATGTTGCAGGATGGTTTTTCAGGGTGATTTGCCCAGACCCCTGACAAGGCGAGCATCCCAGAAACACCCGAAGCATTGTCGTCAGCACCATTGTAGATCACGCCCTTTCTAATGCCCAGGTGGTCGTAATGGGCGCCAACAATGATATATCTGCTGGAGTCAGTGCCGGTGATCATTCCAAGCACATTGCGAACCATCAGTGGTTCCTGCTTCATGGTAACCGAAAACCTGAGTTTTTTGTCATGCATCATCCCCGAAGCAGTGGTCATTTCCCGTGCCGCCTTTTTTTCAAAACCGGGCAGATCGATCCCGGTACCATTCAAAAGCAACCGGGTGGCATCAATTCCCAGCCTGAAGCAGGGGATTTTAATGAGCTCCGTGTCACCAGGCAGGTAATGTTCCTGATCCTCATATTCGGGGTCTGATGGTTTGGGTGAATTCATGGCGCTGGTCACCACCTCCTGATTTACCGGGGAGTAATGATAAGGATTTACAGTGTCACGCGGATTGATCACAATCACGGCCACTGCGCCGAGTTTTTCAGCGACGCGGAGTTTTATTGAAAGATCAGCGTATTCAGTACCAAAAGCGCTGCCTAGTTTTTTCCATGCGGGGGAGGTTGTGTCGGCATGACCGGGAAACCCATCCACAATCACGACAATCTGGTTCCTGACATTCGTTAGGTTGTAATCATTATATTTTTTGCCGGGAGCTTCGATGCCGTAGCCAGCAAATACCACCTGGGTTTCTCCTTCACTGCCAAAGGGAACCGGAGCAACCTCATAGTCAATTCCCCGTGTAAATAACATTTCAGATTCACCTTGGGGAGAACCCTGGATGAGCGCCAGCGAAGATTTTTCAACCTGGAAACGCATCACCTCGAAATTCTGAAACCAGGTCCGGTTTTGGTGATGCAGCGATCCCTGATTATCGGATCTGTCAGCATCACCATAGGGGATCAACCCATTCAGTTGCATCATGGAGCCGATGTAATCTGCTGCCATGAATCCACCGCGGGCACCGGCTTCGCGTCCCTCCATCCAGTCGGAAGCGAGGAATGTCTGGATCCCTTTAAAATCTTGCGTGGATGGTGCAGGTGAGAGATGGGAGGCAGACTGTGCATTGAGGGTTGTCCAAGGCAACCACAGAAAAATGACGGACAGGAAAAATCTTTTCATAAGCTCATGATCTTGCCCATGGCCATCAGGTGGACGATATTGAAATTTTTATCCAGCAACAGCAGGTCGGCATCGTTCCCTTCCCTTATATGACCCTTGCCAAGTAATTTCAGGATATCGGCAGGATTTGAGGTGGCCACTTTTAAAGCGGTTTCCACCGGAATCTGATCGATCAGAACGGCCTCTTTGATCTCTCGTAATATAGAAGAGGGAAGACCCATGTCAATTTTCACCAGTTTTCCTTCAGCGTCGAAACTTGGAAGAGACCCGCATCCATCGGAGGTAAACGTAATATGTTCTATCGGGACTCCAGCTGCGAGGAGTTGTTTTACTGCCACCGATGGTTTTATCTCCACATCCATGTCATACGGATAAGAGCTGGTCGTGATATCCACAAATCCCTTCTTTCCATACTCCTTTGCATCTTCGAATATGTAGGGGTTACGGTTGCAATGGGTCGGGATGAACTGCCTGTACCCCATCTCAGTGGAGGCAACCACCTCATGCAATGGCCTGAAAGGATCCCTGGCATCTCCCATGTGTATATTGACGATCCCGGCTTTGCCTCCGATCATACCTGCCACGCGGGCATGGGCGGTAATCCTCGCAAGTTCCGCAATGGAAGGGACCGAAGAGCGGTGGTCGGAGATGGCCACTTCGCCAACCCCAATGATCTCCTCGAACAGGGCAATATCTTTCGCTATATCCCCGGTGATGGTGGGGGAGGGAACCTGGTAGGCTCCTGTGTACATCCAGGCAGAAACGCCCAGTGCCCGTAATGTTTTAACCTTCATCAAGACACTTTCCACGGTCCGGGTGATCCCGTCGGTGCCGAGGCATCCGATCACAGTAGTGACACCCCCTTCGACCATCATACTCAGCTGAAGTTCGGGCATCCTGCTTGCAGGTCCGCCCTCACCCCCGCCACCGGTAATATGAACATGACTGTCAATGAGCCCGGGAACAAGCATCAGCCTCTCACAATCAATGATATTCACTTCCGTTCCCCCCGGAGGTTCAATATGATCTCCTATTGCAAGGATCGTCTTTCCGCCGGTGAGCAGATCTTTTTTCCCGGAATAGTCCGGATTGTAAAGTTGCGCATTTTTGAATAGTGTCAGCATATTTTAATGGTTTACCAGGCAAAGTTGAGAAAAATTTTCACCGCACCATTTTGTTTCCGAAGAATTATTATATTTTCGCTTTTGAAATACCCCACCTGCTTCATAACAACATCTACATCATGCGTTTTTTCCGTTATCTCACCGTAATATCAGTTTTATTCTGTGCAGTTGAAGTCTTCTGCCAGACAGTTCCTTCAGGAAACCTCGTAATCGTGGGAGGAGGACTGGAAGCCGACAATAAAAGCGTTTTTCAGCAACTTATCAGTTTTGCCGGAGGAGCCGAAAAGGCGACGTTTGCTGTGATCCCCTCAGCCAGTGGAACGCCGATGCAGTCATACGTTTATTTCAGGAATGTCCTGATATCCTACGGTGTTAAACCAGACAACATCTACGTGGCTCCTGTGGCCGTGCTGGATGATGACAGTACCAAAGATGTGAATGAATCAGAATGGAAAGACAATGGCAATGACCCAAAAGTGGCAGGACTTGTGAGGAAATGCACCGCCGTATGGTTTTCAGGCGGCGACCAGGCGAGAACAATAAAGTCACTCGTTCGTGCCGACGGCAGTCATACTCCGGTTCTGGATGCAGTGTGGGATGTTTACCGGTCAGGGGGTGTGATCGGAGGCACCAGTGCCGGCGCTGCCATCATGAGCGAGGTGATGATCGGGGGAGGTACCAGCCTTGCCGCCCTGACACACGGTTTGATTACAGATTATACCGGCGATGATTTTCCGGAGGGACAGGGGGTATGGGTAACCAGGGGACTTGGGTTTTTCCCTCACGGTGTAGTCGATCAGCATTTTAATGCCAGGGCACGTTTCGGGAGGCTCTCCATGACCCTAATGAATAATAAAAAGGGGAAACTTCAGGGTTTTGGGGTTGATGAGAACACAGCACTTATTTACAATAGTAAGCAAAACAAAATGTATGTGGCTGGCGCCGCAGGAGTCACCATCCTGAATACAGCGGATGCCCGGATATCGGAGGTTCAGAAGCTGCCCCTAATTGAGAACATCCTGCTGAGCTATCTCGAAGAGGGCGATTCCTATGATTTCAATACCAGGATCATCACCCCGGCCGAGGGAAAGCAATCAACCAGGGGAAAAGAACGAAACACCGAAAAGTATATCGGTCAGGAGGGAGTTTTATCAGCCAGCCCAGCCACCTTTCGAGATCTCCTCACAATTCACCTGGCCGATAACAAAGTAACGGATACTGTTCAAAATATTACCTTTATCAGCCCCGTCTCAGGATTTCAGGTCTCCCTGAGCAAAACCCCTTCAAGTGAATCATTTTATTCTCAAAAGCCCCACAGCGATCATTATACCGTGACCAACATCAGGATGGACATCATCCCGGTTATTATTTCTGTAAAACCCATAAAGAATAAATACTAACCAAACCTTCATTGTATGAAAAAACACTACTATTTGTTATTGTTGTTTGGTGTTCTCCTTCAGCAGGTCGTCGCACAGGATATCCCTGTAAGCGGAACGATCACTGCTTCTGATGATAACTCCCCCATTCCGGGAGTTACCATTTTGATCAAAGGGAGTACACAAGGAACTACTTCCAACATCAACGGAAAATATTCACTCCTGGCTCCATCGAAAGGGATATTGGTTTTTTCCTTTGTTGGAATGCAGACCCAGGAAATTCCAGTGAACGGGCACAAAGTGATCAATGTCAAGTTGAGTGACCAGGACATTGCACTCGGAGAGCTGGTGGTAGTCGGGTATAGCACCACAAGTAAGAAACTTCTCTCAGGCTCCATTGAGGTGTTGAATGAAGACGAGATAAAAAACATGCCGGTCCGCACCCTCGATGGTGTTTTACAGGGTCAAACAGCGGGGCTTACCGTCAATACGCAGTCTGGAACTCCCGGTGGTCAGAACATGATCAAGCTCAGGGGAGGAAGTTCCATCAACGCAAGCAACCAGCCCCTGATTGTCATCGACGGGATACCGGCCATCACCGGACAATACTCCCAGGTAGGGATGAGCGGGCAGGAGATCAATGCCATGAGCGACATCAACCCCAATGATATTGAAACGATGACCATACTGAAAGATGCCTCCGCCACTTCGTTGTATGGTGCACGCGCATCCAACGGGGTTATCCTGATCACTACCAAGAAGGGAAGCCGCGATAAAACGGATGTTTCACTGAACCTCAGCTACGGATGGCAAACTCTGCCAAAGGAGCGGATCATCCCGATGATGAGCGCCTCCGATTGGAATGCATACAAAGGGACCAATGTCCAGGGAATCAATACCGACTGGATGAAGGAGATCCTGGTAACGGCACCCACTGCGAATACGGAACTTTCGGTCAGCAGCGGAAGTGATAAATTCAGACTCTTCATCTCCGGAAACTATTATGACCAGGGCGGAGTTGTGATGGGTTCATCCTACCAGCGCTACAGTGGCCGTTTGAACGCGGATTATAAGATCCTGCCAAACCTCACGATCGGGGGAGGTGCCGGCATAACCTATTCGAAAAATGCCCGGGTGGAGGGTGACGCAACCCTGAACGGTCCGTTGCCAAATGCCATGTCGATTCCGGCCATCTACCCTGTTTATGATGCAAATGGCAAGTACGACGAGTCCATGTTTTATGCAAACCCCTTAGCCATTGCCAAGAATTCTATCAATAACGCTTATACCAACAGGACTGGTGGAAATGCATACGTCGAATACAAATTTCTGGATGGATTTACTTTTACCTCCAAATTCGGGATCGACATATACAATCTCAGGGAACATAGTTACGATCCCACCACCACACGCCAGGGCAAAAAATACAATGGCCTGGGGATCGAGGGAACCAGTTATGCCAGCAATCTCACCACCAACAACACGATCCAGTATATCAATGAATTCAAGGAAAAGCACAACATTGATATCCTGATCGGCCAAAGCTTTGAAAAATATGCCAACCGTACCACCTATATTGAAGGCATCAACTTTCCGAATGACAATCTCCAGTACCTGACATCAGCTGGAACCATCCGTGCGGCATCTGCAACGGCCCTCGACCGAGTTATGAATTCTTACTTCGGCCAATTCAAATACAATTATAAGTACAAATACATTTTTACCCTGACAGTCCGTGCCGATGGGTCCTCAAAATTCGGAACCAACAACAAGTACGGTTATTTCCCGGCAGGGTCCTTTGCCTGGCGTATGTCGGAAGAACCGTTCATGAAAAAGGTGAAATGGATCAATGAACTTAAAATCAGGGCCATTTACGGGCTTACGGGGAATGACGGAATTGGTGATTTTGCCTCCCTGGGTCTTTACGGGGCTGGATACAATTATGGAGGTAACTCCGGTATTGCACCCACCCAACTTCCCAACCCCGACCTGAAATGGGAAAGTACGACCCAAACCGGACTGGGTTTTGATTTATCGTTATTCAAGAACAGGATCAGCCTCAATTTTGATATCTATTACAACCATACTAAAGACCTTCTGCTAGAACGGCCAATCCCTGCTTCATCCGGTTTCTATCTTATCTCATCCAACATCGGACAATTGGAGAACAAGGGACTTGAAGTGGTGCTGAATACGGAGAATATTGACAAGGCATTCGTCTGGACCTCCGCTCTCAATTTTGCGATGAACCGCAACAAGGTCCTGAGCCTATACCAGGATCAGCCGATTGACGACATGGGTCGTGGCGGTAACCGCGTGGAGGTAGGGCAGCCAATTGGTATTTTCTACGGATACAATTGCCTGGGTGTTGACCCTACGACCGGGAGCCTGATCTATGAGGATGTCAATCACGATGGCATCATAACCTCCGCCGACCGTATGAAGACCGGAGATCCGAACCCCGATTTCACAGCCGGATTTACCAACGTGTTAAGCTACAAAAACTTTGAACTTTCCATTTTTCTCCAGGCAGTTTACGGAAATGAAATTTTCAACGGAACGCTGATCTATCTGGAATCGGGAACAGGAGAAGACAACCAGACCGCACGCATGAACGGGCGCTGGCAGAAACCAGGTGATATCACCCAGTTTCCCAAGGAGGGTGACTCCTATAAATCATCGCGGTTCATCGAAGATGGTTCTTTCCTCAGGGTAAAGAATATCACACTGAGCTATAATTTCAGGAAAGACTGGATCAAGAAGATCGGCATGAAGTCGGCCAAAGTATATGCTACGATCCAGAACCTTTACACCTTCACCAACTATACCGGGATGGACCCCGAAGTAAACTATTATGGTGGTTCGAGCAATATCATCATCGGGACAGACTTCTTCACCTATCCGCAATCGCGTACTGTCCTGGTTGGTCTGAGTTTTGTTTTTTAACCTTTAATTCTGAAAAAGATGAAAAAAGTTTTATATATCCTGATTGTTTTCGCCCTGGCTACAGTGTCCTGTACCAAGATGCTCGATGTTCAGCCAACGGCTTCCATCTCGGCTGATCAGGCCATCAACGATGAAACAGGCGTGGATAAAGCCATCAGCGGAGCCTATTATTCCCTCCACGATGTGGGCAATTACGGCCGCAACCATGTTATTGTTGAAGATCTTGCAGCCGATAACCTCGCATGGACCGGAACGACCCGTGATTACCAGCAAGTCGGCGACAACGTTATTGCCTCCGACAATGCCATTATCGATGGAATATGGACCTCCAACTACGATTGCATTAACAGGGTCAACAATGTCCTTGTCCGGATTGGAACCATTGAAATGAGTACTGAAAAGCGGAATTTGTATACAGGTGATGCCTTGTTTCTCCGTGCATTATCCCATTTCAACCTGATGAACTATTTTGGGGCCATTCCCATAAAAACCCAGCCTACGCTTGACCTGAGTAATATTAACCAGGCCCGTAACTCTGTTGCGGCGGTCTATACCCAGGTCATTGCTGATTTGCTTGAAGCTGAAAAACTCCTGCCTGCCTCCAGACCACTCGGATGGGCCAGCTCTTTCAGCGCGACGGCTTTACTGGCAAGAGTCTATCTTACCCAGTTCCACTATACCAATGATCAGGCCATTGCAGCGCTTGCTAAATCAAAGGCTGACGAAGTGATCAACAATGGCGGATTCGTTCTGGCCCCGGCTTATATTGACCTGTTCAACGGAAATACTACCGAATCCATTTTTGAAGTGATTTTTGATGCCCAGAACTATAACCGGCTGGCCCAGTATTTCTTTCCAGTCAGTCTTACCGGCCGGTATGAAGTTTCGCCTACTCCCATATTTGTGCAAAGTTTCAGGGCTACCGATACGGTCAGGTTTCACGCCTCAATTACCTTTGATGAGAAAAATCTGCCTTATGGTATCAAGTACAAAGACTACACCTCCGGAACCGACCGGGTGTACGTGCTGCGTCTTGCTGAAATGTACATGATCCGCGCCGAGGCACAGGCCTATTCAAACGGGAATATCGAAGAGATCCGCAGTGATGTCGACGTCATGCGGCTGCGGTCCGGCCTGGCTCCGACAACTGCTACCACCTACGATGAACTGAAACTGGCGATTGAAAACGAACGCCGGCATGAGTTTGCCTTTGAAAGCCAAAGATGGTCCGACCTTGTCAGGACAAAAAGAGCAACCATTATACTTGGGATTCCGGAGAATTACACCCTCTTTCCGATACCGCTCGCTGAGCTTCAAACCAACAATCTGATGACTCAAAATCCTGGTTATTGATCAATTCTCAACCTGTTAATGTAGAAAAATATGAAAAGAAATCTGTTATATCTTATTTCGGTCTTGTTCATCCTTACAATGGGAACAGGATGCAAGAAGAAGGACATGGGCACCCCTGCTGCCAGTACCGTAGCCAATTTCAGTTATGTTGTCACCAACCAGGGCTACGCACCATGTGAAGTTGAATTTACCAACTCATCCCTGAACGCCGCCGGGTATTTGTGGGATTTCGGAAACGGCCAGACCTCGACCGAGGTCAGCCCGAAGATCACTTATACAACACCTGGACTATACAGCGTCAAACTTACCTGCACTGGTGAAAATTCAGTCTATTACAACCAGCTGGTCAAAACACTGGTTGTAAATGTCAAAGACCCCAATGCCGGCCTGACGCAGGTATTCTATTATACCACCCGGGGAACGGTAGGAAATGGCCATATGGTCATCCTGGATGATTCCCCGCCTCTGATCCAGGACTTCGTGCCAGCCGACATGACAAGGCCATATGGAATTGCAGTTGACACCGCCACCAGGAAAGTTTACATTACTGATTATTTGAATCAGGCTATCTACCGGTATAATTCCGATGGAACCAATGGTCAGAAAATTCTGGATGCCAATGTTCCCGGGCAGGAAATCGTTGGGGATGCTGAGGCCATTTTCGTTCTTGGGGATAAGATTTACTGGGGCCGCACCGGGGGAATCTACCGGGCCAACCTCGATGGATCCAACCCTGAATTATTCATCGCGATGAATGGCGGACCGCTTGAACCGCAATACCCAATCGACATGCAATACGACCCTGCCACCAACAAAATTTACCTTGTCAATGATAAAACGGATTACCTGGGTGGTTTCTGGTCGGTCAATTTTGACGGGACAGATTTCACGCAAATAGTGATCGATGCCCCCGGAACATCCGATGTGGACGGAACTGCAATGGAGCTGGATTTAAGGAACGGAAAAGCCTACCTGGTCCTGTATGGTTCAACAGGTACCGTGGCCCCAGAAAATGGAGTTTTCATGTGCAACCTTGATGGAACAGCCTTCACCAAGATTGGTGAATTCGGTGCCAAAGCCACCTGGGGAATCACCCTTGACACCAAGCGGGATAAACTCATATGGGGGTACAAAGTTTCAAACTCAGCTGCTGACGGGAAGATCATACGGGCCAACCTGGATGGATCCAGCCCCGAAGACTGGATTACGGGAGTCAGCCCGCATGCCATGCAGGTTGTGTGGATCAAGCTCTAAGCATTAAAGCAAAAAAAGAGAAGGCCGCCCAATTGAGGCGGCCTTCTCTTTTTTATCCCTGAAACTTACCAGGGGAAAGTTGATTTTACTATTCCATTTATTTAATCACGAACATTTTATTCGTTTTAACCTGATCATTTAACCTGATCGTATAATAATAAACTCCGCTGGATAAGCCATTTGCATTGTAATGAATGGAATGCGAACCTTTTGTCTGGGTTGAATTTACCAAAGCAGCTACTTCATTTCCCATCACATCATAAACCTTCAGATTTACAAAACCATCATCAGGTAACTGATAACTAATTTCAGTTGAATTTTTAAATGGATTGGGATAATTCTGGCCAAGGTTGAAAACATTTGCAGAAGGTTTAATATTATCAACGGATGTGATCAATGTCTGATACTTTTCCACCGCTGAAGAAATGTTGGCCAACATGGCTTGCTCATTCGCTCCGAGTGCCAATGCATAATACACATTAAATGTTTGTCCTGCAGCCAGGGCAACCGGGCCCTGCGAAGTTATTGTAACGGGTCCGTCAGCAGTTGGTGAAGCATACAGAGGCTGTAATTCTCCGGTAGTCATCCAGTTCCAGTAATCCGTATCAACTTCATAGTTATCATACCATTCAAAGGAATAAAGGGATGTCATAGTTGCCGAGAGGAGTTTCATTCCCATATTCACTTGGGCACCACGGTGAAAACGGATGACCCCGGCGGTACTGTTGTAGGATACAGAATCGAAGCCATATTCCTCGTTTAAGTAAGGAATAATATCCAAACCGGCCAATGCATCGATTGCGCTTGATGCGGTGTTCTGAATGTTGAATTTAACAACGGTATACTCTCCATTATTCCATCCATAGGCATTCAGTTTTACGAGTACATCAGGGGGTAATCCAGAATAGGCGTTATTGTAGGCGCCATAGATTTCAAAATCACTCGATGTGGGATTGGCGACCAGGATAGTCGGGTCCTGAACATCTGCATCATTTTTATAGTCAAATACAGCCTCTGGGGTTGATCCGACTAAAATCGCAGCGCGATACAGCTGATATACATCATCGGCTGATAAAAGTGCAATGCCGCCATATTCATCTACTTCAACCGTTATGGTACCCGTTCCAAAGGATGCCTGGGAATAGCTGTTTGCAATAAAAAGCGGCAAAACTGCAAGTAAAAGTAAAATTTTTTTCATAGGATTTTGTTTTTGGTTTGACTTCTGTTCATGCAAATATAGTAAATCCAAATATAAAAATAAATTTTAAAAGGCAACAGAAAAGCAAAAAAACGACAGATAAAAAAATTAGGATAAATTTGCACCTTCTCTCTTCACCCCTTTAAAAAGACCAGATAATGGAAAAGAAAAAGATGCCGCACACCTTGATAATTATTTCAGTTATCCTGATCCTTTTTCTGATTCTGACCTGGATCATCCCGTCCGGGCAGTTTGATCGTCAGGATTATCATGGCCGGCAGGTTGTGGTTCCGGGAACCTACCACAAGGTTGATCCGCATCCACAGGGGTTTATGGAGCTGTTCACAGCGCCCATCAAAGGCATGATGTCGGCATCACAGATCATCGCCCTTGTATTGCTGATCGGTGGTGCTTTTGGGATCGTCAACAAAACCGGGGCGATCAATGCCGGGCTGGCGGGGGTCCTCGAAGCCACCCGTAAGAATCCTGCCATCAAGCGATTCATCATTCCCATTATCATGTTCCTTTTTTCGCTGGCCGGCGCTTCATTTGGCATGTCGGAAGAGGTGATGGTCTTTGTCCTGATCACCATTCCCCTGGCTATGGCCATGGGGTATGATTCACTTACCGGGATTGCCATGCCATTTATCGGCGCTGCTTCAGGTTTTGCAGGTGCATTCAGTAACCCGTTCACCATTGGTATCGCCCAGGGCATCTCTGAGATCCCGATTTTCAGCGGCTGGGAATACCGGCTTGTCGTCTGGCTTGTCCTCATGACAGCCGCCATCATCTTTGTCATGCTCTATGCACGGAGGATCGAAAAGAACCCGGAAAAAAGCCTGGTTTATGAGATTGACCGCAAGAGGGATCTTACAGCCTATCATTCTTCAGAAGATCTTGTGTTGACCCTTAAAAGAAAACTGGTACTGATCATCTTCTTTTCCTCCATCGTGATGCTCATTGTCGGGGTCAATCTCTGGGACTGGTATATCAATGAAATTGCCGGATTGTTCGTGTTCATGGGTGTCCTTACGGCATTGGTTTACCGGCTGAATTCCCATATTACAGTTGCTGCTTTTCTCGAGGGTGCCCGCGACATGATGACGGCAGCATTCGTCATCGGTCTTACCCGCGGGATGCTGATCATCGCTACCGACGGAAAAATCATTGATACCATTCTTGCCTCGATTGCCGGAACCCTGGATCAGTTTCCCAAGGTTGTATCAGTTCAGATGATGTTCGTATTCCAGGGCTTTATGAATTTCTTTGTTCCTTCAGGTTCGGGCCAGGCTGCCCTGACCATGCCCCTGATGGCACCCCTGGCCGATCTGATCGGTATCACCCGCCAGACGGCAGTCTTGGCTTTCCAGCTTGGTGATGGGCTCTTTACCAGCATTTTTCCGACCAGCGGTGTTACCATGGGAATCCTGGCCATCGGGAAAATTCCTTATGATAAATGGGTCAGGTTTATGCTGCCTTTATCACTTATTTTCCTGATTCTGGGATGTCTGCTGCTGATTCCTCCTGTCCTTTTATTTGCATATCATTGAGAGATTTTACCGGGCGGACGAATATTCCGCAACCAATTAGGGGGTCAGTTGCTCTGGCTTGTCTAATCAGGAATCATAAACTGAATGCGGTTTTGATCATGTGCCAATATGAGCTGGTCATTCTCATTTATATATTGACTTCTCATAAATGTTTTAATACATTTGTTACCATATATACATATATAATATTTATCATATTAAAAAATACTTCACCTATATATCACTTTTTGCATATTCATTGTTCTATTTCATCAGTCCAATATTTCTTTCGCTCAGCAGAATAAAGTGGATTCGTTATAGAAATCAGTAGAATGGTATAACAAATTAAAATCGGTCTGGGTTGTAGAGTTTATCGGCTTACCCACTGGCAACCCAGAACTTGAATATTTAATGAAAATTCCTGGTCATGAAGAAACAAGGTTTTCTCTGGATCATCCTGATCCTGATGTTTTATGATGTTTCATTTTCTCAATCGAACCCATCTGTCCGGTTTATTTCAGGGTCGACACCTGTTGGATTTGAATCAGAGATTAATGATTTTCTGAAACATGATTCTGCCTCTTTTCCCCCTTCCGGTGAATGTTTGTATACAGGCAGTTCAACTATTAGAAAATGGGAAAATCTGGCTGCTGATTTTAAAGAGATAAGGGTCATTCAGCGTGGTTTTGGCGGTTCCACCATGAAAGCCCTTAATTATTATATCAATGATATTGTTCTGCCTTATAAACCAAGTTCCATCATTGTTTATGAGGGAGATAACGATTTAGCCCAAAGCATGAGCCCAACTGAATTTGTTAGTTTGTGTGATACATTTATTAAAAAAGTTCATCGAGCGTTACCAAAAACCATGATCTACTTCATGTCAATCAAACCTTCTTTCGCAAGAATTCAGTATTTATCCGCACAAAATGAAACAAATACGAAACTTCAGCAACTCACCAAAAAAAGACGAAAAACAGGCTTCATTGATATCAGGCAGTTGATGTATAATAATGATGGTAAATTGCGTAAGGATTTTTTCGAATCCGATTCACTTCATGTTAATGCGGAATGTTACAGAGTTTGGGCGAACTATATAAAAAGAAAACTGGGTATCTTAAATCAGCCCTGAAACTTGAACAAGTTACCTTTTCACAGTGATAACATTTCTTATTATGGACACAAATCGGGTTTCCACAGTGGGGGCAGACCCATCGTGTATGTTCATTGTCGCTCTCCCCAATTGAATGTTATTGTGCCGTCTTCGTAAGGTTTATTTGGTAATGGTGAAAGTATCAAACACGCTGTATGCTCCAGTGTAACCTTTGAAACTGTTTACGTTTACGGTGTTGCCTGAGATGTCAACAACGCTGAAGTAATAGGTCTTGTGGTCGTTGTGAACGTTCCATTCGCTTCTGACGGTCGGATCGATGTAGCCGCCGCCGGAACCTGCGCCGCAAGTGCCGTTAAGAAGCTGCACCACATTGTTCTTCCAGGATGGAACAGGATGAGTGGGCTGTGGATACGGGGCTAAACTGCCGTCAATGGTCCTTCGGGCATACAGATGTGAATGCCCGCATGCATAGAAGTCGAATTTATTGGCGTCAATGAAAGACCAGAGCGTCGTGAGTGTAGTATCCGCTTCCGAAGCTTCCGTAGAGTCGTTATCGACATAATAATAGGGCACATGGATGAAAAGGAATTTATGCAATGCACTGGTCTGGGCTACCTGTGTTTTCAGCCAGGTCATTTGGGTCGAATCAATATGGCCTCCCATGTTTATCTTCATCGTGTCCCTGGTTACATAATAACAATCCATTACCGCAAAAAAGGAGCTGGTTGCCGCATCGGTGAAAGAATAAGCCAGGTGCTCATATCCTGCCGGTCCGTTCGCAGGGTTTTCAGTAAAAATACTCTGGAACTGCTGCTGGTTGACGAGAAAATAACCGTAAGATGCGTGCTCATGATAAAGTTCATGATTACCCATGGCCGTGTACAGCAGTATCCCCTTGCTGGTCAGTTTTGAGAACAGATTTTTGAATTCCTGGAAGGTGTAATGTTTAGCCAAATATCCCCGGTAGCACATATCCCCTCCGAAAACCACAAAAGACGGCTGGGGTTTCAATGTGTCAATACTGCGGATGATCGGATTGAGTGCAGTGGTGTCAACCGTATAGCCGAGCGAGTCACCCCGGCTGTCGGCCAGGAAAACGAAACGAAGCCTTGCACTCGTTTCGTCCTTCTGCTCCTCAGAGGTGCTTTTTTTGCAACCGCCCAGCAACGCGACAACAATGATCAGCAACATCATCGCTGTGATGGAGAGTATGCATTTCACCATCCTGGATGTGATTTTGAAAAAATAAGACATAACTTTTCTCCTTTCTGTTTTTAGATTATGTGTGAATGGCTTGCATGATATTCCTGGTCAGTTTTCTTCAGATTTTCGATAACACCCTTACCAACAAAGTTATAATATAAGAATGAAATAAAAATGACCTTGGTTTCTTAAAGATTAAATCGTTAATTTTACTTAACGATTATGAGTCTTTTTTGTATTACAAAATCATATACACATGAAAAAAATTGTCGCTCTTTTCTTCTTACTTGCAGGCCTGATTCAGGTTCATCCCATTTCTCTCCCGGCCCAGATTAACCCCTATCTGCAAACCCCTACGCCAATTTCGGTGTATATCAGCTGGCATTCGAACGACACCTCTTTCACAAAAATCCGTTACGGACTTTCTGGTGCAAACCTGGACCAGGTGACCACGGGTTCCTTCCAGAACATCAGCGGCAAACACTGGCACACGGTCAAGCTAACGGGTCTAACTCCCGATACCAGGTATTATTACCGTTGCATAAGCGGCAATGATTCTTCTTCTGTCTATCTTTTCAGGAGTCAACCCCTTCCGGGAACAGCAGGCCGGCATATCCGGTTTGTCATTTTCGGGGATTCACGATATAATGATACCATTGAGTCAATCCTTGGCCAGCTTTGTCAGAATGTGCAGCAAACATTGCAGTCAAAATACGGAACGGCATGGTCCGATTCGGTCAACCTGGTCATGCATACAGGAGATATAGTTTGGAATGGTAAGAATATCAGCCGCTTTGAGAATGAATACTTTTCAAAGATCGCGAATCTTTCCTGTTCCCTGCCTTTCATGGTCTCCATCGGCAACCATGAGCACGAATCGGCATTTTATTTTGATTACATGAAGTACGAGGATTTTACGGATTCAGCGGTTGCCAGGACAGCGTATAATGAAAGGTTTTATTCCTTTGAAATTGCCGGATGCAAATTCGTCATACTAAACAGCAATGATAAAATCATTGGTGCTCCCATACAGAAAACCTGGCTGAACAAAGTCCTGACCGAATCAGAAGCCGATCCCGGAATAAACCTCGTTTTCACTTTTGCTCACCACCCCTGGCAATCAGAGGTATGGACAGAAGGGGACCACGACTCGGTTGATGTTGTTTTTTACCCGGAGTTTCTGAAGTTTAATAAAATGGTTCAATATTCATATGGCCATGCACACGATTTTGAACTGGGAGCAATCGTAAATACAAACAACACGGACCCTTTGGTGCATGATTTCCGCACCCTCCTTGCTGGCGGAGGGGGAGCCGAGCTTACCAGATTCTTTTCAGGTTCAATTGATTATCCTGAAATCCAGGAAACCGTCGACGATTACAACTATGTCCTCATGGACATCAATGTAGACGACCGATCATATGTGGCCGAAGCGTATACGTTAGGAAAACCCGAGCACCCGCTCCACCAGGAACTCGACACCTGGCATTTCAGGATGAACCAGGCTCCTCCTCAGAAACCGGTTGCAAATCCGGTTGCCACAATTAACCCTGTGATACTATCAGCATCTGCTATGAGCGGCGCTGATTCCTGTATGTCCTCCTGGTTTGAAATTACAGGGATCCAGGGAAATTATTCAGCCCCGTTACTGAGCAAACTCCGCGACAGGGAGGATATTTTTGAAAATACCGGTTCCCCAAACTTCATCCCCATCAATAAAAATGCAGGGATTGATCTTACCTCGCTGGAAGTACCTGACAGCATCCTTTCCCATGGAAAAACATTTTGGTACAGGGTAAAGTACAGGGATGATAATCTGAAGTGGAGCCCCTGGTCCGATGAAGTTGCCTTCAATAATACCGGCATAGACGAACTGGATTTTTCATCAGACAAATTCAATCTGTCACAAAATTCTCCGAATCCTTTCAGCGCTTCCACTTTGATCAGCTATCAGTTGAAATCAAAAGCTCATGTAACTATAACAATCCTTAATCTGTTTGGGGTCGAAGTTGCAACTCTTGTGAATGAAGAGAAACCGGCAGGCGAATATTCCCTAAAGTTTACTGTGGGACAGGATTCTTATCCCGCAGGGATCTATTTCGTTCACATGAAATGTGACGCTGCTGCCAAGGACAGAAAAATGGTCATCACCTATTAACAGATGGTCAGCGTACTAATTTGCTTCGCGTGTACACTACTCTGACCAATTATCTAACTTTAGAATCATTCCAGATTACTTGAAAGTGGTTGATTTTATTGAGGAAATGGATGATTTTCTAAAATTTAACGAACATCGCCAGTAATCCCAAAGTAATCAAGACCATACCAGTCACACCTTTCTCATGATGTTCCAGAAAATGCGAATTAAATGTACTGATACCTTTCATACCAAGGTAAACAAGAATCAGCATGACTAAGAGGGTAATAATCAAATAAACAGCAGAAACGATGAAAATACCTATCCATCCAATCGTCCCAGCCTGAAAGTAATATGCCTCAATTTCAATACAAGGGGTCAGAAACATAGCAATGCTAAGTGATATCAAGATGGCTATCCATGTTGATTTTCCTGTTTTCTCTTTTCCTTTAACCGATTCATGATGAGCGTGGGCATGACTTCCCTTTCTATCCATTAAGAGATATATGAGTCCCAGACCAATTAAAATAGCAGGTGCTACTTTGGATGATACAAATTCGTAGTTATCAGCAAGCTTGTAACCGACCAATCCAATAATAACACCAATGATAATTGTACTCAAGGTATGAGCAACCCCAGTGATTACAGTCGCCCATAAAGTCCGTTCTTTCGACCAATTCTCTGTCTTTCCAATTGCAATTAACGGTAGCCAATGATTAGGTATAAGTGCATGAATAAGACTGAGAACGAAACTACCTGCGAAAATTTGATACATGGTTTATTCTCTCACAATTTTATAAGGATAGTACAACATTACTTGATTACCAATATGGGATTATTTAGGATTCAATGAGATAAGCATTTCAGGATATTACTGACTTGGACTTTTCTAATCTTTACAATCTTCACATCCACAAATTTTACCTTTTGCTTTGTCAAATGCTTCTTTACCTTCTGTAATAGAGAAATAGATTAATCCTGCTGCTCCAATACTATCAGAATATGTAAACCCTGTCAACTCATAGATAAGGCTTGAAACAAGTAAAACCAAAGACATATATACACAAACCCTTGAACAATTTGCATCAGAAATAATGGGTTGGGAGTTCAAGCCTTTACCTACTCTTGTTTTAGCAACCACAAACCAAATCATTACAATGATTGAGATTAAAGAAATAACAATGCCCCAAATTGTTGTTTCAGGCTTATGATTGTAGATAATGTTTAGGATTATACCGATGAATAGTCCAACAGAAAGCAAGTAAAAGCCAGTCCCGGTTATTTTCAGAGCGTTTATTTCAAATTTATCTTTTGAACTCTCTGGATTTTTCCTAATGCGTAAAATCATCACAGCAATTCCTATTCCCGACATTACTTCAATAAAACTATCCACCCCAAATCCAAATAATGTTAGCGTTTCATCGTGATAGCCCATCATCATTGAGATGATACCCTCTATGATATTATAGACTATTGTAAATAAACTTAACAGATAAGCCTTCTTATATAGTTTTAGTTCTTGCTCCATTTTCACCGATGACTTTTGTAGACTGCCCAGAAAGTTCACTCAATCTTTGAACTTAGTTTCAAGATGTTACAAAAGTAGTCAATCTTTTTCCCAATTTAGATTAATTCTATTATGCTAATAACCATATTGTTTATATCTTTGTAAACTATTAAACCTGTAAACATCTAAACTAACTAATTCAATGAAGGATAAAACACTTTATACTTTACATGCGAATATTTGTAAGGCTCTGGGAAATCATAGCAGAATTGAAATCATAGACATTTTGAATGATAAAGAGATGTCATTTGGTGAATTACAGGAAGCAACCGGTTTGTTAAAATCAAACTTATCCCAACACCTGACCGTCATGGTATCGAAAGGAATATTAATTCAACGCAAAGAAGGGTTGAACGCCTTTTATAGATTATCTACCATAAAGGTGGCCACCGCCTGTCAAATAATGCGTGAAGTTTTAATAGAGAATATCAAAAAACACCAAGACCTAATCAAATAACATCTAACCCCAAAAAATGTAATCCTATGAAACAGTTTTTCATTTTCTTCTCTATGTTGTTATTTTTAACAACATTGGTTTACTCTCAAAGTACTACTGGGTGTGGGACAACGAAAACAACCGAGACCATTAAATCTGTAAAAATGGGAATTGTCATTTCGACAAATGATGCCGAGACAGTCTGGAATGCGTTAAGGCTTGCAAATTATTCGCGTTCCGAAAACGATACAGTATCTATATTCCTTTTGGGAAAAGGTGTAGAACTCCAGACCATTAATGATAAGAAGTTTGATGTTAAAGGTCAATTGGATGATTTCCTTAATAATGGTGGGAAAATATTAGCCTGTGGTACTTGTATGAGAAGCCGGAACATGGAAGATTCAAAGGTTTGTCCCATCTCTTCTTTAAGTGATTTATATGATTTGATTCGTAAGTCAGATAAGGTTCTTACTTTCTGATTGAATCCATCATTACATCACGATTGATAATAATAATATCGATTAAGAGTAAATAAAACTAAGTTAAAAAAACGATTATGATAATGAAACTTATGCAGGCACTAATGCCGGCCAAGAAAATGATTGATATGTTTACCGTAAAAATCTCCAATAATCAATCGATTGAAAAAATTGCGGAAAATGTTCAATCTCAATGTGAAAAACATAGTTGGACATTACTTCAGACATATGTCTACCATGAAATTGTCGAAAGTAAAGGCTTCCCGATTAAACGGAAGGTTTTCGTTTATGATATCTGCCAAGCAAAAACAGCATCATTAATGTTGACTGACAATCCTGAGTTCTCCATTTTTATGCCTTGCACATTATCACTTTATGAAGAAATGGGTAAGACCGTAATTTCAACAATGAATATGGGAATTTTACTTCAAGCCGTCAAATCCAATGAAAAACTGTTTAACGAGGCGACCACTCTATTTAATTCGTTAAATGCCATGATGAAAGAACTTTCACTTGTTTAATATTTTTGTCTAACCACCTTAATAATAACGATGTATGTCAAAAGTTTTAATCATTATCAATGATGCTCCTTACGGAACAGAAAAAGCCTATAATGCTTTACGGTTGGCGATTCAGATAAACAAGGATTATGAAGATGCTGAAGTCACCATTTTTTTAATGGCTGATGCTGTCGGTTGTGCAATTCCTAATCAAAACACCCCGAATGGTTACTATAACATAGAAAGGATGTTTAAATTGGTAGTCGGAAAAAAAGGGAAAATTAAAATTTGTACATCCTGCGTTGAAGCTCGTGGATTAAAGGACATGAAATTTGTTGAGGGGGCTGAACTCAGTACAATGAAAGAACTTACTCAACTGACAATGGAAAGTGATAAGGTTGTCACCTTTTAAAAGTCATGTAACTCCGACCTCAGAACCCAATACTTTTACCATTGGTTTTTTTGAAATTCGAGTAACATTTTAGGGAAACAGCTCTTGATTTTTACCTTTTCCACTGGTTGACAACCATCACTCAGCCCCTTGATTTTCTGTAACATGCAGTAATTGATCCATCTAATTTGCCGTCGCTGCACACTACTCTGACCAATTATCTAACTTTAGAATCATTCCAGATTACCTGAAAGTAGTTGATTTTATTGAGGAAATGGGGCATTCTCAAACAACCACTTAACGGATTTAATCAAGTCCTGCAAATTTGAATGGCTGTGCCACTTTAAAATTCATTGAAGATTCACCTGAATAGTTTTCATTTTTGTCCAAACTAAGCTTCTTTACATTTGCCGTTTCACTAAAGTCAATCTTACTAAAATCAACCCATATCACATTAGGATTTAATACATTGTCGAAGTAGTAAATTAAATTTTTTTGGTCGGCAACAGTCCTCCACCTTGTCGAAGAAATATTGGGTTCAGTTTCAGAAGAGATACCTAAGGGTATGGAACAATTTCTGATAACGCTGAATACACTTGCAGTTGCTATCCTTGTATTGTCCGTTTTTGGGATTGCGTCAATGTAAAATGACGCTCTAACAAACCTGTCGGCAGCCCTGTTTGTCCCCGGTAACATGATGGTTCCGGGAATTCCCTTCCAGTAGCTCTTTATGGCTAACTGTTCTTCAAAAACAGGTGAATTGGTCATGACAGTATATTTTCTGTCGTGATGTATTACAAGTTTGCCATCAATATATTCAAAAATAGCGTTATCTCCGGTTGCATCTGAAACTGACAAATGGACTGTCGTAAAAATTTCTGTTCCCGGAATGTGGGCCGATGCAATGATGAAATCATTCCTGTTGAAAGCATCAACAATCTCGGAGACTGTTGTAAAATTATCCAGTGCATTTTGCAACCAAAGTGAAACAGCCAGTCCTTTTTTACTATCATTTTTTTCAAATGCCGGATAAATGGACTCAGCTAACCATAAAAGATTCCCCACTAAACCCTTTTCGTTCATGCCATCAGAGGAAGCCAAGTCCCATGAACTGGTGACAACACTTCCATATTTGGATTTCCATTTAATGGAATTACTTCCTGCTGCTCCATCCCTTTCAATACCTCTTGGGAGAATCCATAAATTGGCCGGAATGTCGCCCCGCCAATCCATTGAACGGGCAGTCATTATCATGCCATTTGGCCCTTGATAAACCACTCTTGTACAGGCAATTGCTTTTTGATTGAAAGATACTATACTTAGAAGAGCTATAACTACTAGAACTTTGATTGCTATTTTCATTTTTATTGATTTGACACGGATTGATTTTTAAACTATAATGCAGATTTTATTGAAGAAATGGAACATTCTTTCCAATCCCATCCAACGGTTGAGACTATTCCTTTTTAAAAGTCATGGTTATCGCAGTAATCTGTAATAATGCCAGAACAAACGGGCCAATGGTTTTTCCCAACTCATGCTGGTATAGTCCGATGAATCCATCGAGGAATTGAATTGTACCAGCCAGTAGGCCCAAAATAATTAACTCCTGACGGGTTCGTTTAACAACAGCCCAAATTGCCAGTATCGCAAGCGGGATTGTTCTTGCGGCAGCATACATCGCAAAAATCAGTGTTGAATCTGTAATCACCGAGGAAGCAGGCAATATCGAAGATGGGTCAATAAGTCCGGCAACAGAATATCCAGTTGCAACCAATACATTGATGGCTGTAACCACACTTACAAAAATCAGGTTCTTTTCCCTTTTAATCATCGTTATAACATTTGCTTTGCTGTTTCAACAGTAATCTCCAAAACCCTTGTGAGGAACGAAAATTTCTGTTTCATAAAATCATACTCGTCACCAGAGCTGATATATCTTGCCGTACCATTAATAAGAAAGCCTGTTCCGGGATAATCCTTATATCCCAAAACATCTTTACTCCCCAGTGTTAATTTCACCTTGTTATTTACATCAACATTCTTCTCGGTTTTTCTAAAACCATAAGCAGGAATCAAGATACGCTCATCCTCCGTGACCACAAGATAGGAGTTCCATGTATTTGCAACATGAGTTTCGACACCCCACGATACAATCGATACAACGCCTTCGTGTTGCAACACTTCTAAAAACTTTTCCGATAATTTTTTATTTTCACTCATGTTGATTTTTTAAAATTTGAGACAATAGGTTCTTTGCACTTATTTAGGTTGCTAAAACAAGGAATAAATGAAGAAATACTTTAATTTCTTTTTGACCCTGATCTAAACTGGTACCAGTAAGCAGAACAAAACGATACCACCTCTGGTAAATGGCTGGCATTGCATTGTTATAAGCGGGGTCTTTTGAGTCGGCATCAGGGAGCTTTTCGTTGTTTC
>Ga0265593_1000357_pt1 | contig 27037 bp, 25 predicted proteins | sample saktaG_8_FD_190136 | JGI IMG/M metagenome (GOLD analysis project Ga0265593, IMG submission 190136) | Saline water microbial communities from Sakinaw Lake, British Columbia, Canada - sak_2011_5_24_36m | ecosystem: Environmental > Aquatic > Non-marine Saline and Alkaline > Saline ...
CCACTCATCTGTGGACGACGGTTGAAGGAAAAATTAACGTTCCCACGCTGGAGCTTGGGAACGATAAATTACGCGACTGCTTTTACTGCTACACTGTCTTCGGCATCGGTTTTCCAGGGCACCTTGACTTGCTTCCAGCAGGGATTATTCAGCGTCATATCCATATCTCGGGCGAAGATCGCAAAGCCGTCATAGCCGTGATAAGGGCCGGAATAATCCCAGGAGTGCATTTGCCTAAACGGAATGCCCATTTTCTGGAAGATGTACTTTTCCTTGATGCCGGAGCCTATCAAGTCAGGTTGTACTCGCTTGACGAACTCTTCAAACTCATAGCCGGTAACGTCATCATAAATCAGCGTCGCATTGCCCATTTCCTTGATGGTGCGATCATAGTCATCGTTATGACCGAATTCATAGCCGGTGCCGACCACTTCCATCCCTAAGTCTTCATAAGCGCCGATCACATGACGGGGGCGCAAGCCACCCACATACAGCATCACGCGTTTGCCTTGCAGACGAGGTTTGTATTTGGCGATTACCGCATCGTATTCGGACTGGTATTTGGCGATGACTTTTTCCGCGCCTGCCTGTATCGTTTCATCAAACAACGCGGCAATTTTGCGCAAGCTTTCGGCAATTTTGGTAGGGCCAAAGAAGTTGTACTCTATCCAGGGAATTTTATATTTTTCTTCCATGTGCCGTGCAATGTAGTTCATTGAACGATAGCAATGGATCAAATTCAGTTTCACCTTGGGGGTTTTTTCCATTTCTGCAATCGTGCCGTCACCCGACCATTGAGCGACTACGCGTAAACCCATTTCTTCGAGCAAGGTACGAGAAGCCCAGGCATCGCCGCCGATGTTGTAATCGCCTATCACCGCGACATCGTAAGGCGTGGTGGGGAAGCTATCATCGCCGTCGCGGTTTTCCAATACCCAGTCGCGGATTGCATCATTGGCGATGTGATGACCCAGAGATTGTGAAACGCCGCGAAAGCCCTCGCAACGCACCGGCACCACCGGTTTGCCGATTTCCTTATTGGCTTTTTTGGCGACCGCTTCAATATCATCGCCAATCAAACCGATAGGGCATTCCGATTGAATGCTGATGCCCTTGTTTAACGGAAACAACTCTTCAATTTCGTGCATGATTTTGGCGAGTTTTTTATCACCGCCAAAAACAATATCTTTTTCCTGAAAATCAGAAGTAAAGTTCATCGTGCCGAAGGTATTGATGCCCGTCGTACCGACATAATAGTTACGACGACCGGCGCGCGAATACTGTCCACAGCCCACCGGGCCGTGCGAGATATGAATCATATCCTTGATTGGCCCCCAAACCACGCCCTTGGAGCCGGCATAAGCGCAACCACGAACGGTCATAACACCGGGCAGAGACTTACGGTTTGAGGTAATACATTTGTTTGATTTTTCAAGCGACGAATCGTTGACCGCTAAATGCTTGGCGCGATCCTTTCTTGCTTGTTCGGGATAGACTTCCAGCACTTCTTGAATAAGCGCTTCGGTCTCTTCTCTGGTTAGAGCTGCCATAATTTTCTCCTACTGTGTCATGGGTAATCTCCCATAGACAGGTTTGAGGATTAAAGACGTAGGACGAGGTGAGTAGAAACCCATCGCTGCCGTCGGTTGGTGATGGGCTTCCTTGCGTCAGCCCATCCTAGGGTGTCTTGCTAATTAAGCGACCGCTTCTGCGGCTGCCGTTTGACCCACGATAGATTCATCCACTTGATCGATAATACCGAATTCCATCATCAATTCTTCCAGTTCGTCCATCGTAATGGGCGTAGGAATGATGAAATTGGTGTTGTCACGAATTTTAGTAGCTAAATCGCGGTACTCTTGAGCCTGTTTATGGTTGGGTTCGTATTCGATAACGGTCATACGACGAATTTCAGCGCGTTGCACGACATTATCACGCGGTACGAAATGAATCATGGTCGTACCGATTTTTGCAGCCAGAGCCGAAATCAATTCATCTTCACGCGCCGTTTCACGCGAGTTACAAATTAAGCCGGCCAAACGCACACTGCCCGAGTTAGCGTATTTCACGATACCCTTACAGATGTTGTTAGCCGCATACATCGCCATCATTTCTCCCGAGCAGACGATGTAAATTTCTTGCGCCTTGTTTTCACGGATTGGCATGGCAAAGCCACCACACACAACATCCCCAAGTACATCATAAAAAACGAAGTCAAGTTCATCGTCATAAGCACCTTCTTCTTCAAGGAAATTAATTGCTGTAATTACACCGCGCCCCGCACAGCCTACACCTGGCTCAGGGCCACCTGATTCGACGCATTTGATACCGCGATAACCGGCTTTCAATACATCTTCGAGCTCCAAATCTTCAACACTGCCCGCTTCAGCAGCCAAACTCATAATGGTTGTTTGGGCTTTGGCGTGAAGTATTAAACGGGTAGAGTCGGCTTTGGGATCGCAGCCAACAATCATTACTTTGTTACCTAGCTCTGCTAACGCAGAAACCAGATTTTGAGTTGTCGTGGACTTACCAATCCCACCTTTACCGTATATTGCACATTGACGTAATCTAGCCATGGTCGTCTCCCCTTTAGGATATTGTTGTTAATGACATCAAGACTAAAGCAAGCGCTATGCCAAGTGTAATTACTTACATTAAGTTATTGAATTATTAGTATTATTTTCATATCAACCCACGCTAAACAACGTTGTCTTTCAAACATTTTGTTAGCTCCTGTAGGCTTAGTAACAGTGCGGTTATTCCTGTTCTCATACTCTGGCTACGCCTCGATCCCACGCTCCGGCGTGGGGACGCAGTTTGCGACGCTCCAGCGTCGTGTTGTTATATTGAAAGCAAACCATCGAAGATTGGATTCTTTGTAGCCAGCAGCCGGATTGTTATAAACACAACAAAATTAACGTCATTGTTTTCAGAGCAGACTTGTTTAACTCCTTGATAATAAAAAATTACTCTATTAATCAAAAAGAATAGAAAACTGGATTGAATATTGCTTAACTATTTAAAGAGTCATCTACTTAATAGGAGTTTGCAATGTCCGCTACGGTCTTTTCTGAAATATTAAACGGTTTGTACGAAAACACAGTCGTGCCTTATCTGGGTCCGGGGGTGCTGTTTGATGCCGCCCATAAACAAACCGGGGAAGCTATGCCAGCCGATAGCAATAGCCTGATTCTGGCGATGAATAACGGCAAACCGATGGCGCCCAAGTTGATGTATGAGTTCCCCAGGGCAGCTATGAATCAGGAGCTCAAAAGGGGTAGAAATTTTCTGGGCCAGTTTCTGACTAAACTCTATGGTGAAACTGAGTGGACACGCGCTGCTGTACACGACTGGCTGGCGGACTGGAAACCGGCCTATGTCGTCGACATAAACAGGGACACTCAATTACAGGACAGCTATGCCGATAAACCGCATACCTTGATTGTGGGTGTCGCAAGAATCACCGCCACCGCCTTTCGCTTTAAAATCTATCATTATGATGGCTCAGACTATGCTGAAATTCCCCAGGAGCAGATTGACCAAAGCTTGCCTGTACTCTTTAAACCAATGGGCACGCCTAAACCGGAAGCCAACTTCATCGCTTCTGACGCCGATTATGTCGACTACATCTCCGAGTTAATGGGGGGCTTTGCCATTCCTGATTTCCTTAAGGAATACCGTAAGGGCAAACAATACCTGTTTATAGGCATGCCGTTAAACAGGGATTCGGAGCGCATGGTGATGAGCGACATCGTTTATGGCGCAGCCGAGCATAAAGGCTGGGTCTTGAACAAGCATCCGACCAATAAGGAAGTGCGCTATTGCAAAAAAATAGGTCTGGAAATATTGGACGCCGATGTTGAAGAACTGCTGGCTGCTGTGTGACCGATAAACTCGTCTGACGCCTTCACTTTTCACCGACTGCTGCTCTACTACAAAGGCGACATCAGTGCCTTGATATTGTTCGCCCAGCACAATGGCAGCATCTACTTTCCGGAGCCCCTGCCAGCCTTGTCCAGCGCGCTGGAACCTGAACAGTTCAAAGTCGGCAAAGTCAGCCTGCACCCGGCCATGCTGGTCAAGGCTATCAATCAGCTGTTGCATCTGGACAATGACATGTTGCGGATCGAAGCGGACTTTAGCGAGCAGATTGATTCACCAGGCGGGATTATTACCGTCCACGTGGCGCGTTCATGCTGCTGGATCCGCAGCATAAACTGCTGCAAAGCCGCGCTTGCAAACTGAACACCTTGCCGGAGCTGCGCGGCAGGCCGCCTGCGGAAATGGAATTGTTGCGCCGCGCCTACGCCAAACTCATGTAGGCTAAAGATGTATGATTTCATGGACATCAGCTACGAGGAACCTGGCGAGCCAATGGCTTCGGGGCCGTATATACCCGATGCCGGAGAATGTCTGCGTTGCGGCATCTGCGTCAGCAGTTGCCCGACCTTTCGCTTGTTTCAGCTTGACGAAGAAACCCCGCGCTGCTGAACGCTTGCATCTGGATAACTGCCTGCAATGCCGGGCCTGCGAAACCGTCTGTCCAAGCCATATGGCTTTTGGGCAGTTATTTGATCAGGCTAGAGTGCAATTACTGGTTAAGCCAAGTTGGCTGGCGAAACTGGCGCTTATGCTGATTGAAAACAAAATCTGGCTGCGGCGCTTAATGCCGCTGCTGGCACTTTACCTGAAATCCGGTTTGCAAAAACCATTGCGAAGATCGGGATTACTGAAACAACTGCACTTGGCAGAGGCTAAGGCCTTGCTGGGTAAACCGGCCTTGCAAGCCTTGTCCGAACGTTATCCAACCAGTGTCACTCAACGCGGACGGGTTGCGTTGTTCACCGGCTGTATTGCCGAACATTTCGACCGCGAGACTTTGCTGGCGGCGATCAAGTTGCTCAACGCCATTGGCTACGAGGTACTCGTGCCCCCGCAACAAGGCTGCTGCGGAGCTATCCATCAGCACAACGGCCAGTCTGCCGCAGGTTTAATCGACACTAACATCGCTGTTTTCAATGCACTGAATGTCGATGCGGTGCTGCATACCGCCACGGGCTGCGGGGCTATGTTAAGCGAATATCAGAATGACGATGAAGCGGGGCAACTGTTCCGGCAACGCTTGTGCGATATCAGCGAGTTTTTGGTCTTATACTGGCCGGACGACTTGCAACTAATGCCATCAAGTCTAAAGGTCGCAGTACACGAACCCTGCAGCCAGCGCAACATCCTTAAAAACCAGGCAGCCGTTTATGCGCTACTACAAAAAATCCCCGGCCTAAGTGTTGTCTCGCTAGCCGACAACCACATCTGTTGTGGCGCGGGTGGCAGTTGTATGCTGACTCACCCTGCTTATGCAGTAATTATCTATATGAATTTGCTCTACTGCTTAATCTACAATGATGGATAGCTGTTTATTATTGATTCATTTGTGTGCCTTGGTTAGTTGGGGCACATTGAACAGGGGAAACCTCCCATCGACAGTATGGGTTAGCGTGTGGTGGCTGATTTAAGTCTATATTGATAACACTTGATAAGTGTGTTTGAAAAAACGGGCAGAAAAGTTCTGCCCGTTTGGGGATGTGTTAAGTCGTACTTAAAACTTATTTTGCTGCGGTTAAATGAGTCACGCTTTCTTCTGCTGCTTTTGTAGCGATATCAAGTTGATTTAATGCACCTTGATCGATGCCAGTTTGTAAGGATTTTGCTGCGGCATCGATATGGTTTTTGGCGACACTTTTAGCCGTGATTGAGGCAGTAAGCGAATGGTCTAAGGCGGCTTTTGCATGCTCCACTAAACTGAGTGCATTACCTGCTTTGCCCGCAGCTAAAGCGGCTGTGGCATGTTCCAGTGCAGTATCAAGATGCACATCTGCAAACACAGTAGTGCTTGCGCTTAATGCTAACGCTGCAAAAATTAACGAAATTTTTTTCATCATTCTTCTCCTAAGTAATTATTATTTTTTTATTTATCGAGACCGTTGCCCGTTAATATCAAGCATAAAACTGGTCTGGATAGTTTTATTTAACCATGAAAAAAAATAAATGCAACGCAAGATTTTCGGGCATTGCCGTAGCGTATGAGATGCTACGGCACTTATGTTCAACCGTGTTAGCTAGATCGTAGGCTAACACGGTTAATCAGCATTTATTCGTGATAAATACCTGTTAATTTTCGTTTGAATTCATTAGAAATTAAACGTGAATCTTGTTTGCTTTTAACCACTCTGGGCGTAATTAATACGACTAATTCAGATTTATCTTTGTTATTAGTGGTATTGCCAAACAATGCGCCTACCCAAGGAAGTTCATGCAGCCATGGCATACCTGATTTGTTATACGTGTTGTTTTCTTTTATCAAACCACCTAACACAATGGTTTCTCCATCATGAATGGCAACCGAACTTTCTATTTCTTTTTTGGCAATTGCCGCTGAGGAGGTTACGCCAATGGTCGATTCTACGGGATCGCTCACCGATTGTTTGATCACCATAATTACCATGCCGTTAGCATTGACGCGTGGAGTGACCTGTAATTTTACACCGGTATCTTTATATTCAATTTGGCTGTTAGTCACTAAACCTGTGCTGCCCGTACCTGATGAAGTGATACCAGCGCCTGATAAAGTGCTAGCTAACGTTGGAATTTGCGTACCGACTTCAATGGTGGCTTCTTGATTGTTTAAGACCATTAATGAGGGCGATGAAATGACATTTACATTATCTTTATTGGCTTGTGAGGCTAATAGGGCATTAACTGCCCCTGAATTATACACGGCACTTAACCCACCTGTGGTAAATGCCGCCGCACTGTCTGCTGTGACTGAGCCCAGTGAGGTAGAGCCTAAGCCATTACCGATAAGACTGTTATCGTGTTGTAATTTCCACTGAATGCCGTATTTTAAATCGTCTTTTAAATCAACAGAGACAATCGTGGCATCAATTAATACTTGCAAGGGCAATAAATCAAGCTGCCTGATAACAGGCAAAATGACATCGTATTCTCTGGGGGTGGCAACAATAATTAAGGCATTGTTTGCTTTATCAGAAATAATTCTTACGTCATCAACATTGGCTACCGTAGCCGTGCCAGTGCCGCTTTTGCTTCGTTTTAAGCTACGCTTAGTTGCGGCTGACGTTGCGGTGGATTTTGTGTCTGTTTTACTGTCGGTGCTTGCTTTATTGGTGAGTTCTGTTGATTTTTTGCCCGCCGCGACTTGTCCTGAACTGTCACTTTTTTGTGCACCAGTAAAAATTTCATTTAATGTGTTAGCTAATTCTTCTGCGTCTGCATGTTGCACTTTATAGACATTTACACCACCGCCCACGCCTGATTGTGCTTTGTCTAAACGAAATACCCAGCTTTCTATGTCTTGTAAATATTTAGCTTGATGAGTGATTGCCATCACGGCGTTCATACGTTCGATAGGAATAAAACGAAAAAAATCATTTTCTTCACTTTTTTTCTTGTTATTAAAAATTTCTTGTAGTTCTTTAATGATGGTGTCTGGTTCAGTGTGGGCTAAGGTAAACAAGCCAAAGGATTGGCCTTTTAAAACATCGATATCAAAGGTTCCCACTAAATCCAAGATGCGCATCATTTCATCAGGTGTACCTGAGGCAATCAAGATGTTGCGGATGTTATCAACGTACAACACGGTTTTTTCTTGTACTAAGGGTTTAATTACGTCGACAATTTCTTGCGCCGCTACGTTTCTTATCGGAATAATACGCGTTTGGTAACCCGCTTGATTGGCCTGTGTGGAAATTTCTGAGGTGAATAAAGCTTCAGAAATAGGTTCGATATGATAAATTTTACCGTCTTTAACTAAGGCGGCATTGTTCATTCTTAAGACCATTTCTAAAGTTGGCAAGAGTTCATCTTTGCTTAAGGGTTGCGTGGTTTGCAAGGTAACTTTGCCAATAACTTTAGGATTGAGTACATAATTAAGACTCAAAATATCACTTAATACGACCTTAGCCACTTCGCCTAAGTCGGCATCATCAAAATTAAGATTATAACTACCCACCTTGCCTTCAGTTTGTCTGTGTTGCACAGGAGTAAAGGGAATCGAGCGATCAGAGCCAGGGTATAAGTCTGCTTTAGGTTTAAGCTCTGGAATAACGGCTTTATTGTCAATTGCGTTGGTAATTTTGACGCTAGGTTCGCTATTAGCAACAGGATCTATCAGCATTAATTTAGCTTGTTTTGAACTAATTAATTCGCAACTGGACAGTGACAAGCCCATGGCAACTGCACAGGAAGCTGAGGTTATTTTTTTAAAAGTCTTCATTATCACTATTCTCAATAGGTTCTTCTGGGGATTCATTGTTGATGTCTTCAGAGTTTTCTGAAGGGACTACTACACCGACAGGATTATTGACGGTGGCTTGCTCACCCTGCCCGTTTTTAGTGGCGGAGGATTTTGCTTTGGCTTTGCGTAACAGCAATTCTTTTGACATACCATTTTGTGTTAGTACGACTTTATCATTTAAAATTTCTGTGAGTATCCACCCATCAAGTGCTTCTTCTACACGCACGCGACGGTAATTGTCTTTAGGTACATTTTTTAAAGTACGCGTAAATAAGCCCGATACGCCGCGCTTACTGGTGTAAATGCCATTTAATACCCAATCAAATTTACCCGTACTCACCACATTGGCTTTAAGTTGCTCGGCGGTTAAGGCTTTGGACGGTCTCCTTCCCTCAAGAAATAACGGTCGATTAACCATATCGTCAAAGGCATCTTCGCTGCGTTCTTGTAAATCCACACTGGGCATTTCATAGTGCACTTGAGTAGCATTGGGCTGCGGCCGTACGGTAAGTAACTCCTGCTGAGTGTGTACAGCATAAAAATATTCACTGCACAAAATAATCAGCAACACGCCAGTTAACGAGCCAGTAAACCAAACTACTTTTTTATTAAGACCGATGATGTTCATTCGTTTGGTTTTCTCATAAAACTAACCGCTTGAAAGTTAATGTTTAAATTATTATTGGCTTCTATTTTGTTTGTGACAGGGTTGCGTAAACCACGCATAGGACGAATATCAATTTGATCGATAACAATTAAGGGTGTTGAGGTTTCTATTTTATACAATACAGCGCGTAAAACTTCACTGTTACCCGTCATTCTTACGCGAACTGTTATGGTACTGAAACCATCTTTGGTGCTCACGGGTATGGCTTGCGTGCTGCTTAATTCTCCCCCTGCTTCGACAATTGTTTGTTTGATTACATTTTGCATTTCAGCAGAGGCGAGTGCATCGGTACTTTGATTATTGAAATAATCCAACTCGTCATTTTGCGTTTTTACCGTCGCCATACTGGTCATGACCGCATCTTTTTGCGCTAAAATTTTCTCATATTGATGCAAACGAAAAATCAACGATTGTTTGGTGTCATTTAAGGCTAAGGTTTGTGACACTAAGGGAGAGATAACTAACCATGCAATTAAAATAACGACCAGCAGCAATAAGCCAACCGCCGCTACACGCTGACCATCAACGGCTATCTTAGGGATGTTCTTCAACATGCTCACCTCCTTTTTTGGTGGTATCCACGGTAATTTGGAAGCGTTCTAATTTATTGATATTATTTTGCGTCACAGGTGAGACAAACCTTGCTTTGGTAAAAATATCATTGCTTTCTAATACGCCAATAAGCGTGGACGCAGAAGGCGACTCCCCTTGTATTTGTAGATGATGTTCAGAATATTGTAAGTACGCTAGCCAGGTACGATCATCAATTAAGGTGCTTAAGGTATTTAAAATATCAACCATCATGGGTGAGGCATTTTTTTCATCAATGAGCTTTTGCGTTTTATCAATGACGCTGTCAATATCTGCTTGTAACGCTTTAATTTTTTTAGCTTCTTTCTCGATGGTATTAATTTTATCGGTTAATTTTGCGACGGTTTGGTAGTTAAACCATAACGGCACCACCATCACCATCACCAATAAACAACAAACAACGCTGATTAATCCAGCATGAATTAAGCGCGGCGTATTGGCTACTTTGGGACGAAAGTGTTCTGGAAGTAAATTAGCTTTGTTATCAAGATGAATGTCATGCGTTAACGTATCTTGATAATCCATATACACCAACGCTATGCCCATGGCACTAATATCCTCGCATAAGGCGTCGACAACTTCTTTGGGTGATACGCTTACTTTTACGTTAATAAAGCCGGTATCTTTGCTGTCATTTTCACTTATTTTAACGGCAAAATACACTTGCTCTGCGGTAAACGGAGTGTATTTATCAAGCTCGTAAGCCACCACTTGACGTAAGTTTTCTTTGGCCGCCACAGGGAGCAGTAATTCTCGTTGAATAGCTTCCTGTCCGCTCAGTCTTAATATTGCCTTGGCTTTACTGAAAGGCTCATTGTCTGCCAGTATTTTTTTAAACTGCGCGATGCCTAGGTCATTACGTTCAAGGTGTGCGATAAAACGCGCGTTGCTTTCATCAACATAAGTAAGCGTAAGCAGGTTTGGGTGCGTTGGGCTGAGTAATAAATAGCCGTGTTGTTCGCTGACCCAGCGCCTAATCTTTTCTGGTATTAAAAAACTTAATTCGCGCATCCACCAGCGCCAAAAAATCTTGAAATCCAGTTCAATATTTGAATTTAAATTCAACATGGTAAGGTTTATTCGTAGACTAATAATTCGTGTAGTGTTGATACCCCAACCTGATCACCAAATAAAGAATCAGTTGCTAAGGTATTGCGTTGCCAGTCAAAAATTTGAAAAGGCTGAGTCATGCCACTTGAGCGTAATACTGCTTTAATCACAGCAGAGCCACCCTCGTCTATAAATGCTTCTGCAATGATGGTGACGGTACCTAATTGTTGCTCCCCACTAGGTGGTGCTGAACCCGTTGCCTCTAGGGGTAAATTAGGTGGTGGCAATCCTTGCTTTAAATTTTCTAATCGTGCTATGACAAAATCATTGATAGTTGCTTGATCTAACTCAGGTAACACTTGCAGTACGTCTTTGGTCGCGACGCGCATATCAACTTTAGGTTGACCAGAAAAAACCGTTACTAAAGGACTTAACCAGTTATACACCGTGTCGTTCATACCAATCAGTAATTTTAATTCATTTATCGACTGAAAAGCTTTATTACGCGGGACATAATTCAAACCTTGTTGACTATATTGGTCTTTTTCTGCACCGTCATTGCTGGGAATATCATCTTTATCGCGCCAATCTAAAATAGCGCCGACTAGGCGAAGTTGATCGCGTTCATTGGTTAAAGGCGAAGCGGACATGAGCGAGGCTAATACTTGTTGGCTGGCTTTATTTATATCAATTTTGCCTTTTTCATCGAAAATTCGCAGCCTTACATGGGCGTTTTCAACCCCTAATTGCTGCCAATCATTTAGGCTATAAATACTGCCATTGGCGACCCAGCGTTTAGTTTTATCATTATTTAGTAACATCACTTGTGCAATGGCAAGGCCGGACTCTGCAACAGCGGCGGCTTGAGCATTGTCTTTTAAACCGGCAACAATGGCTGATTCACGGCGAATGGTCAACGCAAAACTGCCCGCCATGATGGTTAATAAACTGAGTATCCACAGCACTAATAATAACGCGAAGCCTCGTTGTTGAACTGAGTGCGAAGGATACGCTAAACGACGAACAGGTTTCATCATGCTTAATTATCCTCTTGCTCAACTAGATCAGGATCTTCTTCTGAAACATCGTCACTAACCGCATCAAGATTATCTTCTTCAGGGTTATCTTCAACCACGCCACCACCATACACCGAGCCATCCTCAGCACCCGCAATTTTTAAGGCGATAATCATGGGTGGCCAATAGACACCATCGTCGCGTTGCAGTTCAATTTTTATAAGTTTGGGTAAGGTTTCTTGCCCCAGCCACTCGTCTTGCCAGAGGGCATTTTCACCTTCCACAGTATCGCCTAAATAAAAAAATTGCAGTGATTTGATATGTTTGATTAGCACCACACTGGAGATATCGTTGGTGCTTTCTTGCACTAATTTGTAAAACGGCACCACGTTAGCATGAACAATCCAGCTTTGACGATTTTCAGGATTATTTTCTAATTCGATAGAAAATAATTGTAGTCCCGCGCGTGCCGAACTGGCAGGAAATTCACTGACAAAATTAAGGTATTCGTGTCCACCTGCAAATGCGAAACGTCTATCATCCTGGTAATTGAATTCATCCCAAACGGGCTTAGTAACGGCTAATTGGCGTTGAAAGAATTGATACACTACGGCTATTTCATTTACATCAGCAATTTTTTGCTCGCCTTTTTCCCAACTCACCGCACAAATACGAAGACTTGCAAACAATAAGATAACCATAATGCTTAATAGACTCATCGCGATTAACACTTCTATAAGTGTAAAACCAGCTTGCTTGGCTAGGACGCGCGTTGTAGTGGGCGCTAAGACTGGGGGGATGCAGTACACCATGTTATAAGGCCTTTTGCGGCGCAAGTTTTATGCTAGTTAGATCAAACTCACGTTCCTGACCATGCCCTATGGCCCAGCTGATGTTGATATGCACCTGAAATACCTGTATTTTTAATTTGTCATTGTCCACGTGGTCGGGATTAAATAGGTAGGGACTAATGCTTATGCGCCATGTATAGATTTCGTTTTCAATGCCTGATTCTTCACCTGTCACTAAGGGCTTATCTTCCCCTACGCGCGTCATTAGCGATTCGGCAAGCTGGATTGCGGTGGTGTATTCTTCCGCCACCATGGCGGTATTTACGCCACCAGAAAAAATCTTCAGCAAAATACCTAAGGACAAGGCCAAAATTGAAAAAGCAATTAACACCTCAAGTAAGGAAAAACCGTGTTGTTTAGTGTTCATCATCCAGTACATCGAGTAATTCACTGGCGCCCGTTAACCAGTTATTATTAATCTGTAGTTTGCCTTTGGCATTTTCTAAGGTAACCCGTCCGCCTGATGCCGAGCCATCTGCATAAAAACGCATACTGGCTTGCCCTTGCCCAAATACTTCTTCTTCTGCGGTCAGTAAACTGAGGCTGATATCTTTAGAAATAGCATAGACTTTATCGCGACTACTTAGTGTGTAGGTATTGTCTTCAAGATTAAAATCAACCGTGACCTCCTGATGCTCCATTAAGGCTTGTCCGTGGGCATAACGAAATGCTGATAAAAGTTCTCTTGCGGTCGCTTTAAGTGTTGCCGTGTCTTGCCCTGAAGCGATGCCACCCGTTATAGCGGCAACGCCTAAAACCATGATAACTAATACAATCATGATTTCAATTAAGGTAAAGCCACGCGCTAACTTAGGTGTCATGAACACTGTTGCCAACACGTATCAACAGGGCGACTAACCGCATAGTTATTCCCAACTGACTAAATCTTGATCTTCGCCTTCGCCACCTTCTTTAAGATCGGCACCGAACGAATATAAATCAAATTTGCCATGTTCACCTGGCGCAGTGTAATGATATTCTTGCTGCCATGGATCCAGAGGGATTTTACTTTTTTGTAAGTAAGGACCGTTCCAGCGTTTGGCACTATCGGGTGATTCAATCAACGCTTTTAGGCCTTCTTCGGTGCTTGGATAATGCCCTAAATCTAGTTTGTACATATCCAATGTGGCAGACAAATCTTCAATTTGTACTTTTGCTGCCTTGGTTTTAGATTCACCCATGTGCTTCATCACTTGCGGCCCAACAATCCCTGCGAGCATGGCAATAATGCCTAAAACCACTAATAATTCTAATAAGGTAAAACCTGCTTGTTGGTGATGTCGATTAATTTTCATTGTTGCTGTATTCCAAGTAAAGATATTCTAAGTAAACGTGTTTAAAAGGCTAAGTCATTAACACTTAAGATGGCTAACAATATAGACACAATAATGCCGGCAATAATAAGCCCTAAACTGATAATTAATAATGGCTCTAAAAAAGCTAACATGCGCTGAATCGCTACCCGTAATTGTTTGTCATAAATAGTCGCAACGCGCAGTAACATTTCCTCTAAACGACCTGTTTCTTCGCCCATTTTAATCATTTGCATCGCCATTTTAGGAAACAGCCCACGTTCTAGTAAAGCATCTGATAAATGCCGCCCCTGTTTAAGCTGCTCTTCGGCTTCGGCAATGGTATCGGCGACCACTAAATTGTCAACGGTTTCTCTTACAATAACTAACGCGGCGATAATAGAAACGCCATTACCCAATAACGTGCCCAAGGTACGCGTGATATTCGCTGTTTCTTTGTTAAGTAAAATTGCACCAAATAACGGTAATTTTAAAAAATAGCCATCCCAGATTTTTTTGCTTATGGGGTTGGCAAGTTGATGGCGCATGTAAGCCGAACCACTAAAACCTATGGCAAGTAACAGCCACCAATAATTTTTTAACCATTCTGCCATGCCCACCACAACTTGCGTTGAAATAGGCAAGGCTTTGCCTGCACTCTCAAACATTTCTGTAAATTGTGGCACAACAAAAGTCAGCATAATCATGACTGACGCCAGCGACATGACCAATAAAATAGTGGGGTAAATTAAAGCAGTACTGACCGTTTCTTTAAGTTCTTGTGAGCGTTCCAGGTATTCGGCTAGTCGCGCCAGCACCTCCCCTAAACTGCCGCCTGCTTCACCAGCACGAATCATATTTAAATAAAATTTACTAAATATGCCTGCTTGCAGTTCCAGTGCCTCAGCTAAAGACGTACCACTTTTAACTTTTTCTAGCACTTTGGTGAGTAATTTGCCTAAACGATCATTATCCTCAGTTAACTCCATCATGACGGTTAAGGATTTATCTAAGGGTAAGCCAGATTCTAAAAGAGTGGCTAATTCTGAGGTAAAAAACACCGTATCTTTGGCGGTTAATTTGTTTGCTTTATTGCCACTCAAGCCAAACAAAGAGCGAGAACTTGCTGGCACCACACGAATAGGAATATACCCTTCATTTTGCAAAGCCAGAATAAGCTGTTTATCGTCGCTTGCCTCGCGCATACCTTCTTCGCTTTCACCGGCTGGATTAATGGCTTTATAACTAAATAAACTCATGATTATTCAGCCGTTACACGCATAATTTCTTCGATGGTGGTAACGCCTTCCAGTACTTTCGTTAAGCCATTTTCGTATAAGGTTTGCATACCTTCTTCAATGGCTAATTTTTGAATTTTGCCCGCTTCCGCGTGTGCCATGATTAATTTGCGAACAGCATCGGTCATGGGTAAAAATTCAATAATTGCCATTCGACCTCGGTAGCCCATTTGATTGCATGCCGCACAGCCTTTAGGCTTGTATAAGACAATATCGCCTGCCGGCTGATAGCGACGTAAACGTAATTCAGTTATTAACAGCTCAGTGACTTGATATGCTTCTTTACAATGCAGACACAGTTTTCTAACTAGCCGTTGTGCCAAGATACCATTGACTGTTGAGGTTAATAAATATTCCTCTAAGCCCATATCCAACAGCCGTGTTACGCCACCCGCCGCATCATTGGTATGCAAGGTTGATAAAACTAAATGTCCAGTTAAGGCTGACTGCACGGCGATACGCGCAGTCTCTAAGTCGCGCATCTCACCAATCATAATAATATCGGGATCTTGCCTAACGATAGAACGTAATGCCGAAGCAAAGGTCAGGCCGATTTGAGGTTTAGCTTGAATTTGATTAATCCCTTCCATTTGATATTCAACGGGATCTTCAACCGTGATGATTTTACGCGCCGAGGTATTTAATTGTTTTAACGCAGCATACATGGAGGTTGATTTACCACTTCCAGTCGGCCCAGTGATTAAAATAATGCCATGTGGTAAGGCAAGCACTTCAAGAAAACGCTCTAAATGCACACCAGAAAAACCTAAGCCCTCAAAATCTAAAACAGTATTTTCTTTATCTAATAAACGGATAACAACACTTTCGCCATACATAGTGGGAATACTGGAGACCCGTAAATCTAATTCTTTGCCCAGCATTTGAATTTTGATACGCCCATCTTGAGGTAAGCGACGTTCCGCAATATTAAGCTTTGCCATGATTTTGATGCGTGAAATAACCGCCGCAGTTGATTTTACAGGAGGCGCATCAATTTCTTGTAACACGCCATCAATGCGTAACCGTACTTTAAGTGATTGTTCGAAGGGTTCGATATGAATATCTGAGGCTTTAGTTTCAATTGCACGCTGCATAATAAGATTAACCATTTTGATGACAGGTGCTTCGCTGGCTAAATCTTTTAAATGCTCTAAATCTTCCTCGCCCACCTCATCAAAACTCAAATCATCCATGATTTTATCCATTTGTGAGCGCCCTTCCCCATACTGAATTTCCAGTGCCGTATCAATTTCAGATAACAGCCCCACCTGCGCTTGGATTGTTTTTCCCGTTGCCAAGCGTAAGGCATTAATAACAAACTGATCTTCAGGATCCATCATGCACACAGTAATCGTGTGCTCATCGTGCTGCACACCAATAACATGGCATTGTTTTAAAAATCGTAATGAAATAGATGGGGGTAATTGCACATCCATGGGCAATTGCTCAGCCGTCATTTTTTGATAAGACCCACTTGTTACAAACGCCTCAGCCACATCATTTTCTGAACATAACCCTAGCTTTACCAGCAAGTGTGGCAGCGTTTCCCCAACCGAACTTTTTTGCACACGTTCAACTTTTTTTAATTCTGAAAGTGACAACTTGCCTCTATCTTGAAGTGTTTTAAGTAATAATTCGTAAGCCATGAGAAGGTAAAGTATGAATGCAAACGGAAACTAAAAGGGTCGTGGTGTAGTGATGTAACCGCTACCTTAAAACATAAATGTTACATCTGTCTTTCGATGGCACAATTCAACTACCTTAGTGCCTTATTTGGTTAAGTTAAGGTATGCAGCAAAAAGTGTAGACTCCACCTAGTAGGCCTCATGATATCAGTTTAGTCATACTGCTTGACGTGGCTAAAGCGAGTCTCATATAAGCTCAAAATGTTAACACCGATATTGTACAACAATCACCGCTGCGCGTGGGCGTTGGTATTTATTCCCAGCACTTCTTATTATGGTAGGAATAATCGCCACGCTGATTGAAGACACTAACCCTTTAGTGGATGAAAATACGCAGGCCTCACACAACTTTAGCCCTGTGACCAAAGGGCTAAAAAGCCATAAGGTGCCAGGGCAAATAAACGTTGCGCCTTGTTAAGGGGCAAGATAGGCTTGAAATGGCTTAAGTGGACCCATTGCCAAGCTACGCCCCGCTTTGCCCACAGCAGGAATACGAAGAAAGTTATCCATTGCCTGACCTGACGTTGTAACGGTAACGCTGTCTGAATGACCATGGGGAATAGTTAATTGCGGATGATCAAACGGTGCTTGCTCCCAGCGCACGCGCTCGTCTGTTAATGATTTCAAGAAGGCGACTAAGTCCTTTTTTTCTTTAGGTGTAATGGGTTGTTGTAACACTAGAGCTGCAAAATGCGCCGTATTATTGAAATTACCGCCACGAAAATAGAAGTCCACTACCTGCTCTAAGGTTAACAGACCGCCATTGTGCATATACGGTCCAGTGAGTTCAATATTACGTAAAGACGGCACTTTAAAAGCACCTTGAGTGGCCGCATAAGCTCGGCCAAACTGTGCTTTATTAGCTTCTGCTTGCCAGAGATCTGGCTTTGGAATTTTTGCATTACGGCTGCTTAAGCCACATTCACCAATTTGATAGCGGTCATCTATTAACTCATTTTCCTGAAAATCATCAGTAAAGTTTTTGTTAAAATCGCAGGCGTTAATAGCGATAGGATCGACTAAAGGCGTGCCATCAGTTAACTGTTTAGCGTACTGTTCACTAAATGACAATGGATTGCCATAAGGATCAACGCCCCCAACACCAGGATCATACGACGCGGGGGTAACGCTGGTATTAAAATAACCTTCATCCATTAACGGCTTTAAAGTGCCTCGATAAAAACCACCCCTAAATGCTCCATTTAATAAATCCCTGTTGACCAATCGTAGTGTGGAAAAACCATTGCTGGTGCGATAAACAGCGGGATGTGCCGCAGAGGAAAAGCTGGGACCTTTGTGACACACATCACAACCCGCCGCTAAAAATTTCTTTAAGCCCCGTAATTGCGCGTCATTCAGTCCTTCGGGTTCATGGGGATAAACAGTGGTACGGCGCGGTGTATCAAAAGGTGTGTGATCAGATACCAACGTTTGTTGATAAAGCTGCAACGCTAGACCAAAAAATAATGAAAAATTAGCCTCAAGTTGACCAGATTGAGCTTCGTCAACCCCACCTTTTGCCGCCCAATAGCGTGGCGCAAAAGCCGTGGTGATTAAGGTTTTATACGTGGTAGCCAAGCCTTTACCCGAGACCTGTCGTAAGTCTGCCAACACGCTGTCAGTGGGATGAATTTCTTGATCAGCTAACGGTGCGCGAGGCAACAGTTTAGCTGCTAACGCCAAAAAGGTCCGTTGTTGACAAGACATTTCACTGGCGTTTAAAGGCGGTGCCACAGCTTGCGACGCTAAGGACGAGTTCTCTAAGTGTAAAGCATGTTTGGTCAATAACCCTTCGGCAGAGAGCTCCCAAATGCCCGCATCAGTATCACGATCGCCATAAGGCGTCACACCATTAAAAATATTATTAGCACGACCATCCCAAAAATTTCTAAAATTAAACCCTGCGTTAATCACACTTGGCACATTGCGTTGCTGAACTTGACGGACATTATTACCGTTCAGATGAAACACCTTATCTTTAACTAAAGTGCACTCATCTAAGGGCTTATTTAGCTCATTTAATTTAGTAAAAACGCGCGCAAACACACCCGCAGAAGACACAATGTCATCACTATTAAAAAGCACAGTGGAGTTTTTGTCTAAAGGATCTGTGAGCTGATAAAAAGGAAAATCACTGCGTTTAAGCGTGTAATTAGGACCTCCTTGCCCAGTCGCCGTCGCTTGAAATTTTTGCCCAGACGCGGTTTTATGAAACGTACCGGTAGCTAATTGGTTTGTCCAACGACGATCAGCCCCAGCATGAAAATGACACGACGCACACGCCATTCCATCACTGCCCACTGCCATATCCCAAAACAACGCCTTACCCAGTTGAATTGCTGCGGTTTTATTCACCACAATGGGGCTGTCACCATCAACCAAACCAGGCACAGGTGGCATCGCCACCGTTTGCAACGATGCCGGCGTATTGCCTTGTGCGTAAAGGTCACGCACCATAATACTGGTTAACAAAAAAACGATAATGGACAGGATAGAGAGATAATATTGGGGCGCTGAAATAAGGAACGCTTGACGTCTTTTCATGAAATACCTGTAAGGCTTAGTGACTAACTTACAGCATTTTTAATTCTTGTTGATGATAAGCTCGCTGGAATCAAACAGCTTTAGCTGTTTTAGTTCAATCGCTACGCTTCATTGAACGAACGCCAACAAAAGCTTACTCACTCATCTGAAATAGCTGTATGTGTGCTTTTTTAGTAAAAGAGCCTTGCCCCAGACGGGGCATTACCCGTAACGCTGAGGCAAGGTAACCGCTTAAAAATTATTTAACACATGCCGTGCGAGGTGCTGAGCTAACCGGACGCTTTGCTTTAAGCCCTTCATAATCAAGCACTACCGTGCAAGGCACTTGGCTTTCTGTAGCGGGCAAGCGTAACGACCATGCGCCATTTTCCTCTAGCACTGGCGCCGCTCCTAAAGCCTTACCTTTTTGGCTAGTGGCAACTAATTTTAAGCTTGCGATGGCATCCGCTTTAGCTGCTGGCGATACACTGCCTTTAAAGATAAGCTTGCCAGAAAGCACTAAGGTGTTATCTGTCCATTTTGCATTGTAAAGATCAAATTGCTCTACCAACGCAGTTTTAGCATTGGCTCTAGCAGGCCATACGGTCACATTGGCGGTGGCGGTGTTGGAGGGTAAAAAACGACCTATAGCGCGTTGATTTTCACGCACAGATACCACAACGGGAAGCGTTAAGCCGGCGTAATCAGCTTCTGGTGTCCAGGTGTAAGTAAAGCTAGACACTGATTTAGCCTTGTCATAAACCGTAGGTGTTGATGGAAATAAATCTGGCCCAGTAATAGTAAAGGGGTCCTGTTCGGCATCCGTAACCTTAAACGTAATTAATGCAGGTTTTTCACCCACCACTACGTTATAAAAAGCATTGTCAGCCTTTATAGACGGGGCGGTATCTGGCGAAGTAGGCACTGGATTGATTTGTGCATCTATTTTTGCAAAAGCAGGTAATTTTTCTTCATGAGTCAGAGCAAAAATTGCTTTAATTTTATCTTGAATTAACGCGCTCTGATCAACTGGAAAAGCCTCGATAATGCCTGGCACAAACTTTTTACTACGGGTACCGCCAATATGGCAATCACTACATGTAAAGGCTTTTGCGGGGGCTGAATACCATGGATGCGCAAGCGCATTGTTGGCAAGACTGGCAAAGCCTACCGCCAATAACACAGTGAAAAAATGTTTTTTCATCTTTGATCCTATTTTTTAAAATATCCACCAAGACATGCTATTAAGCCTTGGGTGTAATGAACACTAAACCCGCTTCTGTTGACTGGGCTACGAAAGCGGGCAGACAAGTACTGAGGTTATTTAACGTTAACAGCTACCTTAACTTTATGTGCTATGCCATTGGCAACTGTCGGCGCTGGGTTATAACCTCCCACCACAAACATATAAGTACCGGTATAAGGCGCTTTAAAACTAATTTTTAACGTGCCGCTTTTGCCATCGCTAATAGGAATAAACATTTTAGTTTTTGATGTATTGTTATCGGCATCATAACCATGCGTGACGTATTTCATCACAATATCACCCAACGGCTCGCCCGTGTCATCATTGGCTGCGCCCCATTTTGCCATCGTCGCATTTTGCGTTAAGGCCACATCAGGAATAAAGTTATCTTCAGCAGTGTCCGTAGAGCCACGGTAATACACGGTTGCGCCAGGATGTAAGCCAGGTGTTTTCGCCGCCATAGTAATCACGACAGACTGCCCCTCCACCGCATCAAAACGCCCCCAATCAGAACTATGTACCCACCCTAAATCACCAAAAGCAGGGTCTGACCAGCCTTTCGCACGTACTGAAAAGGTATCGCTCTTATTTGCAGCATCAAAGACAAAAGTTGAAGATGGCTCAGTGGTGGCATTACTGGCAGACATTGAAAGTAAGCCGAGAATGGCTATTGGTAAAATACATGTAATAGTGCTTGTTAACTTCATGGTGTTTGTCCTGTAGTTTGAATTATATGAATAAAATCATGCGATAAAACCGCTCCCCCTCAGCCCTTGCAACGATGTGCAACGCGGCTGCGTCTTGGTAAAAAATCGCAAAATAGGTAAAAGCACACATTGTGCCAATGCGTGTTTTACTACCAAACTAAAGCCTGTAAACCCAAACAACTACTCGCTACTCCACATAAAACAAGAGACACCTGCGTTGCAAAAAAATACCAACTCACTGCCTGACATGATTTTTGACAGTAATAATTTAGCAATAAACTGTGTTATTTAACCCACTTAAGTATGTCATTTCACCTTGCGGCACAAAAAAATGTTTACTATAAATAACTTAGCTTGCTCATACTGGCACTAAAAATAAGTCAATTAACCCAACTTAGGTAGGTTAACTAAAATTAAACACCTCTTCGCAAAAAAAAACAGTTCGCGCAACGACCTCTCGATGCTCAGAAACAATAGCGTTACGCTCTTCATAAGCACTTCTTATTGATAATTTCTTGGCATAATAACTGCTAAAAAGTTAGGAAAAAACTTCTAAGAGAATTTATGAAACGACTATTTGCATCTTTGCTTACCTGCGCTTTATTTGCCTCCACCTTCACGGCTAAGGCAATTGACGTGGGTAATACTGCGCCTGTATTTACCTTACCTCAGTTACAAACAAAGCAAGCCACCACCTTAGCTGCATTTGCAGGCAAGGTAATTTATGTGGACTTTTGGGCCTCTTGGTGTGCGCCTTGCCGCACGTCGTTTCCATTACTTAATGCACTGCATAAAAAATTACAGGCAAAAGGCTTTGAAGTGATTGCCATTAATTTAGATGAAGACGAAGCCAGTGCCCGGCAATTTATAAAAGAAGTGCCTGTTGATTTTACTGTTTTATACGATGGCAAAGGCGAGTGGGCAGATCAGTACGTTATCGAATCCATGCCCACTTCGTTCATCATTGATAAAAAAGGACGTGTGCAAAAAGTGCATCACGGCTTTACCAGCACGGATATTACAGACATTGAACATACCCTCCTCAGCTTATTAGCACAGTAATAACCCACTATGATTATCGTTAGATTCCTTGCCATGCTTATCTTGGCTCTCACTCTTATTGCCTGTAGCCCTGTATTACCAAGGCAACGCGGCAATTTAGCTTTACCACAGATGGCATTAACAACCGATGCACTGGAATTTGGCCTACGCCAACATACCGCGTTTAGTAAAGAGGCCGCATCTGGTGGCTATGGTGGCGGCGGTGGTGGGTGTGGGTGTAATTAATCCTGAGCATAACCGCGAAGCCTTGTTTAACAACTAAACGCCAACCTGAATGATACCTACTCACTTAATAACCCTATGACTGAGCATAAAAATTACGCCCGCTCTACTCCCGTTAATTGTTTAACATTCGCTGCACTTAGCTTATTAGGACTGACCTCAACGGCACTTGCTGGTCGTGTGGAGGAAACCTTTAACACTGATTTCCAATACGGTCATTACAGTGAAAGCAGTGAGCGCATGGCCGTTGATATTTTTGATCTTGCAACCTCAGCGCCTCTTGGTAAAGCCATGACTGGCTCGGTCAGCCTGGTGCGCGATACTATTTCAGGCGCATCCCCCGTGTATAACGTCCGCGCCAAGGGTGACGTGACACAGGTGCTTAGTGGCGCGTCACGTAATGCCAGCAGGAGTGACTGTGGTAAATCTATTTGTGATCAACGCGATGCACTTTCTGGTGGGCTAAGCTATTTCTTTGAGTCGTCCTCGTTATCAATGGGTGGTGGATTTTCGCAAGAACGTGATTACACCTCACGCTTTATCAACAGCACGTTCAGCATAGACAGCGCGAAAAAACTAACCACGCTAAATATTGGGGCTTCCTTAGCCTTTGACGAAATAGCTCCCACAGAACAATTTGGTGGCTACATACGTAACCGAGATTGCGGTGAGTTATGCAGCAAAACTGCGCAGCAGTATTTAGTCGGCGTTGTGCAAGTGATTGATAAAAACTCGTTGCTGCAAAATAACCTAACGTTCTCGTATAACACTGGTTATCTCTCTGATCCTTATAAAAAAGTAGCCGTATTTGACGGTGATATTTTTACTAATTTAATCAACGATAATCGTCCTAGAGAAAAATTTCAGTGGGCCTGGTTAAGCCAGTATGTGCGTCATTTTGGAGACTTAAATCATGCCGCTCTTCATGTTGATTATCGCTTTAGCACTGACGACTGGGGGATAAATTCACACACCACCGAACTAAGCTGGCATCAACCTATCGCGGCAGGGTGGCTGCTTACGCCACGCGTTCGTTATTATTCGCAAGACCAAGCAGACTTTTATCGTGCGGTTGCCAGCAGTAACTCAACAGCAACAGTGGTGTCCAGTGATTATCGCTTAGCTGGTTTTGGTGCCGTATCAGGTGGTTTAAAACTTAGTAAAACACTTAACACGCTTAAGCACCTACGCGAGGCAAAATTTCAGGTAGGTGCTGAATTTTATGAGCACAGTGCCAGTTATCAACTGGGCGGTAATCGCTTAAGTGATTTTGCTGATTTTAGTTATTACCTATTCACCGCGTCTGTCAATGTAAAATTTTAAGCGCACCAAGAACATCGTCACGTCCTAGACTTTTATAACACTGACTTGACTTGGCTTCTCTCCACTACCGTTAGCACATTATGAAAACACTTATTTTAACAAGCCTACTTTTGCTTGCAGGGCTCACCACGTGCTGGGCAGAAACGCCTTCAGTCGTTACTCACATCACTGCCATAAAACCTGGCGAATGGCCTGCACACTTTACAGTTAGCGTTGAGGTTCCAGCCGAACATCATGCCTATTTAACTTCAGGTCTACATAACACTTATATCCCAGTAGCTTTTGATACTAAGGCTACACTCGCTACGGCAGGCCTTGTCATAAAACACCTTACCCCCCCTGACGGTGTTTACGATACAGAAATGCAAGCTCAGGTACTGCGTGGTCGGGGAGACTTTATTATCAGTCTTGAACAACAATCCCCTGCCTCGCTCAGTAGTAACAGTGTCGCACTTAGCCTACGTTACCAATTATGCAATGAGGTGAACAATGTATGTTTTCGTCCACAAACAACACTGCTTACTTTACCCTTGCAAGCAACAGCGTTACCCATAACGACCACTGAACCCAACAATGATGCCAGCGTTATGGATACGTTGGTGGGCTTATTTCATAATAATAAAGACAATACCTTAGTTATGTTTGGGCTCATGTTTCTTGCAGGATTGTTATCAGTAGCCACGCCTTGTGTTTATCCTATGCTGCCGATTACCTCCATGTTTATTATTAATCGCGCCAAGGGTGTTGCCAAAAAGGAAAAACACCATGCCATCGCCTACTTAATCGGTATTATCGGTACTTATATGCTGCTTGGGCTGTTGGCGGGCATGACTGGCGGAGCGTTTAATACCTTCATGCAATCGGCGTGGGTTAACTTAGCTTTTGCTGTATTTTTTGCTTTTTTTGCGGTGGCGTTACTGGGTTTTTATGAATTAGCCTTTATGCAAAACGAAGTTCATTCGCTTGATCAACATTCTGCCCGCGTCAATGGCTTAGCGGGCACATGGCTAATGGGAATGGTGGCTGGTTTAGTTATTTCACCGTGCGTAGGGCCAATCGTGTTTGCCTTACTCTTGCAAGTGGCCGACACCATTGCAGATAAAGCCGCGTCCTTAGCTGCACTGCACCAAGAACTAAGTTTTTGGGGCCGGTTTAGTATCGCAGCCTCAGGCAGTGTCATGATGGCAGGCTTTGGCGTGGGTGTGGGTGTTCCGTTTTTTATCGTCAGCGTGGTTAAATTTAAACACCTACCCAAAGCAGGCTACTGGATGAATAAAGTCAAATATGCCTTTGGTTTTATGATTTTATATTTCGCCTACAGTTATTTCGACAAAGGCATGGGTGTCTTAGGTGCAAATTCCACTACCACACTGTCACTGGCTATCGGCATGGCAAGCATCTGGATTGCCGTAGTGCATTGCAATGTGCTAACACTGTTACCAGACAACACCCCGCCAAATCATAAAATGCATCACTATTGTGGTGTCATGACATTATTGATTGGTGGCTGGTTAACCGTCACAGGTTTAGAACAATTGCCTTTTGTAACACACGCCGTGGCGAGCACCACCGCCCCAGCAACCTTACAAAGCATACGCGCTCCCCTTGAAAGTGAAGAAGAAGCCGGTATTACTTGGCATAGAAGCTATGAAGCCGCACAACACTTAGCACAACAAAGTGGTAAACCCCTGTTTATTGATTTTTATGCAAGTTGGTGCGCTAACTGTAAAGCCTTTAAAGAAGAAACGGCTAACAATAAAGAACTAAACGACGCACTACGCAATTTAGCCGTTGTGGTTAAATTAGTGGACAAAGAACCTGAGTTTGAACGCTTCAGAGAAGAACCAGAACATCGGCAATTAAAAATTGGACTGCCTTATTTTGCCATTATCGCTTCCAATGGAACATTACTTTGGTCAGGGACAGATTATAAAGCCAGCAAAAAGATGGTCTCGGTACTCACCAATAATCAAGCGCCCTTAACGAAAGGTTAGTAGCACCTTAATCCCTGCGCCTAACCGCGCGTCCAAAAAACCACGCAACAGTGTCAATAATGATGAAAAAACAATTAATAAAAAAGCCCTTGGCTGTAGTACTCCCGCTACTGACCGTTTTTTTTGCCCCGCCAACAATAGCACACCCTGAATACGTAACGCCTACAGGTGCTGAAGGTTGTACGTCGTGTCATTTAGATATTGAAGGAAATGGCTATAGAGATGGTGTGTTAGCTGCGTCAAAATCATCACTAGGCTTAATTGAAGGACTTAAAGCATTTCTCAAGCCTGCCCCCAAGAATACAGCGCCCGTACTGCATCCCTTTAATAACAAGTGGGATGTGACGGTAGGTGAATTGCCTTTAGTGATCTCCTTGCAAATAACAGACAAAGAAGAAGATGAGATTATCGTGCATGGCTCTGCACCCATTGGCTATACCTTATCACCCATCTATATTAAAAATAATTTGCCCACAATTGACCTTACATGGTTGCCAACACCCGACCAAGCCAATAAAACCTATCCTCTCAGTGTGTATGTGCAAGAAACCAATACCAGTAGTAAGCTAAAATCCAATGTTATCTCCGCAACGCTCCAAGTCTGGTCAGCGCGCTCCAGCTTGACAACTCAAGTGACTCAGTTTTCCCTGGAAAGTGCAAAATGGCAAAGCAATGTCTTAACGATAACAGGACAATTGGCGTTTAAAAATTCACTCACTGCCACGCAGCGTAAAACGGCGTTAGCGACGTTAAACTTAAATGTGAAAAGTAACTTTGGCAAAATAATAGTTAATGCCACCAAATTAACACTTGATAGCAAAGGTTCATGGGTGAAAAAAATAACTGTCGATGCAAGCCACGTCCCCTGTACCGTTAAATTAACCTATGAAGGTCTGCGCGCCGCACGCCCCGTGAGCCTGGCACCTTCCGCCACGTGCGTAAAATAAATCATCCTTAAAGGTAATCAACCATAACGGGTTATGGAATACGTCGTGAGCTTTAGCCGTTCGTGGTGAGCTTGTCGAACCATGCGTAACGTAACCCAGCCCATCTTTTTACCATTCAACACGCTTCCCTCCGGTAACAAAATAGTGGTCACCTGAAATTTTAATAAAAAAATAACGTTGAGATTAGAAATAAAAAAATATAAACAGTATTCTATTGTTTCAAAAAGCAAGCTTTGCTCAAAAGTA
>Ga0265593_1000358_pt1 | contig 27008 bp, 24 predicted proteins | sample saktaG_8_FD_190136 | JGI IMG/M metagenome (GOLD analysis project Ga0265593, IMG submission 190136) | Saline water microbial communities from Sakinaw Lake, British Columbia, Canada - sak_2011_5_24_36m | ecosystem: Environmental > Aquatic > Non-marine Saline and Alkaline > Saline ...
ATTCAACGCCTAAGATTGCCGATACCGACGCGGGGTGGAGCAGCTCGGTAGCTCGCTGGGCTCATAACCCAGAGGTCGTAGGTTCAAATCCTGCCCCCGCTACTAGAACAAAGAGATCGAAAATCTCGCACGTGGATTGCTACGAAATTTGTGTTTTTTTAAAATTTCTTCGCAACGCCCCGTGCGAGATTTCTCATTTGCCGAACAATTTGCGCGTTTTTTACTTTATGCGCAGTGAATTTGTTACGACAAAGAGCGATGACAGGGCCATCGCTGCGGCGGCATATATTGGCCGCAGTAGGCCTAGAGCTGCGATTGGTAGGCCGATAACGTTATAGATCAGGGCCCAACCCATATTCAGGTGAATAATTCTTAAGGTTTTCTTAGCTAGTTTGAGTGCGCCAATAACACTACCCAGACCTGAATTCATGAGAGTGATATCGGCACTTGAAATCGCAGTATCTGTGCCAGTGCCCATCGCCATGGATAAATCAGCGGCCGTTAAAGCGGCGGCATCATTGATGCCATCGCCGATCATCAAAACGCAGTGGCCCTCTGATTTAAGCTGCTCGACTATTTGTAGCTTCGTTTCTGGAAGTGCGGCAGAGACGACATGTGCGCCATCTATTCCAACAACTGTTGCAACCGATGCGGCGACTTCTGCACTGTCTCCCGTAACTAGCCACGGTGTAATCCCCATCGCGCGAAGAGCTGCAACTGTTGAGCCAGCATCTTCTTTTAACTCATCGCCTACTGAAAATACGGCTAGAGCAACGCCATCCCACGCAAGAACAGAGACGGTAAGTCCAGCTGCCTGACCATGTGCAATCGCTAACTTTAATTCGGCGTGAAAATCCGTACAGCTATGCGCCACAGCCGCCGGTGAGCCGATTAAGACAACTGGTGAATGAGAGCCAAAATTTACGCGACCTGCCGCTCCTGATCCTGGAGTAACTGCAAACTCACTGACGTCGTAGGTTCTTGCACCTTTTCCAAGTGCGTGGCGCGAAATTGCCAGAGCAACTGGGTGTGAGTTCTGAGATTCAATAGCTAGAGCAGATGAAAGAATTATCGTTTCGCTCATGAGCGGTGTAAATGAACTGCCGAGAATGGCACCAGCAGCGGTTGAAACCGTTGCCTCAACAACATTCATTACACCTTGAGTGAGTGTGCCAGTCTTATCGAACACGACTGTATCGACGTTACGGGCAACTTCTAATACACGGGGTTCACGTAAAACTATTCCGCGCGCCGCCCCACGTCCAGATGCAACTAACAATGCTACTGGCGTCGCTAAGCCAAGTGCACATGGACAGGCGATTACTAATACCGTGATTGCAACGGAGATTGAACGTGTTAAAGAGTGGTCTGTGTAGTACCAACCCAGAAACGTTCCAATTGACATGAGAGTAACAATGGGAACGAAGACCGCGCTTATTCGATCGGCCAGGCGTTGAATCGGTGCTTTTGTACCCTGTGCGCTAATAACCATTGCAGTAATACGAGCTAACTCTGTATCGCTACCAATTCTTGTTGCGCGAACAATTAAGCGCCCATTGTGATTAACGGAGGCGCCAATAACTAGCGAACCTGGTCGTACATCAACGGGCTTTGATTCGCCTGTAAGCATGGAGTTATCGACGGCGCTTTCGCCTTTGATCACAATTCCATCAGTTGCGATACGTGCACCAGGTAGAACTTCAAACTCGTCGCCGATATCGAGTTGATCGATAGGAACAATAAGTGGGAATCCTCCGCGAACTATCGTTACCTCTTTGCTTCCCAGCGCCAGAAGTGAGGAAAGAGCCGCGCCTGCACGTGATTTCGCACGCGTTTCCAAATAGCGACCAAGGATTACAAAAAAGATTACGCCCGCGGCGACCTCTGTATAGACATCACCCTCACCAGTTGCATTGGCATAAATCGACCACGTGAAAGCGGCGATGGAACCAAGTGAGATTAAGTTATCCATCGTTGGGTGTTTCAGATTACGAAGGGCAGCTCGATGAATCGGCCATGCAACAAACAGGACTACCGGTGTGCTCAATCCAATTACCACCCAGGCAGTTGCCGAGTACATGGGATGAGGTAGACCAAAGTAATCGAGAGAGTTATGGACCCACATATCGATCTGGTGATGCCAACTCATAACCATTGAGATAGCAACGGCAGGAACTGCAAAGATGAATGCAAAGAAAAGGGCACGCGCTGATTTCTTACTATGCAGTGTTACAGATTGTCCATCTGCTAGCAGGGCAGCTTTATAGCCCGCTTTTTCCACGACTTTCATTAGATTCTTAATATCCATATCGGCTGGCGCCACAATATGAGCAGTTTCAGTTGCAAAGTTAATTGTTGCACTGACTCCTTCAACGGCATTCAAAGCCTTCTCAACAGTATTGACACAGGATGAACAGGTCATGCCTTCAATAGAAAGCGTTGTGGGTTCTAATACTGTGCTCATGAATTTAAAGTGTTGATCACGGCGTTATGCAAAACACCATTTGTTGAAATACCACTACCTCCGAATGGGCCAGATTGACCAGAGATATTGGTAAAGCTTCCACCGGCTTCGCGAACAATTATGTCGAGGGCGGCCATATCCCAGATTGCAAGTGTTGGCTCAATTGCAACATCTACTGCGCCTTCTGCGACCAACATATGGGACCAAAAATCTCCCATTCCTCGTGTGCGCCAAGCATTGTTGAGCATTTTTTGAAATGCTTCAAGTCGATCATCAAAGCCAATGAAATCAGAATAAGTAATGGAGGCGTCAGATAGGGATGCAACCTGTGAGACTGAAATTTTTCTAGTGCTCCCATTAAATTGTACAAATGCACCTTCACCGGATGATGCAAACCATCGTCGAGCTAGGGCCGGAGCGCTTGCAACTCCTACAACTACTTCTTGTGTTCCATCGGCGCCAACCTCGACGAGTGCAATTAGGCAGGCCCATGTAGGAACTCCGCGCATGAAGTTTTTTGTTCCATCGATTGGATCGATTATCCAATAACGCTTAGCCCCCGTGATGTCGCTACCGAACTCTTCGCCTAATAAGCCATCGTTGGGGCGATGTGTTGCTAGCGCTTCGCGAATCGCCGTTTCAACAGCGCGATCAGCATCGGTCACTGGCGTGTTATCTGGCTTAGTTGTAATCACTAAATCCAAAGATTGATATCTATCCAGAGCTATTGAATCGGCCAAGTCTGCAAGAAGATGGGCAAGAGCTAAATCATCGGCACAGCGGGCAGAATCACTTGTCATAGCGCCCATCTTAATCCTCAATACCTTGTGCGGCTTGATCCTTTACAGCTAACAATGAGCGCAGGCTGGAGAGACGAGCAGTTCGCTCTACATCTATAACACCACCAGGGGCGGCCCAGGCATCGAGGGCGCACGAACTTTCAGAGTGCGAGCAGTTGGAAAGGCAGTTGGCTGCTACTTCAGATAAATCAGTAAATGCATCGACGATGCGATGAGTATCGATATGGGATAAACCAAAGGCGCGAATTCCGGGTGTATCGATAATCCATCCATCACTATCTACAAGCGGCAGTGCGATTGCACTCGATGATGTGTGGCGCCCACGACCAGTAGCGGCATTCACATCACCGGTTAAGCGATCGGCCTCTGGAACTAATGCATTAATCAATGTTGATTTTCCAACGCCAGAGTGACCAACTAGAACTGAGATTTTTCCTTCAAGCATCGCATGTAATGCCTGTAAGTCATGCTCCCGTGAAGCACCTTTAACCGAGGTATAAAGAATTTCGACACCTAACTTTGAATACTCAGAAAGAAAAGCGGGGACGACGCCAAGGTCGGTCTTTGTCACCACTAACTTCGGAGTAATCCCCTCGGTAAATGCCGAAACCAAGAAGCGATCGATTAAGCCTCTTCGAGGTTCTGGATTAGTTGCTGCAACGACAATGACTAACTGATCAATATTTGCAACAATAGTGCGCTCGACTTGCGCGGCATCATCTACGGTTCGACTTAAAGAGTTACGTCGCTCGCTTACCGCCACGATTCGAGCAAGTGTTCCTGCAGTGCCACTGACATCACCGACAACAGAAACTTTATCGCCAACGACAACTGATTTCGGTCCGAGCTCTCGCGCACGCATGGCCGTTATTACTAAACCATCATCAGTAATACATGTTTGCCGTCCCCGATCGACCGTTGTAACTAATGCCGTTATCGCATCACTGTGAGATGGACGGTCCTTGCTACGCGGACGAGTACTACGGGCCGGCCTAATACGTGCATCAGATTCGTCGTATTCGCGCGGACTCATCGCTTAACTCCTGGCGGTCTCATGTAAGCAGCGAGCTCCATAAACCTGGAAAATCTGGCAAGGTTTTACGAGTAGTTGAAATATTTTCGACTTCGATGCCAGGCACTATGAGGCCGATAACTGCGCCAGCAGTTGCCAATCGATGATCATCATATGTATGAAAAACGCCGCCATGTAGCGGTGCGGGTGTTATATGCAGAGAGTTCTTATGTTCTTCAACATTGCCACCTAAAGCGTTAATTTCGCGAGTTAATGCAGCTAATCGATCGGTTTCGTGAAGACGCAAATGCCCGATTCCTCGAAGATGTGATGGCGAATCTGCGAACACTGCAAGGGCTGCTATCGATGGAGTCAGCTCACCAACATCATGCAAATCAATATCAATTCCGTGGATAACGCCCGTTCCAGTGAGAGTTAAGCCTTTCTCATCCATTGAAATCTGTCCGCCCATTCGAGAAAGAATTGCGCGCAGTTGATCCCCTGGCTGAGTCGTCTTTTCTGGCCAATCTGCGATGGTGATACTGCCACCGCACAGCATTGCAATCGAGAGAAATGGTGCAGCGTTAGAGAGATCGGGTTCGATCACTAATTGATGTCCCTTTAATACACCGGGTTCAACTCTCCAACTTTGCGCATCACTATCAACGGTAACGGTTGCACCAAATCCGCGAAGCATTTCAACGCTCATCTCGATATGTGGCATCGAGGGAAGCGCTTCACCTTTGTGTGTTGCAGTAATCCCATTTGTAAAACTTGGTGCAACTAATAAAAGTGCGGAAAGAAACTGACTAGATGCACTGGCATCAATTGTTATTTCTCCGCCACGTACATTGCCTTTACCATGCACAGTCAGTGGCAAGCTGTATCGACCCTCGTGTTCGATCGAAACACCCAGCTCTTCCAAAGCTTTAATTACAGGTGCAAGTGGACGTTCATATGATCGAGGGTCGCCATCAAATGAAATCTCTCCACTTGCTAACGCTGCTAGTGGAGGCAAGAAACGCATAACTGTTCCGGCATTTCCAACGTCTACTCTTGCTGGCCCACTCATTGGTGCAGGCGTGATGGTTAATTGATACTCCGGTGAGCCGTTAACAATGGCATCCTCTTCGACGATTCCGATACCCAAGGCCTGCAACCCTTGAACCATTAGCTGACTATCGCGCGAAACGAGTGGGCGGCGAAGAGTGGTTGGAGAATTTGCCTGTGCGGCTAAAATAAGTGCGCGGTTTGTGACGGATTTTGATCCTGGAATCACGACGCAAATATCAACTGGTTTTTCCCCGCGAAAGATCGCGGGCCAGTGGACGTCGTTTTTATTCATTGATTGAGTCTATCCTTTTCACATGTGTGGCCGTTATGCGCAATCTGCCGATATGCGCGAACTCATGGAGGCATTCGAGGTCACTGGCAGTTCGCCAACTCAAGCCCTGCCTGCCAATTGGAATATCGCACCGACTAATCCCATCTACATTGTTCGCGCCGATTCACTCGATCAGACCAAGCGGGCCCTGGCTACTGTCTCTTGGGGATTAATTGCTCCTTGGCTCAGCGAACCGAATGATGCGAAAGCCTCGCAATCACGTGCGATAAATGCTCGTAGCGAATCGGTTCATGAAAAGCCAACTTTTCGTGCGGCCTTTAAATCAACACGTTGCATAATTCCTGCCGAGGGATATTACGAATGGGCAACGGCTCTAGGCAGATTCGCCCCTAAGCAGCCTTTCTATATTTCATCAAAAGATGGAGGGCAGTTACCGATTGCTGGAATCTGGAGCAGTTGGCGCGCGCCTAGTGGCGAGAGAATTGAAACCGCTTCAATAATCACCCAGGAGGCAGTGGGAGAACTCGCGGAGATCCATAACCGTATGCCGGTTTTTATGCCCCGCGATCGTTGGGCTGCATGGCTTGACCCAGAGAATCAAGAGATTGAAATTCTAAAAGATTTGATGAAAGTTGCATCCCCGGAATCAATAGTTACCTCTCGCCCAGTTTCTAGTGCAGTCAACTCGGTGCTTAGAAATTCCAAAGAGTTAACGCAAGAAATCGAATTGGGAGAGCCTGAAACCCTCTTTTAGCGATAGCCTTTTACCGCGATGACATCAACAGATTTAGTTAAAGAGAGCTCGGCGGATCGTGCTATCCGCTTCGAGCGTGATGCCCTTGTCTTTACTAACCAGCTTTATGCAGCAGCGCTTCGCTATACAAAAAATCCGCATGATGCCAAAGATCTCGTGCAAGACACCTACTTAAAGGCCTTTGCCTCTTTTCATCAATTTGAACCGGGCACAAATTTAAAGGCATGGCTATATCGCGTCTTAACAACAACATTTATTAACACGTACCGAAAAGATCAACGACGTCCGCAGATATCAGGCGGCGACATCGAAGATTGGCAGTTAGCCGATGCTGCATCTCACTCTAGCAATCTTGGAAAATCGGCAGAGGTCGAGGCACTCGAGAATCTTCCCGATAGTGATATTAAAAGAGCTTTAAATGAGATCCCTGAAGAATTTCGCATCGCTGTTTATTTAGCCGACGTTGAAGGCTTTTCATACAAAGAGATCGCAGAAATCGTTGGCGTGCCTGCCGGAACCGTTATGTCAAGGCTTCATCGGGGAAGAAAACAGCTTCGCGAGCGGTTAACAGAGTATGCAAAGGAGCTTGGATACACAGTCAAAGCTCCTCCGGCTGCCGCTTCAAAGCTTGCAGCAAAGAAGGAGGTTCCATGAGCAATTACGAACTAACGCCATGTAATCAAATTCTTAACTCCTTCGTACTTTTGCTTGAAGGAAATACTGACCTCCCGATGGTTCATACTATTGAAGTTCATCTCTCGGAATGCCCTGAGTGCTCAGCCGAATTAGCCCACGAAAAGAAAATGCACGAGTTGCTTCAAAATGTCTTGCGTAGAACTTGTTGCGAAAGCGCACCCGATGAACTGCACGATTCGATTTACCAACAAATACACGCCCAAATGGCTGGAGCTTTTACGACAGGCATGACGACCGAGTTTAAAATGACTGAGATTTCTATTGAAATTGATGAGTTTGGCAATGTCGAGCATCGCGAAATTACCATTGAACACACGGAAGAGATCCGCTATCTCAATGATGGTTCAGACGGAGATGGAAAGTAGTCCATGAAGCCAGCCGAAGAAATCATTGGGGCTGTAGGTTTTTCCGTAATGGAGGTCCGTCCGGGTGATACATCCCTTGCCTTAGGTGTTGGAGATTTGCCGATAGTTGCCCAGTCTCACCTAGTCAATCTCATGGAGCATGCCGCGGTTATATCTCTTGATGAGTATTTAGAATCGGGTGAAACGACGATAGCAATAAGCATTGAGATTATCTCATTGGCTCCAGCTGAAATCGGTGCCGAACTTCGTGCCACATCGCGCTGCATCGATGTCGAGAATAGAGAGCTAACTTTTGAATGTGAAGTCTATGAAGGCGAACGCCAAGTGGCTGCAGCTATGATAAAAAGAGCGACGGTAGAGCGAGTATCTTTCCTCGCCCGTACCGCCGCTCAGTCACTTATTAATTGAAATTGCTTACGCCTTCTTTGTTGCCCAGAAAATCTCTGCGATCTCATCGATCTTTGAAATGAGCTTATCTGCCACTGCTACATCTTGTGTTCCCTTTGTTCCTGCAGCGCCAGCAAGCTTTGTCGCCTCATTAAATAGTGAGTGCAGTTGAGGATATGCCTCAAAGTGTGGAGCCTTGAAGTAGTCAGTCCATAGGACCCATAGGTGCTCTTTCACCTGATGTGAGCGCTCTTCCTTGATTGCTACAGAGCGTGATCGGAAATCTGCATCTGTATTGGCGGCGTACTTTTCCATGCATGCCTTTACGGATAGAGCTTCAATCTTTGCTTGAGCTGGATCGTAAACACCACATGGAAGGTCGCAGTGCGCGTAGACGGTTATCTTTGGTGCAAACATGTTTCTCTCCCTTAAAAATTTCGCGTGTAAACCTTACAAGTGACAGACTACCGTTCGTGAGCAAATTTGGCACAGTCAGGGTCCAAGGAGAATCAATGGCACCTGCCTACAGAGATGGAGACTGGCTCTTTGTGCTTTGGATGCAAGAGCCACCCAATAGAGCTCCTCTCGGAAGCGTCGCGGTGATCGAGCGCGAATATCGCCCAGGTGTATTTCTCATTAAAAGAATACAAAAATCCCATGCTGGAAATTACTGGGTCGAGGGAGATAACAGTGAAAGCACTGATTCCCGCACGTGGGGTTGGATTACACCAAGTGAAATAGTTGGACGAGTCTTATTTCGTTATCGAAAGGGAAAAGCGATTAGCGAGTAAAGGCTTCAAGCATTAAGGCTTTTTGCTCATCCTCATGTAAATGATGATTACCGGTTGCCGGTGATGCTGCGGCGCGGCGGGAAACTCGGCGCAGAATACGCGAGCCGAATCCGCGGCCACCATGTTTCTCTGATGTGCGAAGTGCAACGTGTGTCCATGGACCTTGGTTGGCCGGTTCATCTTGTACCCACAACAAATTAGCATTCGGATGTTTATCTGCTTCGGCGATCATTTCATCGATTGGCAATGGATACAGAAGCTCTAGGCGAACAATTGCCGTTGTAGATTCGCCAGTCTTTGCACGTTCTGCAACTAAGTCGTGATAAATCTTGCCCGAACAGAAAATTAATCGCGTTGCATTCTGAACAGTCTCATCAGAAATAACCGGACGGAAATGTCCGCTCGTAAAATCAGATAGTGATGATGCCGCAGCACGTAAGCGCAACATTGATTTAGGCGTAAAGACGATCAATGGTCGACGAGTTGGATTCAGTGCATGCCAGCGCAAAAGATGGAAGTACGACGCTGGAGTCGATGGTTGAGCCACAGTCATGTTTTGCTCAGCGCATAGTTGTAAATACCGCTCAATTCGTGCCGATGAATGATCTGGTCCTTGGCCTTCATAGCCATGTGGAAGTAGTAAAACAACAGAGGATCGCTCACCCCATTTTTGTAGGGCTGAGGAGATAAATTCATCGATAATCGTTTGGGCGCCATTAGCGAAATCACCAAACTGGCCCTCCCAGAGAACTAGGGCATCTTCTCGCTCAGCGCTGTATCCATATTCAAAGCCCATTGCTGCATATTCACTCAACAGGGAATCGATGACAAAGAAATGATTCTCGTCGCTATTGAGCGCGCGAAGCGGTGTCCACTCATTGCCATTTTCTCTATCGATAATGACGGCATGGCGATTGCTAAATGTTCCGCGCCTTGAATCTTGGCCAGCAAGACGGATTGGTCGATCTTCTTTTAGGAGCGATCCGAAGGCGAGCATTTCCCCCGTAGACCAATCGATTGAATCATCGTTGAGAGATTCAACGCGTTTGGCCAACTGAGGAAGTAACTTAGGATGGACATTGAAACCTTCAGGAATTGCCGTCTGCGTCGCAGCAATTTCGCGAGCTAAACTCTCGCTAATTGAGGTAACTATTTCATGCGCATCGGGCGCAACGGGTGCTTTAAAGTTCGGATCAGATTCCGTGTGAATGTTATTTACTGCAGCATACACAGCCTCGAGTTGACTCTGATAATCGCGCGCAACTTCATCTGCCTCATCTAGTGAAATATCTCCACGTCCAATGAGGGCCTCTATGTAAAGAGTTCTTGTAGAGCGTTTAGCATCAATCATCTTGTACATCAGTGGCTGAGTAAAGCTAGGTTCATCTCCCTCATTGTGTCCACGTCGGCGATAGCAAACCATGTCAATTACTACATCCTTATTAAACTTTTGACGGTATTCAAAGGCCAAACGTGCAATGCGCACACACGCCTCTGGATCATCGCCATTAACATGGAAAACAGGTGCCTGAATGACTTTAGCAAAGTCCGTTGAATACGTTGACGTACGTGATGCATGCGGCGATGTTGTGAATCCGACCTGATTATTTACAACGATATGAATCGTTCCGCCAGTGCGATAACCCGCTAACTGCGACATCTGCAGAACTTCAGCATTTACGCCCTGTCCGGCAAATGAGGCATCACCGTGGAGAAGGACGGGCAGTACCGAATAAGCGTGCTTGATATTCAATCTATCCTGCTTGGCGCGGACAATACCTTCAAGAACTGGGTTAACGGCCTCAAGGTGAGAAGGATTAGCAGCTAAGTAAATCTTGGTTGTGGCCCCTGCATGAGAGGTAAAGAAGCCTTCAGTGCCTAGGTGATACTTAACATCACCGGAGCCTTGTACCTGGTTTTCTGCGTAATGCCCTTGGAACTCTTGGAAAATCTGACCATGTGACTTGCCAGCGATATTTGCTAAGACATTTAAACGTCCGCGGTGCGGCATTCCGATACAGACTTCAACGAGGCCTTGATCTGCAGCACTCGATAGAACCGCATCCAGCAATGGAATGACAGATTCGCCGCCTTCTAGTGAGAATCGCTTTTGTCCAACAAACTTTGTCTGAAGGAAAGTTTCAAAGGCTTCTGCGCCATTTAGTTTATGCAAGATTCGAAGATGTTCTTCTGGAGCGAATTTCTGAGCACCGACTTCGACTTGAGTTTGAATCCATTGACGCTCTGCGCGATCTTCAATGTACATATATTCAACACCGACAGTGCGACAGTATGAGTCACGCAACAATCCTAGAATCTTGCGAAGCGACATAAAGGTTTTTCCACCAAAGCCACCAGTTGCAAATTCGCGATCAAGATCCCACAGCGTTAAGCCATGCGTCACAACATCTAAATCTGGATGTGAGCGCTGTTTGTATTCCAAAGGATCGACATCGGCCATTAAGTGGCCAAAGGTTCGATAGGCGTGGATTAACTGTTGAATTCGAGCGGTTTTATTAATCTGTTCATCTTTGCTGAACTCAAAATCCTTAGCCCATCGAATTGGCTCATAAGGAATTCGAAGAGAGGCGAAGATTTCATCGTAGAAGCCATCGGCACCTAATAAATACTCATTCATTCGGCGCAAGAAATCACCAGATTGTGCGCCTTGAATAACGCGGTGATCGTACGTACTCGTAAGGGTTACAACTTTGCTTATCGCCATTCGGGCAAGCGTTTCGTCGCTAGCTCCATGGAACTCTGCTGGATAGTCCAGTGCGCCTACTCCAAGAATTAAACCTTGACCTTGAACTAAGCGTGGAACCGAATGAACGGTGCCGATTGTGCCGGGATTAGTAATAGACAAAGTTGTGCCAGCAAAATCATCGACAGTTAAGGAGCCTCCGCGTGCCTTTTTAATAATGGCTTCATAAGCGCTCCAAAAGGCGGCGAAATCCATTGACTCGCAGCCCTTAACTGAAGGCACCAACAATTGGCGTGATCCATCGGCCTTAGCTAAATCGATAGCGATTCCTAAATTGATATGTTCGGGATGTCCGATAGCTGGCTTTCCATCAATCTCGCCGAAAAATGCGTTCATCTCAGGCATCGCGCGAACTGCTTTAATCATTGCATAGGCGATTATGTGAGTAAATGAGGTTTTTCCACCACGTGCGCGTTTTAAATGATTATTGATAACTATTCGATTATCAATTAGTAACTTAGCGGCAACTGCGCGAACCGATGTTGCAGTTGGAACGGAAAGCGATGCTTCCATGCTTTGAACTACACGGGCCGATACACCGCGAATTGGTTCAAGTGTTGATGCACTCGGTGTTGCTAATACTGGAGCGGGCTTAACAATTGGATCTGCAGGTGTCGGTTGTAATGATGCAATGTCTTTAACAATTGGTTGTTGAACTGGCGCTGGCGCACTTGGCGCGGGGGGAACAACGGCGGCAATTTCCTGGGCTCTCACTTGCTGAGATTTCGGAACAGGCGGAACACCCTTTGAAACTATCTGTGAACTTTGATCATTTGAAGGAGCAGTCGATGATGGAGTACCCGGTTTATTATTTTTAAAGTACTCAACCCACGTGGGGTCAACGGAAGAAGGGTCTGCTAAATAATGCTCGTACATCTCATCTACGAGCCAATCATTTGCACCAAAATCCTGTGCCGACACGTGCGAACTCCTTCTTGGCGTGAATTTGAGCTAAGCCTATAGGCACTGACTCCATGCTCTGAACTCGAAATTGAGCCCCTCAGCGCGAGATAGCCCACATTGTCGGCCAAATTGCCTAGGAGGGCTCAGATTATTTACTCAGGAATCGCGCGAAGGGTTGCTGCCAAAGTGACTGCGGCAAGTGCTGCCAATGGAATTGCAACAATCCATAGCCCAGCTTGGACTTGATAGGAGACAACCCCCAGTGCAATTAGATTTGCAAGCACGGAAGGCGCTCTACCGAAGTATTTACCTCGGCGATATCCAATTGCAGCGGTCGCTAATCCGCCACTTCCTAGGGCGACGAATAATAGAACTCCGAGAAGTGGAAGAAATTCAAAACTATCCGCAGTGATTGTTAAAACAAGTAACCACACACCTAATGCGGCAATCACTACTGCCTCAACGATGAGTAGGGATGCCACTACTGCGCGGGCCTTAGCTGCTTTGGAAGAATCTTGTGCCATGGAGGAGAGATTAACTCATTTGCGGGGACAGAGCCCTCTTTTCTCTCACGACGGTATCCACGATTCCCAAACTCATTTAGCCGCGCCTTCATTTTTTTATGAACAACTACGCAGAGAGATTGCAATCGCTAAGCGGAGTAAGGCTAATCTCTCTCTTATCAAGATAGTTTTTGAGAGAAAAAACGTTGATGGAGTGCGAAATGGCGTTAACGCCGAAGATATTTTGCGATTTTCCTTTGAACTTCGACGATTAACTAGAAACTCAGAGTGCATCGGCCGCTTAGGAATCAATGAGTGCGTGATATTGATAAGTGAGGGAGAGGCGGCCGCAAATAAGATGCTCTCACGCCTACATGTAGCCTCATCACTCACCGTAAATGATTCGTTACGCATATCTCTATCGATTATCACCTCGCTTCCAGATGAGAGTGGCTTGGAAATATTGAATCGATTGGATCTGGCGGCCTTATCCACGCATTGATCTTGGCCACGAAGTAACACAGCGTTACCGTCATAGATTCCCCACATGGACCTAGATATAGATATAACTTTCGGAGCAATCGCGCCTTTCATGAACGATCCAACTATCGAAGAGATCTGGATTAACTCCCCCGAGCGAATTTTTATTGCGCGCTCTGGTAAGAGTGAATTAACGAATCTTTTACTCACGAGTGAGGACGTGCGCAACATCGTCGAACGGGCGCTAATGTGGAGCGGTCGGCGCTTGGATCTCTCTCATCCATTTGTTGATGCTCGCCTACCAGATGGCTCTCGTTTGCACGTTGCTATTCCAGAGATAACGGCGCAACACTGGGCAGTAAATATACGTAAGCATTTAATGAGCAACCTTGGAATTGATGACTTGGTCAATCGTGGCGTCATGACAGCATTCATCGCAACGGCATTAAAGAACTCTGTGCGTGCTGGATTAAATATCTTAGTAAGTGGCGGAACCCAAGCTGGGAAAACAACAATGCTCAATGCACTCGCTGGTGCGATCCCGCGCACGGAGCGAGTGGTCACTATTGAAGAAGTATTTGAACTAAGTCCTCAACTTCCCGATGTGGTAGCCCTTCAAACACGAAGTGCCAATTTGCAAGGTGAGGGAGAGATTCCATTGCGTCGATTGATAAAAGAATCTCTACGTATGCGTCCCTCACGCATTATTGTTGGTGAAGTACGCGAAGCCGAGGCTTTAGATCTCCTTATTGCTCTTAACTCTGGGCTTCCTGGAATGGGTACCTTGCATGCGAACTCTCCCCGTGATGCGATTATCAAACTCCAAACGCTGCCTCTTTTGGCCGGTGAGAATATTTCACACAAATTCATTGCACCAACAGTTGCATCGGCCTTTGATTTGATCGTGCATGTATCTCTGGACCAAAGCGGAATGCGTCGAATTAAAGAGGTCTCCGCACTCACTGGAAGATATGAAAATGATCGCGCCGAGATTGAAAGCTTATGGCGGTGGAATGGGAACGATTATGATCGTGGCGTAGGCACTCTTCCGCACGCCGATAAATTCATCGCAATCGGCGCTCCACTTTCTTCTTGGTGGCGCCAATGAAAATTAAGCTTCGTACCGCTGCTTTTTCATCTGTCGCCATTGCAATTATCTTCCTTGCGACTGGCGCTGTAACAATTGCTCTGGCCTTTGGTGCATTGGTCGCAGGAATCACTTTTGTGACATTGAGTGGAAAGAACCTTCATAACGAATCCGCATTAATTGCCGCATGGCCAGAAGTTATTGATCACTTAATGTCAGGTATTCAATCGGGGCTGTCACTTACTGAATCCCTAGCCGGCTTAGCAACACGTGGCCCGGAAATTCTGCGGCCAGCATTCATTGCGTTCCGTACTTCTCTATATCGACATGGTGATGTCGGCGAGGCGATCAACGAGTTAAAGGATTTATTTCACCACCATGGCAGTGATCAAATCTTCGAAGCTCTATTGATTTCCAAAGCCCTGGGTGGCAGTGAACTCCTTGCAATTCTTAGAACTCTGGGTGATTTTCTTCGCCAAGATCTAGCCCTTCGCAGAGAAATCGAAGTCAAGCATGGATGGATAAAAAACTCCGCTCATCTATCGGCAGCCGCCCCATGGATTCTTCTACTCTTGCTCTCCACGCAACCAAGTACGGCTGCGGCATATTCAACTCCGACCGGCAGTGCAATCTTGATTGCCGGCCTTGTCATGACTGCCATTGCCTATTCATGGATGAACCGATTGGGCAGGTTGCCTCAGACCCCTCGCGTATTTACTGGCGCGCAAGAAGGGAGGCGTTGATGTTCACCATCATATGTATCTCAATGCTTTTCGCCATTCCCGGTGGCCTCCTCTTCGTTTTCGATCCAGATGGTGATCCATTTAAAGTATTAGAGGAGCGTGCAAAAGCAGGCGCGGCACATACTCGAGATAAGAGCGATATTCACCAACGGTTGGATGAACTAGGTAAAAGTACTGAACTCGATTATCAGAATTTTCGAATTCGCCAATTTGGGTTTTGTTGTGCAAGCGCTGCACTTTCCTTAGTTCTACTTCTGATCTCAAACCACTCTATTTTCACATCTCTTTTTGTGAGCGGGCTTCTGGCCGCGCTTGTACTCGTCTTGATCGATCGGGAGTTAACGTCCCAGGTTAAGAAGCGCCGCCAGAGGATTGAAGCTGAATTTCCGGCAGTTGTAGAAATGCTCACTCTTGCAATTGCCGCAGGTGAAACTCCAATGAGTGCGATGTTTCGTATAGCCGAGTCAGCAGATGGAGAATTATCGAAGGAGTTTGCAACAGTTATTGCAGATGTGCGAACCGGAGAACCTTTGCATCTCTGTCTAGATGCAATGGGCCGACGAGTTAAGTCAGTAATGATCCGTAGATTCATTGATGCGATCGTGACTGCAACCCTGCGCGGTGCGCCATTAATTGAAGTTCTATCGCGTCATGCCGTCGAAGCACGTGCTAATCAGCGAAATATCGTGATGAGTGCTGCGGGAAAAGCTGAGATCTCAATGATGATTCCAGTTGTCTTCCTTATTCTGCCTATCTCAATTCTCTTTGCCTTATGGCCATCACTTACAAATCTAAATCTCTTCGCCAGCTAAGAGTCTTTCTCCTGTTTAATGGCTAATGATGCTGCGCTTCTAAGCATCAAACCAAATCTATTTGAGCTCGCCGATGTAGTAAATTGATAAAGCATTATCTTGCTCTGATTTATGGTGATCTCTAAAGGCGAGAGCTCCATCAACTCCGCACATGCTCAGCACTAAGAATGCACCTCCTGGATGTTCTGGCAGCCATTTACTTAGGTCGTAAACTTTGTTGTCTACATACGTCCAGCAATCACTCTCTTTATTATGCAAGGCAACGTCTGCTCTGGTAATTGATTTCACGCCGCTTGGTGTAGATGTTGGAGTTGGTGTGGGAGTCGGAGTCGGAGTTGGAGTCGGGGTTGGTGTTGGTGTTTGAGTTGTCTTAGCGGCGGGAATCTTCACGCCTTTATTCCAGATCAATTTCTTTCCGGACTTAATACATGTGAATTTATTTGTACCAACGATTACCGTGCTACCCACTTTCGTGCATGTAACACCAGCTTTTACGACAGCATGAGCAGGAATAAGGCTCAGCGTTGAAAAAAGCGCTACCGCTATTACACCTGCCACTCGCGCCTTCATAGTTAAAGCCTAGAAGTTGTGAACTCTTTAAGTAGGTTAAAAGTGGAAATCTGCACCACATCACATGGTGCTACCTCTAAAATACTTTAAGCTGCACTTTCCTCGCGCTCTGATTGACTAGAGATAGGAGAAGCAACCTCTAGTTGCACAGTCAGCTTTTGAATTGGTGCGTTGACTTCGCGAGCAGCAACTTCAATCGCAGTTGGGCGACCGGCTTTGCGTTTGCGGGAAATAACACGGCCATCTTCAAATAACTCCCCGCCCCACACACCGGCTGGCTCCTTGCGAGATAGCGCACCCTCTAAGCACTGTGCGCGCACAGGACACCCACCACAGAGCGACTTAGCTTCTGCAACGGCTAGTTCGTCTTCGGAGAAGTACATCTCAGGATCTGCCGTGTGGCAGGGCAAATTAAATGATGAACCATCGCTGTATGTGCCGGTTACGGCATCCAGACCGATCTTCTCATCTGCCCAGCCTGGTACTAGTAGTTCGCTGAAGAGAACGCTCATCGTCCTCACCTCTTCTCTCTCTTGTCTCTCGTTGGTAGTGCTCCGGTAGTTCCTAGTTAGTTCTTTTTGTTATTGGTTAACTTTTTTCGGGTAATGAAAAAGGGCCCGAATCCTTTGTGGATTCGAGGCCCTTGGCTTCTAGTTCTAATTCGATGTTATCGAGTAGAACCCCAAGTGGCCTCGTATCCGGCATAAAAGGCTGCGTAGAATGCAGGCTTTGACGTATGCCAAGAAGCGCGGGTATTGGTTGTATGAGCAGTAGAGAGCGCAGCAGAACGCATAGCGTTTGCTGTTACGAATGATGTGTTAGACATATTCGTTACTCCCTTTCTATTCATCCTCATTTCGCCAAGAAATGTAGGAGCCGTAAGAGTAAAGCATGCATCGATGTGTTTGCAACCTAATTAATCCATTTTCAAGAATTCACCGGAATTTGCCAGAAAACTTAAGAAATGAGGCCGGCTTCTACAAGAAAACGCGATGGTTTGCCGCGATAGCTCAGGTGTAAATCGACCTTGGCACGCGTGATTCCAACGTAAAACAGGCGTCGTTCTTCATCAATCGAGGCCTGATCATTGCTAGTTGATGAGTTTTCAAGGGGCAGTAATCCCTCACTCACCCCCATCAAAAATACGCGCTCCCATTCAAGGCCTTTGGCGGCATGCAGCGTTGCAAGCGTTGCTACCGGCATCGTTGGTGGGTTGTTTTGTTGAACGCGATCTTCGAGCTCACGTAAATATGTGCGTAGATTTTTTGGCGTAAAGCCATTATCGCCATCAAGTTCGCGCGCTAAGTGAAGCAGGGCAGCGATTCCATCGATGTGAGCACCAGTTAAAAATGGCTGCGCCAATGTTCGAAGCTCATCTAGCCAAGAAACTCCTTCGGTTGGAATAACAGAGGCGTTGCGTACTAGCTTTAAAAACTCGCGAACATCCGGGCGATCAAAGAAGCGGTCGCTATTTCGCACTTGATACGGCAACTTTGCAGCGTTCATGGCTCGCTCGAGTGTATTGAGTTGGCTATTAGTGCGAGCAAGAACTGCAATCTCTTGTGCCTGTGTTCCATCAAGCAGTAACTGCTTAATCCAATCAACGATGCCAGCGATTTCAGCGCTCTCATCTTTGAATGCATCAACCGAAGGCTTATCACCATGGTCATTGAGAGCAACTAACTCTTGACCCATCCGAGCTTTGCGCAAAACACTATTTGCCATAAAAGTAATCTCAGGCGTTGAGCGATAGCCCGTAGTCAAGCGCACTACTTCAGCCTCAGGAAAGCGATTAGTAAACGAGTTAAGAAAAACCGGAGTTGCACCAGCAAAAGAGTAAATTGTTTGTGCAGGATCTCCAACAACGCAGATCTCTTGACGCGATCCTAGCCACGCATTAATGAGTCGTTGTTGCAACGGTGAAATATCTTGATACTCGTCAACGGTAAAGAAGCGATATTGATCTTGCACTCGCTCCCGAACTTCGCGCTCTTGTTCAATCATCGCCGTCGTCAGTAGCAGCACATCTTCAAAATCCATTGCGCGCTCTTGCGCTTTTACCGACTCATAGGCCGTGTAGACCTTAGCGATTTGTTCTGCATTGATTCGTGGCTTCGTTGCGCGCTTACCGAGTTCGGATAAATAATCGGCCGGTGCGACTTGAGAGACCTTGGCCCACTCAATCTCTGAAGCGATATCTCGCATGAGATCGCGCGATGTTATGGATAGCTCGCCTGTTAGTTCGGCACGTTTAATCGCCTCGGTAATGAAGCTGCTCTTTGACGTAATCAAGTCAGGTGTGCGTCCGCCAAAGACTTGAGGCCAAAAGAAGGTGATTTGCTTCAGTGCAGCGGCGTGAATCGTGCGCGCAGCAACTGCCGGGACACCTAATGAGCGAAGACGCATACGCATCTCCCCTGCAGCCCTTGCCGTAAAAGTCAGCGCTAAAACTTTGTGTGGATCCATCACGCCAATTGCTGCGGCGTAAGCGATGCGGTGCGTGATTGCACGAGTTTTTCCTGTGCCTGCACCGGCAATAACGCAGACAGGTCCGCGCGTTGCCAGTGCGACTGCGCGCTGTTCGTTATCTAGAGCTTCAAGGATCTCTTCGGCGCGAACCTCGTTACTCAAGTTCTCCAACCTCCGGTGGCCTCGATGCGGATCAAATAAGAAAATGGAGAGTTACTGATCACGTTCTCCAACTTTCTCCGCCATTTAAATCTTCAACTCCATAGCCAGATTTAGCGGTGTACCAGCCTGTAATCATTTTGCGGGCAACTGAAATCGTTGGCGGTAGAAGTAACTCTCCCGATGCGACTGCGGCTTTCAACTCATCGCGACTAAACCAAGCAATTTCAGTGATCTCAACTCCGTCGGCCTTTGCAGTATCTGGGTGATCGGTAATCGCAACAAACGCAATCATGATCGACGCGGGAAATGGCCATGCCTGTGATGCTAAGTAATTAATATCGTTGCAATAAACACCGGCCTCTTCAAAGACTTCACGCGATACACACTCTTCAAAGGATTCGCCTGGTTCGACAAATCCGGCAAAAGTTGAGAAACGTTTTTCTGGCCAGATGGGTTGATGTCCAAGCAAGATGCGATCGGCGGCATCTTTAACTAAAACGATAACAGCTGGATCAGTACGTGGATGATGTTGAGAGGAGTCGCTGACACAGACACGAACGCTCCCACCTAAATCACTTACGGTTTCCGCCCCGCACCGTGAACATCGGGGGTGCGTTGCATGCCAATTACTCAATCCCACTGCGTGCATTGCAAGAGTTAGGTCGACATCACTTAAATCTCCACCGACTTCACGTAAGGTTCTAAAGCCCTCAAACTTCACGCTCTCATCGGCTGGTTCGTTAATCCATGACGTGCGCCAAGCAAAATATGCCTGCCCACCATCTCGTGCTACACCTAAGAAATATCGCTCTCCTACTTCAAATGATGCCGCTAAAAATTCGACTCTTTCAGCGGTCAAAAAACGAAGCTCGCCATCATGTGCACCAATATGACCACCAATGACGGGCAGTATCTGCGCTGATTCCCAGAGCAGGGCCAACTTCGCCGCGTCGTTGCGTAAATGGCTTACGCGGTCGATCGGTGAGAGTGATTGGTTTCGTGCGCTCATGTCAGGCGTCAGACTACTAGCATCGCCCCATGCGCATAACATCATGGAATCTGTTGCACGGAGAGGCAATGCCGCCCGATAAAGAGGCCGATAACGCCGCTTTACTTGAGGCCGAAGTGCTCCATTTAAATAGTGATGTGCTTGGACTCCAAGAGGTTGATTATTTCTTAGCTCGCTCTGGAACCCACAACCAAGTTGGAAATGTTGCAGCGATGATGGCCGCCGAACACTGGGCCTTTGCACCTTCGCTTATGGGTTCACCCGATGAGGATTGGCGTAACCCTAATAAAAGCGATGAAAAAGTTGTAACTAATACGAGTGAGATTGCCATACCAGGTTATGGAATCGGAATGGTTTCCCGGATTCCAGTAACTTCATGGCATCGTTTGGATTTAAAAGGTTCCCCTGTTGGTGTCCTGATGGCCTTTCCGGTTGATGGAAAATTAAAACGTTTCTATGTACGCGATCATCCTCGAAGCGCACTTGGTGCCGTGTTAGATAATGGCTGGTTAGTAATTAATACTCATCTTTCATTTGTTCCATTCTTTAATTTCTTTCAGTTAGTTAAAATTAAGCACTGGGCAAATACGCTAGGTGTCACTGATAAATCCAAAATAGTTATTATGGGGGATTTGAATATTCCATTTGTGCGCTTTGTCCAAGGCTTTAAATGGAACTCACTTGCAACCCAACGCACATTTCCGAGTTGGTCTCCACGAGTGCAGATCGACTATTTTCTTTCCCAGAGATTAAAAGCGGCCGATGTGCGGCACATTAACTATCCGCACTCGGGTATGAGTGATCATCTGCCTTTGCAGATCGAGATTAACTAATTTGAATTAGTTGTATCAATTGATGTAATCAAGGCGATCAGCGCGTCTTCATCCAGTAAGTCGGCTGGACGATCGGTCACAGATGTCGGAACGTAGTGAAAAGCGGCGCTCACCGTCGAAATATCGGTCCCTGTTAGTTTGGCCCACGCCAAGCGATACATCGCTAACTGCACCGCGGCCGATTCTCCTAAAGTAGAAGATCCAGTCTTCCAATCGACGACTTCAAAGCCATTATCGGTTGCATAGACAGCATCGATTCGGCCGCGGATTAAAACCCCGCCAATAGTGGTTTCAAAGGGAACTTCAACGCGCGCGGGTGTGCGATTAGCAAACTCACTCGATAGCCAGGCCTTCTTTAAATCCTCAAGCTTTGCATCTTCATCGAGTGGATCTAAGTAATCTAAATATTCATCGCCGAATAACGTATCGGCATCGGTAAATTGACGCTCGACCCATAAGTGAAAGGCCGTACCCCGACGCGAATACTGATCCTGCCCGCGTGGCATTGGTCTCCGGATATTTAACGCCAACTCTTGAGGATCTTTATGCAGTGCAACTAATGTCGATGTTGAAAGCCTAGGCGGAAGTGGAACCTGTATCGACCCGTGTGCGCGGGCTTTCTGTTCGGTAATGAGAGCCTGTGCATCGTGAATCCATGAAGAGATTTCCGAGTCTTGAGACTCTCCTAATGCATGCGCGGACGAGCCATTGACTAAATCAATCGCCGCATCAAATGCGCTACGGCGATCACCGAGTGGATCAAAGGGCCATGTAGCGGTCATCGGATTTTCAAGCGTTGGATTTTCTGCACCGTCCTCTGGCGCTGGTGCATCCGAGAGCATCAATCCACCTAGTGCACTAGCTGCTCCTGCGATCAGATAGAAAATCTCACTTGGTTCAACGGCGCGACTGCCATCTCGCCAACGCGATGTCGTGCAGATTAAATGTGACTTTGCGCGTGTGACTGCAACGTATGCAAGACGCATCTCTTCGCGCATCTTAATATTTTCAACACAGCGCGAACCAAACTCTTTTATCGCCTTTGCCGCTTCACTATTTTTCGTAATGCCGTGCAGAGAAAATACCGGTAACTCTTTAGCGTCTCCGCGAAGTGCAAAGGGAATATGTTTCTCGTTCTTTAACCAGTTATCGGGATCGCTTGTGTTATTTCCGGGAAAAGTTCCCTCGGCTAAGCCTGGCACTGCAACGACATCCCACTCGGCGCCTTTAGCCATATGGACCGTTAAAACCTGCACTACATCACTGCGAATCTCAGGTGCGCCGGCCTTTAGCCCGCCTTCGGCATCGGCGGCGACATCGAGCCAATCTAAAAATGCACTGACTGTGCCACCACTGCGTTCGAACTTTGCCGCCTCATCCAGGAAGCGATCTAAGTGGCGGCGACCGGCCTGTGACCCATCGCGCAGAGTTATCTCGCTCTCAAGGGTTAAGTAGTTTTCAATCTCACTAATTAAATCGCCGATCGCTCCACCTGCACGTGAGCGTAGACGGCGCAGGTCACCTGCAAAGCGCACAAGTCGTTGATAACCAATATCGCTAAAGCCGCTCTTCTTCGCACTGTGTATCTCATCGAGGGCATCGATGATTGAACCTGCAAATTGATCATCGGCCTCTAACTGATCTGGATTACCTGCCGCGATCTTCTTAATAAAACTCTTTGAATCGGCGTGCAGTTCTTTTGCGCGATCACGACTGAATGCACCAAGGGCTGCAATATCGCGCGGACCTAAGTTGATGCGCGGGCCAGTCAGATGGCGCATCAGCGCCGAACCCGAATCAGGGTTAGTAATTATCTTCAACATAGAGACTACGTCGGCGACCTCTGGCACGTGGATTAACCCGCCGATACCGATGACTTCAACTGGCAGACCTTGCTCACGTAGCGCGCTTTCAATCGCCGTAATCTGTGCGCGCTTTCGCACCAAAACTGCCGCTGTTTTACCCGATGTCGGGCTCCAATGTTTCTTAACATACTCGGCAACTGCTGCCGCCTCGGCATTGATAGTTTCAAAGATTCCATATGCGATTTCACCGATGCCAGCATTGGGTCTGGCCTCTAGCTCTACAACTTGTTGTCCGCCAGCTGATTTAATCTCATCACTAATGCGATTAGCCGCAGCCAAAATCATTACATCATTTCTAAATGTTGTTGGCAGAGTAAATTGCGCTGCACTCTTTTGTGATTCTAGCTGTGGAAAATAGTGGGTGAATGAGGCCATCGTGCCGGCCGAGGCTCCACGCCAGGTATAAATAGCCTGTGATGGGTCGCCAACTGCCATAACGGGATGTCCGCCTCCGTAAAGGGAGGAGAGCATTCGCACCTGTGACTGCGATGTATCTTGATACTCATCGAGCAAAACCACTCGGTATTTTCCGCGCTCTAGAACGCCAACATCTGTAAAGTTTTGCGCGATATCGGCGGCCAAGGACATCTGATCATCGAAGGAGAACTCACCTGCCAATTTTCGCCGCTGCATAAATGCTTCAACCATCGGCAAGAGCGAGTTGCGTTGAAGCATCGCACGCTCTACCGCTCGAACCTCTTCATTACGTGCACCTGCCAGCGGCGCTAACTCTCGCAGGATCTCTTCGCCAATGGCTTGAATATCTTCGCCCTTGACTTGATGCTCGAGCATTAACTTTGAAAGTCCCAATAGATCTTTAATAACCGTGCTCACTGCGCTCTGATTGCGATAGGAATCATCGGACCAGTTACGGACAACATCGGCTGCGATCTGCCAAATGGCCGCTTCACCCAAAGGCTCGGCATCGGCATCGATTCCATATCTAATAGCGTGTTCGCTCAAGAGTTTGCCGGCATAGGAGTGATAGGTGGTAACCGATGTTGCTGAAGAGGTAATGTGTTTGAACTCAGGAAGGGCGGCAAGCTGACGCAGACGCTTCCGAATGCGCACCGATAGTTCACCGGCAGCCTTTCGGGTGAAAGTTAAACCCAAGATCTGATCGGGAGTTACAAAACCATTTGCAACTAAATAGAGAACACGGTTGCTCATCGTCTCTGTCTTGCCTGAGCCGGCTCCTGCAATCACAACGGCCGGTGCTAGATCGCTGCTAATAATCGCCGATTGAAAGGCAGTGATCGGCTTTATAGTTGCACCGAACTTTGGATGCGCCTGCAGCTTGGCGATGATCTCCTCCGGTGAGTACTTAGCATCTAAACTCATGAAATCACCGTCCGTCCATCGCTTTGAACAGGGCAGGATTTGCGTACTGGGCAGCCTTTACAGCGCTTATTAATTGTGGCAAAGAAGGTAGCGGCGCCCATGCCATCGGCAATCTCGTTGAGAGTAATTTTTGTAGCGTCAACATCAATAGTGTGTTGAGATCGAATCGTTGCCCCGGCGGCATCGGTTCCAAGATATACAAGCTCTGCGCCGGCGCTAATGACGCCTTGAGTAAATCCGCCCTCGGCGATTCCAACTTGGTAGCTAGCTAACTGAAGATTCTCTTTTGCATCCTTAACGCTAATTGCACTACCGCCGGTTTTAAAGTCGATGATGAAAAGAGAGCCATCGGCCTCAACTTCTAACCGATCAACGCTTCCCTTAATCCTTGCGCGGCCGAGTGTGACGTCAAAGCGCATTTCAGCATCGACCACGGTACGCGTTGTTTTAGAGTGATAGTCAACGAATTTTTCCAGCATCTCTACTGCGTTTTCCAAATGTGATGCGCTGACCCAGCCGGACTCGGGGTCGATGAGTTTCCACGAGCTCTCTAGATTTGAAATCAAATCAGCCTTAGTCGTTCCTGGCTCTTGCACCATCTTTGCCGCAAATGCGTGAATCGCGGAGCCCAAAACCTGCGCCGTACTATCACCATCGGTTCCACCATTATTTTGCAGAAACCATTTAACGCCGCATTCCACAAAAGATTCGGCGCCGCTGGGAGAGACGACCACCTCTTTGTCAGAATCAATAACAGGTACATCAGTACTGATTAGAACTGAACCAATCCACGAATCAGTATTTGCAACATAAACTCCATTTTCACTAAGCACCTTCAATAACGCAGCTGCCTCTTGTGCATTGTCGCCATGTAGTTGACCACGAAGTTCAGCCACTAATGCAGGAGCGGTAATCGGACGAGGAACATCGGTCAAGACCGGCTCATCGAGGTCGGTTTTATTAACCAGTACCTCAATAGCTTCAAAGAAATATGAAGGCTCTTCATCATCGCGTTGTACTGCAGTGATGAAAAGTGAGCCTTTGGCGCGGGTTAGAGCGACATGGAATAGTCGTTCCTCGTCCTGCATAAGGCCATTAGCTGCAATCACATCTAACTGATCTCGTGGAATATCGGGGTTGCGTTGGCGCTCTACTAATCGTTCAGCCCCCAATAACGAAGAGCGTTGTTTTAAATTAGGCCACGTACCCTCTTGAAGACCCGCGATCGCAACTAGATCCCATTCACGGCCCTTAGCGCTGTGCACGGTGAGGATTTCAACGAAATCTGGGCGCACACCTTTGGCCGTAATCACATCGCCTGCAATATCTTCAGTTGCAATTTCGGCGATGAAGGCCGCTGGACCCGAAAGTGGAAAACGTTCGGAATATCTGGCTGCCGATTCAAACAACTGCATCATTGCATCTAAATCACGGTCGGCGGCGGCGCCTCGTACACCAGGTCGGAGCGATTGATTGCGCCAAGCATCACTGAGTTTTTGGCCATCGCTTGCAACTGCGTTGCTCCAAATAGCCCACAATAAATCATCGGCAAGGGCCGATTTATTCCGTGCAACGGCGCGTGCCTTTTCCAATAACTCGTGGACTCGCAGAACCGAATCTGCGCCCTCAATAAATACTTCACCCTTATCGATTGCATCGAGTAGCAACTGTGTACCTGAGCGATCATCGCCATCTGCGCGAGCGGCAATCATTGCCCGTCTAATGCGGCGAAGGGAGATCGAATCTGCTCCACCGAACTCGCTCATTAATAAGCGCTCTGCCGTATCTAAGTTAAGTGATTGTGCCTTAATTGCAACGCGGGCTAATAAGAGAAAGGGTGCAATTGCAGGATTGCCAGCTAAGGCCTGTAGTTCGCTAGCAACGGGGATTCCAACGTATGAAAATGCGCGTCGCAACGCCGATGCAGTGAGACTAGGGCTGCGCAAAATAACTGCCATATCGGTATATGAAATGCCTTCACGCAGATGCGCACTGCGAAATTGATGGGCGATAAAGGCGGCCTCTTCGGCCCCTGATCTAAAGCGGTGTACTGCCACAGCACCCGTATTTTCATTGCCACAGCTGCGTTTGCGGGTTACAGGTGAACCTCGGAAACCCTGCACATAAGTGTGGCCAACTTCAAAGATTGCACTGCTGCTTCGATAGACCGTTGATAAAAAGATCTCGTGTGCGCGATATGGATCTAACGCTGCAGCTAAACCATCGGGATCGGCGCCACGAAAGCGTCCAACGGCGCTATCGGCATCGGCGCAGATAATTACATCGCCGCCTACTAACGTTGCAAGTAACTCACGCTGAGCGGGATCACTTTCCTGAAACTCATCGACCATGATCGTGCTAAATCGTGCGCGAAGTTTGGCCAGTACATCTGGGTTGTTGTGTAGATGCAGCGTTGCCCTGGAAACAAGTTCGGATGGATCAATACGCATCTTCGCATCGGTTGCGCTGATTTCGCGCATCACCATCGAATTCAAATATCGCTGCCAAAACTTTGCCGCAGCAAACCAATACTTTTCACCCTCTGCAACACCTAACTGCTCTAACTGCGCAGGTCCGATCCCGCGCTCTGATGCACGCAAAATCAAATCTCGAAGTTCGCGGGCAAAACCATTTGTTGTAAGAGCTGCATGTAAATCCTCGGGCCACTCTTTATAACCATCCTCGATATCGCCCTTGAGAAGTTCTTTAATGTAGCTCTCTTGCTCAGGACCGCTCAAAAGAATCGGTTCGGGATCGCTCTTATCGGCCTTCATCTTTAAGATTGAAAAAGCTAATGAGTGAAAGGTTCGGGCAAGTGGTTCGAACATTGTCTTTGTTGTTCGAAGAGCAATC
>Ga0265593_1000361_pt1 | contig 26880 bp, 8 predicted proteins | sample saktaG_8_FD_190136 | JGI IMG/M metagenome (GOLD analysis project Ga0265593, IMG submission 190136) | Saline water microbial communities from Sakinaw Lake, British Columbia, Canada - sak_2011_5_24_36m | ecosystem: Environmental > Aquatic > Non-marine Saline and Alkaline > Saline ...
GATTTTGACCTAAAAAAGAAAGATAAAAAGTTTCAAAAAAATGCCTCCCGAAAATCCAAAAACAAAAATAAATAATCCAAAAAAAGCGAAATTCATAGCAAAATGGATGGTTTTTGGTTTGGCTGTTATTTTTTCAATATCAATCTTTATTGATATTTCCAGGGCGGCGACCGGCATCAATAAGCAAATCAACTATCAGGGAAAACTTACGGATGGAGCCGGTGTTTCTGTCGCGGATGGAAACTATAATTTTAAAATCAGTTTATACACGGTTTCCACTGGTGGCACGCCGGTTTGGACTGCGCGTGGAACAGTGGGAACGCCGACTGCCAGATCGGTGGCGATTGCCAATGGAATTTTTTCGATAATGTTGGGAGACACGGTGGCTGGAGACAATGCCTTGACGCTTGATTTTTCGCAGGACGCATATTATCTGGGCATCACAGTTGGCAGTGATGCTGAAATGACTTCACGCAAAAGAATCGGCTCAGTGCCACAAGCCTATAATTCGAACAATCTGATTGGAGATGGCTTTGTCAAAATCACTGGCGTTCCAACTGGAAGCACGGTTGATGCCGGAACTGTTTATGTCAATCCGGCTTCGGCTACTTCTGGTTATACTCTTTTGGGTTTAGCAGTAGCTGGCACGGAAAAATTCAAAGTTAGCGAAGCGGGCAATGTTTCTTCGGCTGGCACAATCAACAGTCAAACTATTTCATCATCGGCAAATTTCACTGGCACTTTGGCTTTTGCAACTCTGGGCACCACAAATACTTCGAATTTGCTTTGTCGAAATTCTTCCAATCAATTGGCAGCTTGCAACACGATCGGCGTGACTCAGGGTGGAACTGGCACAGCGACTCAGTTCACGGCTGGCTCAGTTGTTTTTGCTGGAGCTAGTGGAGTTTATTCCCAAGACAACGCAAACTTTTTTTGGAGCAGTGCTTCTGCTCGGCTGGGACTTGGAACAGCAACGCCCGCCTATTTGCTGGATGTTTCAAAATCAACCAATAATTATCTGGCTAGAATCTATAATACCAACACCGGTTCAAGCGCCGGAGGACTTTCGATTCGCACTGACGGGACTGGCAATTTGCTCAACCTTAATGCCAACGGCACAGACGTGGTGACCATTTCTGAAGCATCTTCAATTTTCAACAATCCAACTTCTTTTATGGCAGTTGGAGATGTTTCAATGGCCTATGATTTGCTCATGACCAACAACTCGTCATCTTCGGTCAAATCAAACGGACCTTTGACCGTCGAGGTTGGTGAAGTTTTTGAATCAAATGATTTGACTCTGCGAACTTTTAATTCCGGACAAGTTGTTTTGGATTCTCCAGGCGGATTGGTTTCTTCACAAGCCCAAGCTTGGGTTTTGGCGACTGGAACTTCGGCTTTGAATTTTGTCAATGCAGGAGCCGTGAGCATTTTGAATCTTGATGCGACCAACGGACGAGTCGGCATCGGCACCACCTCTCCAACCGCTTATCTTCACCTTAAGGCTGGAACCGCTACTGCAAACACTGCACCACTCAAATTCACTTCTGGCACAAACCTCACCACAGCTGAAGCTGGAGCAATGGAATGGGATGGCACCAGCCTATATATCACTCAAACAACGGGCCCAACCAGAAAAACACTAGCCTTCACAGATTCAGCCCTGACAGGAACTTTTGATGGCATCAACCTAGCAACCGGAAATCAAGGAGGAATTCCATATTATTCTTCCACCACCCAACTTACCTCGACCGTTGCCGGAACAACTGGTCAAGCCCTCATTTCAGGCGGAACCGGTTCTCCAACTTGGTTTGCTCCCACAGCTGGTTCGATTCTTTTTGCTGGAACTGGTGGTATTTTGGCCCAAGACAATGCGAACTTCTTCTGGGATGATACCAACAACCGACTTGGTCTTGGCACCACCACCCCGTCCTATCTCCTGGACATCAACGGCACCACGAGAACAAAAAATCTCATCTCAGAAAACCTCATTTTCTCTGGAAGTAACACCTCAATTCTCCAAGCACACACCGGACACGACGGTTACACCAACTTCTCCGGAGGCATCGGCACCGGCGGTGCGGATAGTGTTCTTGGGGCACAACGTATTACCCGAGAGGGGAACTTGGTAAACATTGGTTCCATCCAAGCGGGACAGATGAACCTCACAAAAGGAGGGACCTTCGCTACCAAAGTTGATTACACCACAGGGTCAGGTCCAGCCAGCGTCGCCCTCGCCGACGTCAACGGTGATGGTAAGTCAGACATGGCAGTGGCAAACTGGGGTTCAACCTCCGTCTCTATCCTGCTCAACAACGGCAACGGCACCTTTGCCACCAAAGTTGATTACACCACAGGTTCAAATCCAGCCAGCGTCGCCCTCGCCGACGTCAACGGCGACGGCAAAGCAGACATGGCAGTGGCAAACTATAATTCAACCTCCGTCTCTGTCCTGCTCAACAACGGCGACGGCACCTTCGCCACCAAGGTGGATTACACCACAGGTTCAAATCCAAACAGCGTCGCCCTCGCCGACGTCAACGGCGATGGCAAAGCAGATATGGCAGTGGCAAACTTTAATTCAACCTCCGTCTCCGTCTTCCTCAACAACGGCAACGGCACCTTTGCCACCAAAGTTGATTACACCACAGGTTCAAATCCAGCCAGCGTCGCCCTCGCCGACGTCAACGGTGATGGTAAGTCAGACATGGCAGTGGCAAACTGGGGTTCAACCTCCGTCTCTATCCTGCTCAACAACGGCAACGGCACCTTTGCCACCAAGGTTGATTACACCACAGGAACAAATCCATTCAGCGTCGCCCTCGCCGACGTCAACGGTGACGGTAAGGCAGATATGGCAGTGGCAAAATATAATTCAAACTCCGTCTCGGTCCTCCTCAACAACGGCAACGGCACCTTTGCCACCAAAGTTGATTACACCACAGGAACAAATCCATTCAGCGTCGCCCTCGCCGACGTCAACGGCGACGGCAAAGCAGATATGGCAGTGGCAAACTATGATTCAACCTCCGTCTCGGTCCTCCTCAACAACGGCAACGGCACCTTTGCCACCAAAGTTGATTACACCACAGGGTCATATCCACACAGCGTCGCCCTCGCCGACGTCAACGGCGATGGCAAAGCAGATATGGCAGTGGCAAACTTTAATTCAGCCTCCGTCTCCGTCTTCCTCAACCAACCCCAATCAATGTTCTTCGCCCAAGCCAGCACCGGCTACGTCGGCATCGGCACCACCACCCCTGATTCCTTGTTGGACATTTTGTCTTCTGGCGCCGCCGCGACACAGCTCTCCATCACAAATACCAATGCTGGGGATTATGATTCACAGATTGGTTTTCAACTTGCCGATGGTACGACAAACATCTTCACGGCTGGTGTCGATGATTCCGACTCCGACAAATTCAAGATTTCCGGTGGATCTGTGCTTGGAACAAATGATCGTTTTGTGATCGATTCAAGTGGCAACGTCGGCATCGGCACCGCGACCCCAACCAATCTGCTTTCTCTCTCCGGTCAATCTGCTCAAACTATTTGGACGGAGCGTAACACCACCACCAACACTGCTGGCAACAATTTGACTTTCAGAGTCGGTGGCGCAACTTCTGGCGCAACTGACAAAAATGGAGGAAATCTTTTTCTGGCTGGCGGAACAGCTACTGGCACTGGTTCATCCAACTTATATTTCCAAACTGCCACCGCCAACACCACAGGCACTTCTGACAACGCGCCATCCACCAAGATGACAATTTTGGGAAATGGCAACGTCGGCATCGGCACCGCGACCCCAGCATATCTTTTGGACATCACCCGTTCAACTGACGACTATCTGGCAAGCATCTATAACTCCAATACTGGCTCAAGCGCGGGAGGTCTTTTCATTCGATCAAATGGAACTGGAAATCTTTTGACGCTTAACAGTTCTGGCTCGGACATTTTGACTGTTTCTCCAGTGCAAGCATCTTTCAATGTGCCGACAGCTTTCACCACCTCGGGAGATGTTTCAATTGCCTATGATTTGATTTTGACCAATCAAACTGCAACAAGCATCAAAACAAATTCCAGTTTGGTTATTGAAGCTGGAGAATCTTTTGAATCAAACAGTTTGACCCTCAAAACATATAACGCTGGGGAAGTGATTGTGGATGGTGGTTCAACCGCAGCCTATCCACTGCACGTTTATCGAGGAACAGATGGAAACGTGGCTGGCTTTACTGACACAAACGGAACTTGTTCTGTCAATCCAACCAGCACAGCCCTGGTTTGTTCTTCGGATGCAACAATGAAAAAAGATATCATTTCACTTTCTGGCATTGACGCCCTTTCAGCTGTCAAAAGTTTGCGCTTGGTCAACTTCCATTGGAATGGAGAAACGGCGACTGATCCTTTGCACACTGGAGTTATCGCTCAAGAGGTGGCAGCTGTTTTGCCAAACCTTGTTTCAATTGGAATGGATGGAAAATTGGCCGTGAACTATTTGGGTCTGGTTCCATATGCACTTTCAGCGATTCAAGAGCAACAGCTTCAAATCACAGATTTTTCAACCAATTTGACAAATCTCAATCTCAAGACAGATGCCAACATCACAACCCTGCTTGGTCTGCAAACTTCAGTCGATTCAAACTTGGTCACCATTAACGGAAAATTTGAAACGCTTGATTCTCAGCTGGCGACAATTTCCAATGACAACACAATTTTGAAATATCAACTTGCGGATGAAAAAATTGTCACTGATCAATTGCAGGCTCAAATCGATGAAATCAAATTGCAAAATCAAAGATATGACGCGCTTAATGAGATTATTGCAATTTTGGATCCAAGCACTTTGATTTTCAAAGATTCCTTGGGTAATTTGGATTTGCTGGATGGAAAATTGGAAGCTTCAGAAATCGTGGCTGGAGTGATGACAATCAAAGTTGTTGATTTAACCAGGCCAACCATCGGGCAAGCTCTCATCACAAAGATTGCAGTGGATGCTGATGGTGATGGAATTGATGACACAACTGGCAGTGATGGCAAGACGGTTGGCGTAAAGACGTTGGCGGTTGATGAGAATTCAAATATTTTCATCACGCCAGAAGGCGATGCTGGTGGCAGAATCTGGGTGGAAAAGCAATTTGATTCTTCGACTGAGCTTTACACGGGATTTGAAATCAAATGCTCTAACGTTCAGGACAAGGATATCAAAGTCAATTGGTGGATTGTGAAAAAAAGGGAAGTGATCAGCAGTCCATAAGTAATGCTGAAATAACTAAAACAGTGCTACCTCCAAGAAGGCTTGGTCTCTGACGCGCAAACTGAAATGAATTAGTTTGATTATATTATGGGTATCGTGGTCGATTAGAAGGACAAAAATGGAATTTGAATTGACAACTGCTTCCAAATAACATATTTTAGTAATGGATATTATATAACTATTTTAGACATTAGTAATGGATAAAAACATAATCAAAGAAATTATCCTTGATCAGCGAGCCCTTTTTGAAAAAAAGGAATTTTTGCCGAGAGTTTTTCCTGAAAATTTTTTGACTACCAAAAAAATCAGTGTTATTGCCGGAATCAGGCGCAGTGGAAAATCAACTTTGCTTCGACAAATTTCGCAAAGTTTGCCAAACTTCGGATATTTGAATTTCGAAGATGAAAGAATGTTGGATTTTGTCTATCAAGATTTCAAGCTTGTTTACGAAGCTTTCTTGGAACTTTATGGCAAGCAGGAGGTTTTTTTGTTTGATGAAATCCAGAATATCGTCGGTTGGGAAAAGTTTGTGCGCCGACTTTTTGAAGATGACAAAAAAATCTTCGTGACTGGTTCTAATGCAAAACTTCTCAGCTCTGAATTGTCAACTACTTTGTCTGGCAGGCATCTTAAGTTGGAACTTTATCCTTTCAGTTTTCAGGAGTTTTTGGATTTTCACAAAGTTATTGTCAAAAAAAATCCAACTACTGAGGAAAAAAGTTTGCTCAAACGGGAACTCTCTCAGTTTCTTGAAAATGGTGGTTTCCCGGAAATAATTGCCAGCAATGACAAAGAAGAGCTCAAGCAACTATATCAAGATGTTTTGATTAAAGATCTGTTGGTGCGTTTTAAAATTAGAGAAACAAAAGGTTTTCGAGATCTGGGATTATTCCTGCTCTCCAACATTTCATTGCCGATAAGTTATAATCGCCTGAGAGATTTGCTGGGGATAAAGAGTGTGACAAGCGTCAAAAATTATGTGGATTTTTTCGAGCAAGCCTATTTGTTTTATAGTCTTTTTAAATTTGATTTTTCAGTCAAAAAACAAATTATCAATGATCGAAAAATTTTTTGTGTAGACACGGGAATTGCAAATGCGGTGGCTTTTCGTTTTTCGGAAAATTTGGGACGCACGATTGAAAATGCTGTTTTTGTTGAATTAAAAAGGCGAGGATCGGATTTGTTTTATCATAAAGAGAAAAAAGAATGTGATTTTTTGCTGAGAAAAGGACTCAAGGTGGTGCAGGCAATTCAAGTTGCTGTTAGTCTGACTGATCCCAAAACCGAAAAGAGAGAAATTGAAGGGTTACTTGAAGCAATGGAAAAATTCAAGCTGAAAACCGGTTTGATTATAACGCAAGACCAAGAGGCTGAAAGAAGGATTGATGGAAAAATAATCAAGATTGTGCCACTTTGGAAATGGCTATTGGAGAAAAAGGCAAAAAATTAGTTTGAAAAAATGCAGAAGTATTGCATGGCCTATTGTAGGGACTTAGTCCCTAAACAGCCTCTTGCCTCTAAAAACGTATCAATGGTAATTGTTAAATTAAGTCAAGCGTGATGAAAAACATAGGAAAAAAAATCAGGGAAAACAAATTTTTTCAAGTTTTGCTTTTGCAATTTGGAAAGTTTTTGATGGCAGGCAAAAAATTGATTGTCAAAATTGCTAGTTTTGGATATGGCGCTTTTTGCAAAATGATTTTCAAAAAAGTTTTGCAAGTTTTAAAACTGGCTTTGAAAAAAATGCAATTTTGGAAATGGAATTGGCGGAAATTTTTCAAACAATTTGCTTATTGCGTTCTTCATCCAAAACAAGTTTGGCAAGTTTTGATTGAGAATAAACCTCAAAAGATTTGGAAATTGACAGTTGTTTTTTCAAAAAAGATTCTCTGTTCCTTGCGCTTTTGGAAATGGGATTTTAAGCTTTTTTATAATACAATTGTCTATTGCGTAACTCATCCCAAGCAAGCCTGGCACGTTGTCAAAATTGATCTGAAAAGATTTGCCCGTTGGAGTTGGGCAACCTTGCCAAGGAGAATGGTGGCAACTGTGTTGATTGCACTGACAGTTTTTTTGCCAATCTCCAACATCTTTTTGGCAAATCAAGCCCAAGCTGCCTGGTGGGATGATTCCTGGATGTATCGAAAACCCATCACAATCACCAATTCTTCCGGCGGAACTTTGACAGACTATCAAGTCAAAATCTTGGATAACGCGAATCTTGCTACGTTGGTTGGCACAGGCAAACTGCAAACAAGTCTCAATGATTTGCGTTTCACTGACGATAGTGGAAACTTGCTTTCATTTTGGGTTGAAGATGCGACCAACTCAGCCGTCAAAGCCTGGGTAAAAATCCCAAGCCTGACCACTGCCGGAGCCACGGTGTATATGTATTATGGCAAAGCGACCGCGCCGTCGGTAAGCGACGGAAATAATACTTTCGCTTTTTTTGATGATTTCGATGATGCTTCTATTGATACTGGAAAATGGAATATTGTGAATGCGACTGGCTGGAGTGAGACCGGAGGCACTTTGCACGGCACAAGTACGACGGGCAGGATCCAAAGCATTGCAACCTTCTCAGCTCCATTTCAAATGGCAACAAGACACAAAACGACCACATTTCCTGCGAACGGATATGAGACTTTGGGAACCCAGCTTTCAACCTCTAATGCTTTTGGAGGCTTTAGGCCACAGTCTGATACCGTTGGTTACACTCGTTATGATAGTACCTGGTCAGCTAGTTTTAATCCTTCACCAGTGACATTTACATCCTATCACACAGCTAGAATTTGGGCCGATGCGAGCAACAACGCTTATGCGCGTTTGGAACAAGGTGCAAATTCTTGGCAGGCTAATTACACAAACACAATTTCAAGTGAGCCGATAACGCTCGGTGAGCGCTATGACAATGCTAATACTGGGCAGACTTACAGTGGAGATTGGGATTGGATTTTTGTTCGAAAGTATGCCTCAACCGAGCCGGTGGCAGGAACTCCAGGCAGGGAAGAAAAAGGCTCGGCCCCGTCAGCTTATTGGAAATTTGATGAGGGGACGGGGACGATGGCTCATGACAGTATTACCGGTTCGATGAATTTTGGTAAAGGGGGAACAATCACTGATGTTGGTGGTTATCGAATCCACACGTTTTTAAGCTCTGATGTTTTCATCCCACCATCAAATATGAATGTTGAAGTCGTGGTAGTTGGCGGTGGAGGCGGTGGAGGCGGTAATGATGGTGGTGGTGGTGGAGCGGGCGGGTATTTTTATGAAAGCAATCATGCTGTCGTTGGGCAACAATCATATGGAGTTACGGTGGGAAGTGGAGGTGCGGGGGCAGCTGCAGGATCATACAATGGTGTTGCTGGAAATAATTCTATTTTTGATAATATAACTGCGAATGGTGGTGGCTATGGTGGTGGCGGGTCTGCAGGCTATATAGGTGGCGATGGTGGGAGTGGTGGAGGCGCTGCAGGTTCAAGTTCAACATCTGCAAGTGGTGGTGCGACCAATCAATCCGGACATGGTTTTGCTGGCGGAAACAACAGTACAGGCTCTAAAAAGCCAGGAGGAGGTGGAGGAGGCTCGGGTAGCGCGGGTGTGAATGGAAACAACGCAAGTAATCTGCCTGGTAATGGAGGAAATGGAACAACTGAGCCGATCACGAGCAGATATTTAGCTGGTGGTGGAGGAGGCGGCGGCGCAGGAGCAAGCGTGACCAGTTATGGCCAAGCTGGAGGTGGCAATGGAAGTTCTGTGACCAATGGAACTTCCGCAACCGCAAACACTGGAAGTGGGGGCGGGGGTGGTATGAACTCAACCGGCGCCGGTGGCGCTGGTGGTTCTGGAATTGTCATCATTCGTTATCCTTTTCCTGATAATAACGGTACTTTAAATAACATGGCCTCTCCCGCTACGTCAACTTCCGGTTGGCAAAATGGGACAAACTGTGTCAGTGGGAAATGCCTGGCTTTTGACGGAACAAATGATTTCGTTTCTTTCAGCACTAACAATGTTCCAGCCGGCTCCTCCGCCCGCACTATCTCCATGTGGATCAACCCGACCTCCGTCTCCATAGACAATGTCGGTCTCTTTGGCTATGGTACCGAATCTTCCAATCAATCTTTTTCTCTCTCAACGTGCAGTGGAGCGGATGCGAATAAAATAAAAATAAGCAAATACGGCACCGATGCTACATGCTCGACCGGAACTCTTTCTGTCGGATCGTGGCAATATGTCACAGTTACTTTGGATGGTTCTGGCAATGTTGCTTATTATATCAACGGCAAAAATGCCGGCACAGCAACTCTGAGTGGAGTCAATACCGTTACCAACGGAACGGGATATATCGGTAAAGCATCTTCTTCCGGCACAACTTTCAATGGCAAAATCGATGAAGTGAAAGCGTATTCAAGCGTTCTTTCATCAAATAAGATTGCCCAAAATTACAATATTGGTGTTGGCGGGGTCGGAGCGGCCAATGGCAGCGGGGCTTCAATGGGCGGAAGGCAAATGATGGATGATTCTTGGTGGAACAAGGATTGGTCCTATCGTAAATCAGTTTCTATCGCGAATTCTTCCGGAGGCACTCTGACAGATTTTCAAGTCGGCATCACGATGGACACTGCTTCTCTGATTGCGGCTGGGAAAATGCAGTCGGACTGTGGTGATATTTTGATTACTGACTCTGGCGGAAACACGACTTTTCCCTATTGGATAGAATCTAGCACCAAAGCTTGCAACACAGCCACGACAAAAATCTGGATCAAGGAACCTTCAATTCCAACCACTGGAACGAGTGTCTATATCTATTATGGTAATTCCTCGGCTTCTTATAGTCAGGAGCCAAATAGTATATTTCCCCTTTTTGGTTCAGATAAGTTTGTCTATTACTGGGATAGAACAGATGGCTATATGGGGTGGTGGCAGGCGCCCACATCTTCTTGCGGGAATTGGAATATGATTGGTGGATATGGTTTGTTCGGATTTGATTACTATCCTTTTGTATGGATGCTCTCTGAATTGCCAGCGGCAACATATAGGGTTAATTTTAAATTTTATAAAATCGATTCCTGGGATTCGGAAACGGCAACATTCACTTGGAATAGCACCGCTGTGTGGAGTCAGGCATACACCGGGGCCGCAGGTTCTCAGATTTGTGGTACGGCAACTTCGGGATATAACGAATCCGAAACGGATGTCTCCACAACACTCGTTCATGCTGGCGGATATACGTCATCTTGGTTTTCGAGTACTTTAAATGAAGCCATGACCAATGAATCGTATGGGTTTAATGATTTCTTTTTAAGGAAATACTCAGCGATTGAACCGGTCGCTACCGTGGGAGCCGAGGAAGACGGAATCAATCCATCCGCTTATTGGAAATTCGATGAAGGACAAGGCATAGTGGTTAATGACAGTATTTCGAATTTTAATAACGGTGGTTTGTCAACGGTTACTCAGAATTATTCAACTTCAGGAGCATACACTTGGACAGCTCCTTCAGGGGTCACTTCCGCGACAGTGAAATTATGGGGAGGTGGTGGCTCTGGGGCAGGATCCTCGAGCACCTATAGGTTTGGCGGCGGCGGTGCCGGAGGACAATATGTCGAAAAAACCGTCAGTGTTAATCCTGGAGCAGGTTATTCAGTTGTGGTTGCGGGAACACAAGCGGGAGGCACTGCAGGTAATAGTGGTTCAGTTGGAAACGATTCGACTTTTGCTTCTACGACAGTTGTGGCAAAAGGTGGTGCGGCGGGATTGAGAAATGCCACCGTTGCTGCTGCAGGTTCGACTTCCGGAGGAGTCGGAGACATTGTATATGCCGGTGGAGACGGAGGATATCGTACTTCAGGCGGATCCGGTGGCGGAGGTGGTGGAGCTGGAACGACCGGGGCTGGAGGGAATGCGTCAGGTTCTACAGCAGGCACGGGAACATCATTGAGTGGGGGGGATGGAGGTGCAGGTAGGACATCGTCCGCATCTGGTAATTCCGGAGTAACTTCTGGAGGCGGAGGAGGAGGTGCTTATTCTGCTTCAACTACTGGATATACTGGTGGTACTGGAGCTCAAGGATACGCTACGATATCATATTCTTATGAGAATATCCTCACAAATATGGCTTCTCCCGCCACGTCAACTTCCGGATGGCAAAACGGGAGCAATTGTTTGAACGGAAAATGTCTGGCTTTTGATGGGACGAATGACTATATTGATCTTAACACGACAAATTTTCCTTCAGGGAGCAACGCTCGCACTATTTCAATGTGGATCAACCCAGCTTCGGTGGCAGTTGATAATATGGGCTTGTTTGGTTATGGAACCGAAACTGCCAGCCAATCGCTGTATGTTTCAACTTGCACTGGAGCCAATGCTAACAAAATTAAAATCGGAAAATATGGAACTGACGCTTCTTGTTCGACTGGCACCATTTCTGCCAATATCTGGCAACATATTACTGTCACTCTCGATGGTTCTGGCAACGTTGCCTATTATATCAATGGTAAGAATGCTGGCACTGCAACCCTCTCTGGGGTCAACACGGTCCTTAGCAATGGCTACATTGGTAAAGCTTCATCTTCCGGAACCACGTTCAATGGCAAAATCGACGAAGTGAAAGTGTATCCGTATGCAATGAATGCCATTCAAGTTTCAACCGAAGTCAATCTTTCAGCTTCTTTGTCTTCCAACGCTCAAGTTGGTGCCAACCTCAGCGCTGGAACTGCCTCAGAATATTGCGTGCCAGGAGACGCTTCAGCGTGCAATTCCCCAATTGCGGAGTGGAAAATGGACGAGAATACTGGAACAACTGCTAATGATACTTCAGGAAACAACAACACAGGCACTCTAACCAGTGGGCCGACCTGGGTACCAGGAAAATATGGAAGCGGGGTTAATTTTATTGGAACGAGTAGTAATTATATCAATCAAACAAATTCCGTTAGTGGTGTTAAAACAGTTTCTTTTTGGGCCAAGCCCTCAACTACGACGCAATCTTTTTTGCAACTAGCTAGTGGTGTTTCTGTGACATCAAGTACTGGTACGGTCAGCGCGGGCGGTTTTACCGCGCCGACTATTTATGTCAATGGTGTGGTTAGTGGAACAGTTTCGGCAAACACTTGGAACTATATTACGGTTACAACTGGGACTGGCGTGACTTCAAATGCGATAAAATTTGGACTTGTGGGAAGCACTTATTATACTGGAGCCCTTGATCAAATTCGTTTGTATGACTATGCTCGTACCCCGGCCCAAATTGCTTGGGAATACAACCGAGGAGGCCCAGTGGGCTGGTGGAAGATGGACGAATGTGCGGGAACGACGATTTATGATGCTTCCGGTAATGTATATAATGGGACCTGGTCGGGGAGTGGTGGGGCGCAAACAACCGTTGGTACCTGTAACACCTATGGAACAGCTTGGGGCAATGGCGCATCCGGTAAATTTGGTTCGTCACTAAAATTTGATGGAACAGATGACTATGTCAATCAATCAACTTCAATTAGTGGGGTTCAGACAGTTTCCTTCTGGGCCAAGCCCTCAACAACCTCGCAATCATTTTTACAATTGGCAAGTGGGATCTCGGTGACCTCAAGTTCTGGGACGGTCAGCGCCGGAGGCTTTTCGTCGCCAACAATTTATGTTAACGGAGTTTCTGGGGCATCAGTTTTTGCCGGCAACTGGAATCATATCGTCGTCACGACCGGTACCGGCATTACTGCAAACGCGATTAAATTAGGTCTGGTCGGAAGTACCTATTATTCCGGTCAGCTCGACGATGTTCGCATCTATAACTATATCTTAACAGAAAATCAAATTGCCACTGTGATGAATGATGGTTCAGCGCTTCGTTTCGGTTCATCCGGTATCATCAGCACAAATTCCAATAAAACTATCAGTAGTTTTTATTTCTCTTCCCCTTATGCGGTAGGCTCTATCGACCAAAACGCCAAAACAATTTCCGTGACGGTTCCAATCGGAACAAGTCTGACAAGTCTGACTCCATCAATTGCCTATAACGGTTTAAACATAAGTCCAAGTTCTGGAGTGGCTCAAAACTTTACCAATCCAGTCAACTATACTGTCACTGCTAGTGACAGCTCAACCCAGGATTATGTGGTCACTGTTATGGCTGAGGCGGTTCCAGTCAACACCGCGGTGCCAACGATTTCAGGTACGGCAACTGTTGGGTCAATGCTCACCGCTACCACCGGAACCTGGACCGGTTGGCCGACTCCGACCTTCACTTATCAATGGCAAAGAGGCACTTCCAATATTTCTGGCGCAACCAATAGCACCTACACAGCCCAATCAGCTGATGCCGGAAGCACACTTCGAGTGGTGGTCACCGGAACAAATTCCGTTGGAAACGCAACTGGCACTTCTGCCAACACTTCAGCCGTAACGATGGCTCCTTCGAACACCGCTGTGCCGACGATTTCTGGTCGTGCAAATGTCGGACAAACCCTCACCGCCACCACCGGAACTTGGACTGGCTATCCAACTCCAACCTACACTTATCAATGGCAAAGAGGAACTTCGGATATTGGTAGTGCGACCAATAGCACTTATGTGGTTCAAGCCGGTGATCTTGGAAGTACCCTGAGAGTGGTGGTGACGGCAACAAATTCCGTTGGAAATCCTTCGGCAAATTCTGCCAATACGGCAACTGTTTTAGCTGCGATACCTTCTTCAGTCACGGTTAGTCTTTGGGGTGGAGGTGGAGCTGGTGGTGGCGCACTTGGCGCACTTCTTTTTTTCGCTGGAGGCGGCGGTGGCGCTGGAGGACAATATGCCGAGAAAGTAGTCTCTGTGACTTCCGGACAGGCTTATACTGTCGTTAGAGCCGCGTCAGTTGCAGGAAGTTCTGCAAGTAGTGGAAGTAACGGAAATGATTCTTATTTCTATCTGACATCTGGAAGCAACTTATGTATGGCGAAGGGAGGACAAGGAGGAACAATGGTAACATATGGCAATGGCGTGGGAGGAACTGGTTCGACGACCGGTGGCATTGGTGACGTCGTATATAGGGGTGGAAATGGAGCTAATGGATCGTTGCAAAGCTATGGAGGTGGTGGCGGAGGAAGCGCTGGAACGGGGGGCAATGGTGGGAATGCATCGGGTACAACTGCAGGAACAGGCACAGCATCTTCTGGTGGTAATGGAGGTGCTGGAAAATCAGGTAGCGGTGATGGGTCTGCTGGTTCTAATTATGGAGGAGGAGGTGGAGCTGGAAGTACAGTCATAATAGGGTCTGCTACGGGTGGTGCCGGTGCTCAAGGTTATGCCGAAATCACCTATCCAGACACCTATGCTGATGCGTTTTCAACAACTGGCTCTCCGACCTACACCAACACTGGTGGCTACAAGACCTACAAATGGACAACCGCCGGCACTGGCTCGATAACGTTCTAAAATCTTTGATTGGAAAAGCTTGGTTTTTGAAAAATAAGCCAAGCTTCCAATATATTGACAAGTTATGGATATTCTGATACAATTCCTTTATTGATACATTATTATTAATAAAAGAAATGAATTATTTTGAATTTAAGCAAAAAATCCAAGAGTTGCCTTTTTTTGAAACAAGAGAATTGAGGCTTATTTTAGGTGAAAATTTCAAAAATTCCACCTTGATTAATTTGAAAAATTGGGCAAATAAAGGCCATCTAATTATGCTTAGACGTGGTCTATATCTTGTTGCAGAGGAAGTTGAAAAAAATGATTTTATGGTTTTTTCCACAAAACTTTATCAGCCGTCTTATATCAGTTTGGAAATGGCTATGAACTATTATGGAATTATTCCAGAAGCAGTTTTTATGGTAACTTGCGTTACAACCAGAAAAACAAAAAAATTTAGCACGAAGCTTGGAAATTTCAGTTATCAGAAGATCAAGAAAGAGGCTTTTGGCGGTTTTGAAACCAGGAAAAATGGAAAAATTTCTTTTAATCTAGCCTTGCCCGAAAAAGCAATTGTTGATTTTCTCTATCTGAATCGTAACATTTTGACTGGAGACTACGAACAATTTAAAAGTTATCGTTTCAATGAAGATTTTAAATTTAAAACAAAAAGATTACTTGAATTTTCAAAAGCTTTTCACAATAAAAAAGTCTTATTTCTAACTAAAAACTTCATCAAATATTATGCTTCCAAATAGTGCTTTTTTCAAAAAATATGCCAAGGAAAGAAATATCCCCTGGCAGGATCGCAATATTTTGTTGGAATATTTGCAAACTCAAATCCTCAAGGCGCTTTCTTTGAGCAAATTTAATGAGAATCTTTCATTTTTAGGTGGAACCTGTTTGCGTTTTGCCTATGGAATCAATCGTTTCTCGGAAGATTTGGATTTTGATTTGGTCAGAAAGAAAGGTTTTGACCTTGAAGAATTGACACTGGAAATTAAGAACAAATTGGAGCTTCAAGGTTTTAAAATCGATGTTCGAACTAAAACAACTCAAAAGATCCATATTATTTTTTTCAAATTCAAAAATGTTTTGCGCGAATTCGGCTTTAGCGCGCCCAGAGATGAAAAAATCTTGGTTAAATTTGAAATCGATTTTGATCCATATCAAAATATCCGCACGGAGACGAAATTTTCAGATAGTTTCAATGAAAGATTCCCGATGCTAGTTAACACTTTGGAGACTTTGTTTGCCCAAAAGGTTATTGCTATTGTTTTTCGTCCCTATCAAAAAGGTCGCGATTTTTATGACCTAGTTTGGTTTTTGAGCCAGCGAAATATTGAGCCGAATTATGAGATTTTCAGGGAAAAAAACTTGAAAATCAACAATCGTCGGGAGTTGCTTGCTTTTTTGGAAAATCAGGCTGAAAAAAGTGATTTGCCGCAAGCAGTCAGGGATGTAGAAAGATTTTTGTTTTATCCAGAGCAAGCAAAGTGGATTTTAGAGCTTCCAAGATATCTGAAAAGTTTTGAAAAATAGCAAAGTTTGCTCTCTGATGGTTATTCGAAAAATTCAAAAATGTTGTCGCGAAAATCAAGAAAAAGACAGGGTTTTGAGACCCTGTTTTTTCTTTGCGTAATTGGCGGAAAAATAGTATAATTAAAGCATTATTTGTCGCTGAAAAAATATCGGTGACAAATAAAAAAAAGTGAAATTTTTTTGCAAAAAAATATTGCCGACAGCTATCTGTTTTTGACATTTTTTTCGGCGAGAAAACGCCATCAAAAAAGTGTCGAGGCGAGATTTTTTAAGGCAGATAAATTTCCAAAAGAGGGTAATAAAATCGTAGATGATTTTTCCAAAAAAAACACAAAATCTACAGCAAAAACCACAGTCTTTCAGGAGGATGGATGGTGTTTTTGCGTGCGCTTTGAAAGAAAAAAAACCACTTGCCAAGAAAATAAATCTTGACCTTTCTGACAAAATTTCCACTTTCAAAGCAGACTTTTTTTCTGATAATTTTTCGGGCCGGAAAAAAATTGTAGCGCCATGTTTTTCAAACAAAAAAAGAAAACAAAAAAAAGCAGAAAATAATTTTGTGGGAAAAGTTTTCCATCGTTTGAAAAAAACTTTTTCACTTCAGCCGATTTTTCTCAAAAGAGCCTTTTCAGTTTTGCTGATTTTCTTGGTGGTGGCGGTCGGATTTTTTCAAAATTTTAACAATGCGCAAAGTGCGACTTACACTTGGACTCAACTTGGTTGGGGTGGAGGACAAAGTGCCAATAATGCAAGTCATCCGACAAACCAAACCGGTTGGACTCAGTTTTCATCCAAGGACAGTTATGTCGAAGCGAAAAATAGTTTTGGCAATGACTATCTGGCCTTAAATTCGATTTCTGAGTCTTCAACTCAGACTTCCAACAATGGTCTTGAGGACATCCACAATGCTGGCGGTTTCAACGCTGGCTCAAAAAATCACGCCAGAGTGCGTGGCGCCGGCACCAATGCTCGGGTCGCTTTGGCTTATGGCGGAGTTGCAGATGTTTCGGCTGGACAATCTTTTATGTTGGCAATCAAGTCCGATGATACAGTTTGGGCTTGGGGAGAAAACGCCAGTGGACAGTTGGGCGACGGAACCCTAAACCATCGCTACACGCCAGTTCAAATTTTAGGAGATAACGGAGTTGATTATTTGGGTGACGTGGAAGATGTTAGCGCTGGAGCTAATCATTCCTTGGCTCTCAAATATGACGGCACAGTTTGGGCTTGGGGAAATAATGACAATGGACAATTGGGAGATAATACTATTGGTTTAAAAAATTATCCAATTCAGGTTAAAGGTGAAGGTGGCACTGGGTTTTTGACTGATGTCACTGCAATTTCAGCTGGAAAAAATTTCTCTTTGGCTCTCAAATCTGATGGCACGGTCTGGGCTTGGGGAGAAAACGACCTGGGTCAACTTGGAGACAATTCAACTAGTGATTCCCGGACACCTATTCAGGTTGCTGATCTTGGCGGTATCGGACACTTAAGTTCCGTTTCAAGCATTTCAGCTGGTTATAACCATTCGTTGGCGCTTAAAGCTGATGGCAGTGTGCTTTCCTGGGGTGAAAATGAGAAAGGACAGTTGGGTGATAATTCAAACACGGATTCTTTGGTTCCTATTCAAGTCGTCGTCAGTGGAGGGGTTGGAAATTTGGAAGACGTGACCCAAATTTCTGCTGGAAACTCTCATTCTTTAGTTTTAAAATTAGATGGAAGTGTCTGGGCCTGGGGAGAAAATGGCAGTGGACAACTTGGCAATGACTCAGTGGTGGACTCAAAAGTTCCAGTCCAAGTTATGAACTATAATGGGATTGGATATTTGTCAGGCATCGTTTCTATTGAGGCTGGGTATCGTTTTTCTTTGGCAATAAAAAACACCGGTGTTGCTTTTTCTTGGGGATATAACGGAACTGGACAGTTGGGCGATAATACGATTATCGATGAATACATTCCAGTTAAAATTTTGGACTCAACTGGCCTGGCAGACTTAGGAAATGTTTCGGTTATTAGTGGGGGCGGTAGTGAGACAATTGCTTTGCAATCGGATGGCACTTTGTGGGATTGGGGAAACAATGATCGAGGTCAATTGGCTGATAACACTGTCACAAATCGCAAAATTGCTGTTCAAGTTTGGGGACCGGCCAGTGGAACTTTGAGCGATATTGTTCAAGCTGATTCCGGTTATGGTCACACGATCGCTTTGAAATCAGATGGCAAAGTTTGGTCTTGGGGTTGGAATGGAAGCGGTCAACTGGGGAACAATGCTGGTGATTTTCGTTTGACCCCGGTGCCAGTTATGGGTACTGGTGGAGTCGGTTTTCTTGATCACGTGCAAACTGTCGCAGCTGGGCAATATCATTCCTTGGCGCTCAAAGACGACGGCACGGTCTGGGCCTGGGGATATGGTGATTATGGACAATTAGGAGATGGAACTTGGGCGAGCAAATATACCCCAGTTCAAGTCAAGGATTCTGCCGGAACCGGTTTCCTGACTAATATTATCTATATTTCAGCGGGAGAATCTTATTCTATGGCTGTCAAAGACGATGGAAGTGTTTGGACTTGGGGGAACAACAACAAAGGGCAACTTGGAATTAACAACACCGATGTTAAAAATCTTCCAGTTCAAGTCTTGGGTGAAAATGGAATTGGATATCTGAGCAATATCGCGAAAGTTTCAGCAGGCAGTAATTTTGCTCTGGCGCTTAAGGATGACAATACGGTTTGGGCTTGGGGAAACAATGACAGTGGAAAACTGGGCGATAATACAGAGGTTGAAAAATGGACTCCAATTCAAGTCAAGGATTCGACTGGGGCGACTTTTCTGACTGGCATCAATGAAATTGCAGCTAGCAATGTTCATTCTTTGGCGCTTAAAAGTGATGGCACAGTCTGGTCATGGGGTTGGAATGGAAACGGTCAATTGGGTGATGGAACAAATAGCGACAAAGCGACTCTCCCAGTTCAAGTTGTTGGCGTAGGTGGATCTGGATATCTCAGCGATGTTTCAAAAATCACAACCGGGGGTAGTCACTCTCTAGTACTTAAAAATGATGATACAGTTTGGGCTTGGGGTTCAAATGGCGACGGACAATTGGGTGACAACACAACTTCAAGTCACAATACCCCTGTCCAGGTGTTGGATTCGGCAGGCACTGGCTATCTTTCTGGCGTTTCTGTAATTTCTGGCGGACAGGCTAGTTCCGTGGCTGTTAAATCAGACAACAGCTTGGTTTGGAATTGGGGAATTAACTCCTATGGACAGTTGGGAAATAATCGAATCGCTAAGGAAAAAATTCCAGTTAGTGTTTGGGGACCGGCTAGTGGGACGCTTAACATCGGAACCACTTTCTATTATTCCTTGGGAGATTTCACTTCGAGCGTGATTGACACTGGAAGTTTCAAAACTTTGGAAACCGCAGATTTTTCAATCACTGCTCCGGGTGGTTCCACAGTCCAAGTCAACGTCCGGGCTGGAAATTCAAGTAATACCAGCGATCCAAGTTGGACGACATGGGACAATGATATATCAACAGGCGCTGATATATCATCGTTAGGTAGTAAGCGTTATTTTCAATTTAGCGTCGATTTCACGACGCCTGACGTTGGTCTCTCTCCTTCACTCAATGACATAACTTTCAACTACACCTATTTCCCATCTGGTCAATTGACTTCTTCGCCCTACAACACTTCTGATGCGGCCAATGTTTTGTCAAAAGTGCGCTGGTCGCAGACGCCGGTCTCTGGAACTGATATCAATTTTCAAGTGCGAACGGCGTCAGACAGTGCTGGTCAGCCTGGCACTTGGACTTCTTGGGTTGGTCCAGACGGAACTTCCGGCACCTATTTTGTCGACAAAACCGGAGGAGAAGCGATGCCGTCAGTTGTCACTGATGGAAGTGGTGACCAATGGATTCAATACAAAGCTTTTTTGATTTCTGATGGACTTGATTCACCGATTCTTTCTGACGTCACAATGCAATATGTGGTTAATGCTCCGCCTGAGGTGCAAAATGTGATTGCTTCCCAGGGACCAGATGGAATCGTTACCGTGGACTATGAAGTTCGTGATCCTGATACGAATTTTGAAAATAACGTTACGCCAGGAAAAGTTGTTGTGGGTCTCCAATATTGCACAGCTAATTGCGATTCGAGTGGCTTTGAAGTTTGGGCCAATGCGGCAACTGTTGGTGGCGATGTCGGTGCCAATATTTCAGTGGAGGAAGTTTCTTGGAAAGCCTATCAACTTACCTGGAATGCCAAAAGTGATTATCCTCAAATTTTTAATGGCAGTGATTTTAAAGTGAGGGTTAGGGCAAACGATTCGGAAGGTGCCAACAATTTGGGTTATGGAAAATCAAGCTCTTTTGTTTTTGACACTAAAAATCCAACCAATGTCAGCTTCTTTATTGATCACACTACAAGTAAACTGCACATCGCTACTCCAGTTGATGATTCTTCCTATCAGATGATCGTTTCTAATTTTGCTGATTTTCACGATGCTTCCTATCAAGCTTTTCAAGGCGTATATGATTATTCAGGTCTGACTGACGATCCAGCGACTGTTTATTTGAGAATCAAAGATGCTAAGGGAAATTATACTGGCACAACAGAAACAACCCCACTTAAACTTAGTGATGTGGTTTTTTATGATATCTCTAATCCGGCTACGAGTGAATATCGCGAATTGATTTCTTGGAAGGCGCCTGGTTTGGGAGAAATGGGTAGTGGTGGTTTTGCCAAGTATAATATTTGGCGATCAACCGACGGATCCATTTATAACTTGGTCAATTCCATCACAGATAAAAATGTTAATTATTATCTGGATTCAAACTTAGTCAGTGAAGAGACTTATTACTATAAGGTCACTCTCGAAGATGCTAATGGAAATATTTCAGCCTTTTCTTTAATTGTCAGCGACGTTCCAAATGGAACAGGCGGAGCTAATGTAACTCCAGCTGTAATCTCGAATGTCAGCGTCTCAGCTCCTTCGATAACTTCTAGTAGCGCGACGATAACCTGGGACACTGATATTCAGTCAGATTCCACGGTTGGTTTTTCGACCAATCCAGGAGATTTCACTAGTGAAATTGGAAATTCAACCTTGGTGACTTCGGGACACAGCGTCACCGTAACCGGATTAGATCAAAATCAAACTTATTATTTTAGAGTCAAATCCATAGGTGTCAGTAACGGGGTGAGTATCGACGATAATTTCGCAGTCAATGGCAATCACAACGGATATGTTTTCACGACCGCTACGGCTGATGTCACCCCTCCAGATATCACAAACATTTCTTCAACTCCAGCGGCGACTTCGGCCGGCATTTCTTGGTCAACTGATGAGGCCTCGACATCTTTTGTGGAATATTCAACTCAACTTGGATTTTCAACTGGCAGTTCCTATGGCTCCTATGACCTGGCTTTGTCTCACAACATAACTTTGCCAAGCATTCTCGAATCGGATACGACCTATTATTACAAGATTCACTCCAAAGATGGTGCTGGGAACGAGGCTGTTTCAGGTGAACTTAATTTTCACACGGATTCTTTGGGTGACATCATTGCGCCGGTTATAAGCTCAGTCACCGTGGCTTCAAAAACTCACAACACGGCCACAATCACCTGGACGACTGATGAATCTGCGACTTCTTATGTTGAATATGGAACCACTGATCAATATGGAAATACTTTTGGAAACGGTGGTCTAGTGGCAGGGCCTCCATATGAACATTCAATTTCCTTACCTCAAGATTTAATTTCGGAAACAACCTATCATTATCGGGTGCATTCGGCTGATGCTTCCAATAATGAATCAGTTTCAGATGACGCCACTTTTACGACTGAGGCTGATCCGCATGACATCGTTGCTCCAATTCTGACAACTGGTCCGACTGTCACAACTTTTTCTTCAACTTCGGCGACCATAACTTGGGAAACGGATGAAAGCTCGAGTTCTTTTGTGGATTATTCTCCAACCCTAGGAAATTTCCAACTTGAACAAGGTTCTTCGACGATGGTTCAATCGCATTCTGTCACCTTGGTAAATCTTAGTCCGAACACGCCATATTATTATCAAATCAAATCAGTTGATGCTTCCAGCAATGCGATGATTGAAAACAACGGTGGCGATGGCTATACTTTTACGACCGCTTCCGGACAACCTCCGGTATTGCAAGGTTCACCATTGGCCACAAAAAATGCCTACAATGATTTCACGATTTCTTGGACGACGGACATCAATTCCACTTCGTTTGTTGAATTTGCAACGCTTGGTGATTTTTCAAATTCTTCAGTTTTTGGAAAATACAATAGCGTTAAGAATCACTCAATAAACCTGCAAAACCTTACTCCGGAAACAACTTATTATTATCGGGTCCGCAGTGCTTCTGACTTTGAGATGGTTTCCGGTTCATATTCTTTTGATACCACTGCCGGAACTGACCTTGTTCGTCCTTTGATTTCAAACGCTTCGATTTCAAACATCACTGATAACGGTGCAACTATCACTTGGGACACCAGCGAGTCGACGGATTCCATCGTATATTTGGGGGAGACGGCGAACTTTGATAAAATTTTTGGAGACAACAGTGACGCGGTTTTAAACCACAGCGTTAATATTATTGGACTTGTCGCTTCAACCTCCTATTATTATCAGATAGTCTCCAAAGATGGCGCAGGCAATGTTACCTATGGTTCAGTTGGAAGCTTTACTACAATTTCTTCAGCTGGTGCGCCAGTGATTTCAAACGTCCAAGATCAGGTCGCTTCCAATGTCGACGATCCGGCGACCTATAATCAAGTGACAATTAGTTGGGATACTGATGTAGCTGGCGATAGTATGGTTTCTTTCAGTAAGGATAATTCTTTTGAGAACAATATTTTTCATCCTGCTGATTTGCTGACGTCTGGTCACACTTTGGTTATCAATGATTTAGCTTTTGATACGACCTATAATTATAAGGTTTCCACCAAGGGAATCAACGGACTGCTGTCAGTCAGTAGTGAAAAATCTTTCAAGACTGCCGAGGATCCGAAATATCTGCACGATCCACTTAAAGCGATTGAAAATGTGGTAACAACTCCTGATTCCAAGAGCGCTAGCATAACCTTTAGCACTGATCAGTTGGCAAAATGCGTGATTGAGTATCGTGAAGATGGGCTAGCTTATCCTGGTGGTCTTTCTAGTGAAAGTGATTTTAACAGTAATCACCGAATGCAGCTGCTTTCACTTTCCACCACCACAAAATATTATTTCAGAATAAGTTGCCAAGATAATATCGATAGTACTCCAATAACTTCCAGTGAATATTCTTTCACGACTGACCAATCCAACGGTGGAAGTAGTGATAAGATTTTGCCAGTCATTAGCGGTGTGAAAGTCGGTAAGGCTACCGGCGAAAGCGTTGTGGTAAGCTGGAACACGGACAAGAAATCAAGTAGCTATGTCCGCTATGGCACCAAATCATCTTTTGGCTTTATGGTTGGAAATGATTTGGTTAATATCGACCAAGCTGAATATGTGACTTCTCATACTGTCACAGTCAGCTCGCTTGTACCGGCGACGAAATATTATTATAGCGTAGTTTCCATCGATGCTTCCGGTAATATCGCCGAAAGCTCCTCTGGAACTTTCACGACCGCCACCCAGTCAGGACTTGGTTCGATCAGTATCATTTCCAAGACTTTGGGCGAAGCTGTGGTCACCTGGACGACGATCAACAATATGACCTCAACCGTTGAATATGGGCTTTCCAACACCTATGGCAGCAAGAGCGAAAGCACCTCGCAAACCAAAGCGCACGAAGTCGATTTGAAAAATTTAGTAATCGGCAGTATCTATCACTTCAGAGTCAAGAGCGCTGATTCGGCTGGCAACATTTTTGTTTCGGGTGACTACGCTTTTCAACCGAAATCTCCGCCGGTCATCACCAACGTGGCTGTTGGTGAAGTGACAGAAAGCGGGGCCACGGTAACGTTCCTCACGAACGTGCCTGCCGAAGCGGTGGCGGCCTATGTTTCTGTCAGTGACCCGACCGATTCCGGTTCGCAAGGTCAGACGAACTTGGTGCTTTCGCATTCAGTCGTGCTTAAAAACTTGACTCCTGGTATGGAATATTCGCTCAGAGTTCAGGCTAAAGACGAAAGTGGCAACGCTTCCGAACTTGCCGGACCGAATTTCACCGTCGGCAAAGACACCACTCCTCCGGTCATCGATCAAATTCATACTGATAGCGCGCTGACTCAAAATGACAAAGTTCAATCAATCATTTCTTGGATGACCAATGAAGAAGCGACTACTGCGATAGCATATAAAGAGGGTAAGAATGGTGATGAGCGAGAAATTAAAATAGGCGATGCCTATACAAAAAATCATTTGGCAGTTATGACAGTTTTTAAACCTGGCGTAGTTTATTTTTTCAAGGTAAAATCAATTGATAAGACTGGTAACGAAGGAATTTCAAATGATTTTGCATTGCTAACACCGAAAAAACGCGAAAACATTATTCAAATTATTATTAATAATTTCCAAGAAATATTCCATTGGGCAAATATGTAAACAAAATAGGTAAATGAAAAAGAAACAAAAACAAAAAAGAAAGCCGCAGAAAAAATTGAAAATGAAGTTTTGGATGAAACTGCATTCGCTTTTCACTGTCTTTTTGTTGGTTTTTTATGTAACACTGGGGATGTTCGGCGGGCTTGGCGCTTTTGGAAATGATTTGAAAAGCAAATATGCTTGGGCAGCCGGGGTCAACTTGGGAGTCGTTATTGATTCAATGCCCGGCAAGCCCATTCTTAGCGCCACCACTACTTGTACGGAAAATGTCTCAAACATTAACCTTTTTTGGACGGAGTCTGACGGCGCAACCTCTTATGAAGTTACCAGGGATGGTCTGCCTTTGGTTTCCGGTTTTCAAATGATGTCATATGTCGATAGTAATGTGGTGGCTGGTACGGACTATACCTATATAGTGACAGCTTCGGGTTCCAGTGGGGATACGGTTTCCGATCCCTTGACTGTGCGCGCCAAGGATTGTTTCATCATTGAAAAGCCAGATCCGACTTTGACATTGGTTTCTTTCGATGGAAAAGAAGTCGTTCAAGGAAAGCAGCTGATCACGACCAACAAAATTTTCAAGCTGACCGGGACGACAAATATGCCTAATGCCAACATTCAGATCAAAACCTTGCCTGGTCCGATTTTCGTTTCAACTTTGCAAGCCAATCTGAATGGCTATTGGGAATATTATCTCCCAGGTCAGTTAAATGAGGGAAATTATAGTTTTCAGATAATGGCGACCGATCCGGAATCTTTCCTGCGCAATATTACGAAAAATTATGCTTTCAAAATAGAAAGTGTCCCTGGCGGTGGTGGGGGAGAAAATGGTGGAGATCATGGTGGCGGACATAGTGGCGGGCATACAACAACTCCAGGAAACGGCTCTGGAGGTGTGGTCGTCGTTCCTCCCAAACCACCCATGGAAGAGGCCGATATGAACCTGATTGTTCAAAATAAAGACAGCAAAGTTTTCAGGGGGCAGGATTTGCAATTCGAGCTGATTTTGAGCAACAAGGAAAGAATATCAACGAACGTTGATAAAGTTTATAACTTGGAATATGATGTTTTGGATAAAACAAACGCAGTCGTCTTTGCCGTTCAGGCAGCAGAAAAGATTCCCGGAAATGTTTTAGAAAAAAACCTTCTTTTGCCCACAGGTCTTCCGGATGGAAACTACAAAATCAGGGCCACTTTGTCTACCGGCAACAACATTCTGACTAGCGAGAAAAATTTCACTTTTTCCGATATGCCGATTTTCAATCTTGGTGGAGGATTCACCGCGACTTATTGCCAGGTGGTCAGTGCCATCGGTTGGTTGTTGATAGTCTCGCTTTTATTGCTCATCATTTTCCTGTTGATGTTTTTGATCGAATATTTTCTTTTCAGGGAAGCGCTTTTCACGGTTGATGAATATGATTTAGCTAAAAGGGGAATGATCCCATTTGGAAAGGAGGTGGCAAAATGACAGAATCAAAAATAATCTTGGTTTTGAATATACTCGGGATAGTTTTGACGTTTTTTTCCATAGTTTATGCGGCTGGCGTGGTTTGGCGAGTTGAAAAAAAACTTGATATTTCCTACAAGCTTTTTTTGGCGGCTATTTTAGTTTATGCGGTCAGTTTGTTTTTGGAAATGTTCAGTGTGATTGATTCAGCGACAATGGAACTTTACATTAGCATATCCAAAGTTTTATTCATCGGATTGTTTCTGGGGGGTATTTTAATGATGAGAGATTTGGTTAGGGATATAGACGGAGAAAAAAAGAAAGCTGTGGATAACTTTTCTTGAAAAAACATTGTTGATAACTTAAAAATGTGCTTTAATTAAGTTAGTAAAAGTAATTTTTTCTTTATACTATAGTACATCCTAAATAATGGAAATTTTTGCGTTTAAAAATTTTCAGTAAAAACAAAAATAAAAAAAATAAAAACAAAAAAATGAAAACTAACAAACTAACCCAAAAAAGAATAGCCATCCTCGGTATTCTTTCAATGGCTTTGACGGGACTCTCAATCGGTCTTCAAGAAGCCGACGCAGCCACCGCCACCTACGGTGTGACTTTGCAAACCAACGTTCAGGAGGTTATCACTCTTACCTGCGATAGTGCGACAGTCAATCT
>Ga0265593_1000363_pt1 | contig 26803 bp, 23 predicted proteins | sample saktaG_8_FD_190136 | JGI IMG/M metagenome (GOLD analysis project Ga0265593, IMG submission 190136) | Saline water microbial communities from Sakinaw Lake, British Columbia, Canada - sak_2011_5_24_36m | ecosystem: Environmental > Aquatic > Non-marine Saline and Alkaline > Saline ...
CCAATAATAAGGAGGATGTAACCGGGCATACGGCTTTCACTTCCAAAAAGGCTGACGACTCCAATACAAATCAGGATCATCGGCCAGGAAAATATTACATGTGATATTTCATAGGGCAAAATGCCCATATTTTCAAGCAACAGAAAAAAGCCGGCAACAATGACAATGACAGCAAGGGCATATTTGCGCATCCGCCTGCTGTTTGAATATTTATCTTTATAGGGGTTCATTGATTCGGGATTAAAAGTACAAAAAATATTGAAGCAAAAGTAGTCTGGAAAATCTAAGAGGTAAACGACTTATCGGCGGAGTCCGGAAAATTCCCGTCGGAAATCTGCTTTTACACAGGTGAAAGTTAACAATCAGGTTGCTCAAAGTTAATTTTTAAAAAATTTCCTGGGCCTGTATATAAAAACCATTCGACTGCTGACCCAGGGCGAAATCGATTAAAATATTGGTGCGGTCATTTTTACTGACCATGATCCTGACTCCAAAACCGACTCCCGGACGCAGGTAAGCAAATAAGGGAACATGGTTGTCGCGGTCGGAGGCAGTCGTCACATTTGCAAACAGAACCCCTCCGACGACTCCCGAACAGGGAGAAATGGGGAAGCGGTATTCGGCTTCGGCATACACATAATCCTGTCCTCTCCAACGGCCCTGTTTATAACCTCTCCCTGAAGCATTCATCTGGTCAAATCCTGAAGCCATCAGGTCCAGATATGGAAGACTGCCGCTCATCTGAAAACTTCCAAAAGTCCATAAAGCAATCAGATGGCGGGGGTTTTTCTTTGAAAGACCAATATAGGTACGAAATTCAGTCCACAGCTGTGAACCATTCTGATCACTGCCCAGTAAACTAAAATTATACCTGTAATTCACATTGGCATAAATCCCCTTGTAAGGGTTAATAATATTATCACGGCTGTCGTAAACAATATTTGCACTTAGTCCTGAAGCGATATTTTTATTAAGGTTAAACCCATGGAGGAGGCAATACTTTGAATAAGGAGTCATTTTAATCTCAGAATTATCCGGATCCAGATTAAGTTGCGCTATTTTAAAATGATAATCCAGGTGGTACCCGATTCCCAAATATACATTTCCGGCAATTTTTCCGGAAATAACATTATGGAATTTTATCCAATCGAAAATCATGGGATAAGCATCTCCCATGGCTCCTGTACCCAGCCCCCAGGTGTCCATGCGGAAAATGTAAAGCCTCCAGTCTGTCTGCAGATATAAAATATTCCGATGGGTATATATATTACTTTTTATCTGGGCAATAAACTGACGTTCGGTAGTCCAGACAGCCTGAACCATTCCCGCAGAGAGCCGGGTCGACAAATCCCTTCCCCAATTCCAGGAAAGACTTGCACCAGCCCCCAACTGAAGTCCTGTTACGGGAGCATAGCTAAGGGTCGGGATAGCCAACACCCTGAGTTTGCGCTCGATAACTGGTCTTGGAAATATTTTTTTACGGGAAATGACATCAAAAATATCCTTCTGAAAACAATCCTGTTTATGAGCAATGCTATCGGGCAATTGTTGTGAATTCCCATGAAGACATAACAACACAGAAAATACGAGTAAAGCCAGGAGGAAGTGAATTCGTTTCATCGGCGTCAAAAGTAATAATTTAATTGCTTTTTCCGTAGCTTTGCAGGACATGAAAAGGATATGAAAATTCCGTTTTCAAAATTCGAAGGTACCGGCAACGACTTTATCATCATCGATAAGCGGGCGTTGTTATGGGAACCAACCACTGCAGAGGTGGCGGCTCATTGTGACAGGCATTACGGGATCGGGGCTGACGGATTAATATTGCTTTCAGATAAACCGGGCTTTGATTTTGACATGAAGTATTACAACTCCGACGGAAGGGAGAGTACACTTTGCGGCAACGGAGGACGCTGCATGGTTGCAATGGCAGCAAAACTTGGCCTGATTAAAGAAAAAGCCCTATTCCATGCCATGGATGGAATGCATGAAGCCCGCATTCTGAATCGCGACGGAAACATTTTCGAAATCCGTTTGAAAATGAACGACTCCGGCCTCAACAAGCTGTTCGATGATGGTTATTTTATACATACCGGTTCTCCTCATTTTATCAGATTTGTAGATGATGTGAGGGTAATCAATGTTTTTTCAGAGGGGAAAGCCATACGTTATGAAGACCGGTTCGCCCCGGATGGGGTTAATGTTGATTTCGTCACATGGCACCCTGATTACCTTGATATCCGTACCTATGAAAGGGGAGTCGAAAACGAAACCCTTTCTTGCGGCACGGGAGCGACAGCGGCTGCCCTTGCCGCAGCTATCCGGCATCCTGTGAATTCAGGGAATTATAAAATCAAAACCACGGGAGGAAACCTGAAGATCAGCTTTCACCAGTCAGGGAAGATGTTTACGGATATCTGGCTTGAAGGCCCTGCAAGCTTTGTTTTCTCCGGTGAAATTCATATTAAATAATCCGGTTTCATGGCAACAAACCTTTTACAAGGAAAACATATTCAACTCCGGGCTGTTGAACCATCGGATATGGAGACTTTATATGTTTGGGAAAATGATCCATCGGTCTGGAAAGTGAGCAATACCCTTGCCCCATTTTCCCGCTTTCAGATCGGGGAATTTATTAAAAATTCAAGCCTGGATATATTTTCCACAAGGCAACTGAGGCTTATGATCGACCTGAATAAAACAGGCGATAAAAAAACAACCATTGGCAGCATCGATCTTTTTGATTTTGAGCCCTCACACCTCAGGGCCGGAATTGGAATCCTGATCTCCAGCCCATACCGGAAACAAGGTCTTGCCAGGGAAGCACTTCAGGTTTTTCTTCATTTTGCGAAAGAAACACTTCACCTGCATCAGGTTTATTGTAATATCACTTGTGAAAATGAACCAAGCATCCGCTTATTTGAGAAAGCCGGGTTTAAAAAATGTGGTATAAAAAAAGATTGGATTTTTAACGGCCCCGATTTTTCTGACGAGTATACATACCAACTGATTTTCAGCGAATGAATATATTTTCTGCCCGCACTAAAGGGAGCGCACACAGGCATCTTTTTAATGATTTAATGCCTTATATCCTGATTTTCTCTACACTCCTCATTTTACTTATCTCGATGGGAAGGTTTTATTTAAACTTTACCCGTCCGAACGTTGAATTAAAAGGAAAAACTTTTGTTTTTTTTTATATTCCGAGCAATTCCTCCTACCCTGAAGTAAAAAGAGAATTATTGAGGAAGGGCTATATCAGGAACATTAAGACTTTCAATTGGTCGGCACAAAGGATGAATTATATGAACCGGGTAAAAGCCGGGAAATATAAAATCCTTGAAGGGATGAGTAACCGGGCCTTATTACAAATGCTGAGGGCGGGTCATCAGGAAGCTGTAAAAGTCACCATCAATGGTGCCAGAACACCCGGGGAACTTGCAGGGAAGATCGGTCATCTCCTGGAGGCTGACTCTTCTTCATTTATGAAGCTTTTCACCAATTCCTCCTTTCTGGCAAGATACCATGTAACCCCTCAAACCTCCCTCAGCCTTTTCATTCCAGACACCTACCATTTATATTGGAATACTTCCGCTGATCAATTTTTCCAACGCATGTACAAGGAATATCTGAAGTTCTGGATGGGACCCCGGAATAAAAGATGTGATAGCCTGGGACTCAGCATCCCTGAGGTTGTAACCCTGGCATCTGTGATTGAAAAAGAAACGGCAAAAAACGATGAAAAAAAAATTATTGCCGGTGTATATATGAACCGATTGCGAAAACATATCCCTTTACAGGCAGACCCTACGGTTATTTTTTCTTTGAATGATTATACCATAAAAAGGGTGCTGAATGAGCATCTTAAAATTGACTCCCCTTACAATACCTATAAATTTGCAGGACTTCCTCCGGGTCCCATTTGTTTACCTTCGGTTTCATCGATTGATGCTGTATTGAACTATCAACCTCATCAATACCTCTATTTCTGTGCAAAAGATGATTTGTCGGGCTATCATAATTTTGCAATTTCCCTGGCTGAACATAACAGGAATGCCAAAAAATATCAGGAAGCCATGAATAAACTGAATATCAAGTAGGTCATGGCCATGTGGAAAGGACCTATTTTTACGATCGCTCTTTTTTTCATGCTCTTTCCCATCCCGCTAAAGGCTCAACTCCCGGATTCTTCCTTAACCAGAAATTACAGCATAAAAAAAGGTCGCCTGGCCGGCGTACTTGCAGCCCAGGGAGCTTTATCCTTCGCGACACTGGGAGGGCTTTATTTTGCATGGTACAAGGATTATCCTCAGTCCTCCTTTCATTTTTTCAACGACAACAATGAGTGGATGCAAATGGACAAACTTGCTCATGGAACCACAGCCTATTATATCAGCCGGATTGGTTATGAGTCATATCGATGGAGCGGGTTGCCCAAGAAAACTTCAACATGGCTGGGAGGAGCACTGGCATTCAGCTATATGCTCAACATCGAATTGCTGGATGCTTTTTCTGCTGAATGGGGATTTTCTGTCGGCGACTTCACCGCAAATACCCTGGGTTGCGCAGTATTCGTAAGCCAGCAGCTGATCTGGGATGAACAAAGGTTCAACTTGAAGTATTCCTTTCATCCCACGGAATATCCCCAATACCGGCCCGATTTGCTGGGACGGAACCTGATCCAGTATATGCTGAAGGATTACAACGGGATGACTTTCTGGCTCTCAGGGAATATTCATTCTTTTCTTCCTGAATCGAGCAAATTTCCCCGATGGCTAAATATCGCCATCGGGTATGGGGCGGAGGGAATGACCGGCGCCCATTTAAATCCCGACCAGGCCGGTGACCTTTCGGTTCCTCATTTTGACCGCTACCGGAAATTCCTGTTGTCGGTGGATGTAGACCTTACCCGCATACCTACCCGTTCCAAAGTTTTGAAAGGAATCTTCACCTTGCTGGGCTTTATCAAAATTCCGGCTCCGGCACTGGAGTATAATACCCTCGGGCAATTTAAATTTCATCCTTTCTATTTTTAAAATTTTCTCTATCTTTACTTTTTGGTTTGCCTTAATTCCTTTTTATATGGAAGTGCAAGATAATAATGCAGCTCCGGCTGAACGACAGGAAGTTTTTACAAATCCGGCTCCCCGGAATTTACCCAATGCTTCCACCGTTCTTATCCTGGGTATTTTATCCATTGTTTTTTGCTGGTGGCATCTGATATCCTTTGTCAGCATTATCCTGGGAATTGTTTCATTGATTCTGGCCCAAAAAGAACTAAAACTTTATCATACCAACCCTTCCTTTTATAACCTGAGTTCATTGAACAATGTAAAAACAGGCCGTATATGCGCCATTATCGGCCTGAGCATTTCCATACTGGTATTTATTTTCATGGTTCTTTTAATCATAGGGATTTTTACGACCCTGCCATTTTGGGGGATGATAGAATGATGAAAATCCTGAGCGTTGATAAAATCCGGGAAGCGGATGATTATACCATAAAAAATGAGCCAATAGAAAGCATTGATCTTATGGAGCGGGCAGCCACTGCTTGTTTTTCATGGCTCATTGCTCATATCCATGCTGCTAAACGGTTTTTGGTTTTTTGTGGAAACGGGAACAATGGAGGAGATGGGCTTGTCCTGGCACGTCTGCTGAAACAAGAAGGGTTTTCAGTTCTGGTATTCATGCCGTCCCAGCATGAACAACTTTCAGCTGATTGTAAAACCAATGCAGCGCGATGGCTGAAGCTGCCTGATGCCGGAATTATACAAATTTCATCAAATACAAAACTTCCTGAAATACTTCCTTCTGATATTGTCGTCGATGCCTTGTTCGGAAGTGGTCTTAAACGGCCGGCAGAAGGATTTTTTGCTACCCTTATCGAACACATCAACCAGCATCAGGCCCTGGTGATTTCCATTGATGTGCCTTCGGGTCTTTTTTGTGATCAAAGCAACAGGGATAAATTTGCTCCGGTCGTAAAAGCTGATTATACCCTCTCTTTTTCACCCCCTAAATTCAGTTTTCTTTTTCCTGAAAACGAAAGTTTTGTCGGAGATTGGCAACTTCTCGATATTGGCTTGATGCAAACATTTCTCGAGAAGGTGGAGGTAAATAATTATTATGTTGACCGGGCATTTGTTAAAAACATTTTACGTAAAAGGAACAAATTTGCCCACAAGGGGGATTTCGGCCATGCGCTGCTAATTTGTGGTTCCTCAGGAAAAATCGGAGCGGCTGTGCTCGCTGCCAGGGCCTGTCTGCGTTCCGGTCCGGGGCTGGTGAGCATCAGGGTTCCCGGTTTTGGCGCAAGCATTCTTCAGGCTGGCGTTCCTGAAGCCATGCTATGCATTGACCCTGATCTGAATATTTTTACTGAAGTACCTGATCTTCAACAATACAGTTCAATTGCAATCGGTCCGGGGCTGGGACAGCACCAGGCTACCGCCAAAGCTTTAAAACTCCTGATACAGACTGTACAAACCCCTTTAATTATTGATGCAGACGCCATTAATATTCTTGCTGAAAATAAGACATGGATTTCCTTTCTTCCAAAAGCCTGCATTTTCACCCCTCATGTAAAAGAATTTGAACGACTTGCGGGAAAAAGCAGAAATGATTTTGAGAGAAATAAAATCCAACGCGATTTTTCCTTCCGATACAAAGCCTATGTTGTTCTTAAGGGAGCATATACGGCGATTACTACGCCTGAAGGAAATTGTTTCTTTAATTCAACTGGGAACCCCGGAATGGCTACCGGTGGCAGCGGCGACGTTTTAACCGGTATTATCGCCGGAATTCTTGCACAGGGATATTCTTCCCTGGAAGCTTGTTTACTGGGCGTTTACCTGCATGGTCTGGCCGGCGATCTGGCAGTTTCCGTGTCAGGATATGAGGCTCTGATCGCAAATGATATCACAGAAAATTTAGGAAAAGCATTTCAGTCACTTTATGGAAAATTTTGAAAAAGACTTATTGGTAAACATGGTCATTGCACCTTATGTGCAAAAGGCTACCGCACTCAGAGGAATAAAGCGGTACGTAGGCGGTAATCAATTCCGGCATGCCCTGAGCACTTATGCCATACTCATTGATTATCATTATATTGACCCTGTACTTTTAAAAGCATCGGTAATTCATGATCTGTTCGAAGATGTTAAATGCACTTCCTATGAGGAAATAATAGACATTGATACCGACGGCAGCCGGGTTCTGGAACTCGTACTTGAAGTTAGCCGTAAAAAAACAGAATCCAAGGATGAGTTCCTCCAAAGGATCCTTGAGCATGGATCAGAAAAAGCAAAGACCCTGAAATGCGCAGACCGGATCAGCAATCTTACGGATCTTCATCCTGATATTTTCGACAAAGAATTCATCAGAAATTATATTGCAGAAACCAAAAAGTGGGTCATTCCGATGGCGATTCTTGTGAACAAGGATATGCTTTTTGAATTACAGGACCTGATCCACCGCCGTGAAACCAATCTCAGGTTTTCCTCGCATATCTGGCCTTTAAAAAGAAAAAACGGAGATTAAAGAACTTCCGACTTCTCCAGAATATCGGCTTCAACTTTCAGGTTATCAATGATAAAATTCTGGCGCTCGGGCGTGTTTTTACCCATGTAGAAAACAAGCACCTCCTGCAAAGAGGAGTCTTTTGTCAGAATGACCGGATCGAGGCGCATACTGTTCCCGATAAAATATTTAAATTCATCCGGAGAAATTTCACCCAGGCCTTTAAACCGGGTAATTTCAGGATTTACCCCGAGTTTGTCCATGGCAGCCCTTTTTTCCACTTCAGAATAACAATAGATCGTTTTTTGCTTATTGCGCACCCTGAAAAGCGGAGTCTGAAGGATATACAGATGACCGTTCCTGACCAGGTCGGGATAAAACTGAAGGAAGAACGTCAGTAATAACAGGCGGATATGCATCCCATCCACATCGGCATCGGTTGCAACCACCACATAATTATAGCGAAGATCTTCCAGTCCTTCTTCGATATTCAGGGCTGACTGCAGCAGGTTAAATTCCTCGTTTTCATATACCACCCTTTTGCTGAGCCCGAAGCAGTTCAGTGGTTTCCCCTTCAGGCTGAATACAGCCTGCGTATTGACATCCCTTGCCTTGGTAATGGAGCCGCTGGCCGAATCCCCTTCGGTAATAAAGATGGTTGATTCCCATTTACGTTCATCATGATTATTGTAATGGATGCGGCAATCACGGAGTTTCTTATTATGCAGGCTGACTTTACGGACGCTTTCTTTAGCGATTTTTTTAATATTGGCCCATTCCTTTCTTTCCTTTTCCGATTGCATAATCTTCCGCAACAAGGCTTCTGCCGTATCAGAATTCATATGAAGATAATTGTCGAGGTGCTTCTTGACAATATCCATGATGTAATTGCGGATCGTCGGGCCATCAGGCTCGGTATGCAGGGACCCCAGTTTTGTCTTGGTCTGGGATTCAAAAACAGGGTCCTGAACTTTTATACTCAGGGCTGCTATCAGAGAGGCTTTGATATCGTTGGTGTCAAAATCCTTTTTGTAAAATTCCCGGATGGTTTTAACCAGCGCTTCCCTGAAAGCGGACTGATGGGTTCCGCCCTGGGTGGTATGCTGTCCGTTGACAAAAGAGTAATACTCTTCTCCATACATCTCACAATGGGTGAATGCAAATTCAAAATCACCATCCTTAATATGTATGATGGGATAAAGTACAGGGGTATCAATGTAACTTGTGAGCAGATCCATAAGCCCATTCTGGGCATGGAACCGTTCTCCGTTAAAAATGATTGAAAGACCGTTGTTCAGGAAGGCGTTGTTCCAGAGCATTTTTTGAACATATTCCGGAATATAGTGAAATTTGCCGAAGAGTTCTTCGTCGGGCAGAAAGGTCACGATCGTGCCCGACCGGAGTTCGGAAGGTTTTTCCAGTTCGTCGGTTATTTTCTCCCCCTGACGGAATTCCACGATTTTCGTTTTTCCTTCACGCACCGACTGAATTTTAAAGTATGCTGAAAGACCATTCACTGCCTTTGCGCCAACCCCATTCAAACCCACTGCTTTTTTAAAAACCTTGGAATCATATTTGGCACCGGTATTGATCTTGGAAACACATTCTTCCAGTTTCCCAAGCGGAATTCCCCTTCCGTAATCACGGACGCACACCTGCTGCTCCTTGATGGTAATTTCGATTGTTTTACCATAACCCATCACAAACTCATCAATTGAATTGTCGATGATCTCTTTGATGAGCACATATATTCCATCATCGGGCGATGAGCCATCGCCCAGTTTGCCGATATACATACCGGGCCGAAGCCGGATATGTTCCCTCCACTCCAGCGAGCGTATGCTGTCTTCGGTATATGAATTTTCTTCCTGCTGCATGTTACCCTTTCTGATTGGGCGGCAAATATAAAAGAAACCCGCGTCAGACATCATAAAATATAAAAAAAGTTATAAGTTTATTTATTCACAGTTAAAAGAATTCCGTTACTTTGATCATCAGAAAAAAATCACATATAAACTTTTTATGGCATATGTAATAACAGATTTTAAAGAGGGTATCGGATGGATTACCCTTAACCATGATGCCAAGCGGAACGCACTGAGTTATAACCTGCTGCTGGCGCTTATCAGGGCATTTAAAACCCTGAAGGATCAAAAAGCAAGGGTGGTAATCCTCAGGGCAAACAAGGGGGCAAAAGTATGGTCATCCGGTTTCAACATTGATGAACTGCCAAGAGACGGCAAGGATCCGCTGGCTTATGATAATCCCCTTCAGAAAGTAATCCGGGCCATCCAAAGTTTCCCGGGTCCTGTAATCGGTATGGCGGAAGGCAGTATCTGGGGAGGTGCATGTAATATTATTTTTGTATGCGACCTGGTAATAGGAACCCGGGACACCTGTCTGGCCATTACACCGGCAAAAATCGGCGTGCCTTATAACACTTCCGGGATATTGCAGTTCCTGGATATCATCGGTTCACATATTGTTAAAGAGATGTTTTTTACCGCCGAACCCATCACTGCCGAAAGGGCACATGGGCTGGGAATCATCAATCATATCGTCCCTACAGAAGAACTGGAAATATTCACCACCCAACTGGCAAAAAAAATCATTGCCAATTCTCCGTTGAGTATACAGGTTATCAAGGAACAGCTGAATATCCTGGGGAATGCAATACCGCTTACTCCTCAGACTTTTGAACACATAGATATGTTACGCAGGATTGCCGGAACCAGTCATGATTATCTTGAAGGGATCCAGGCATTTTATGAAAAACGGAAGCCTGTGTTCAAGGGCGAGTGAAATTTTTCATCTCACGGATAAACAGCCGGATTTCACTTTTTCGTATGATAAAATCTTTGGCTTTCAGCCTGGATATCCTGCAAAACACTATGAACTGATAAAGGGTTGCAGAAGTGTAGGAAATACTGGCAGTAATGCCTGCGCCGATTATTCCCCAGACCGGGATCAGCAGTAAACCGAATCCCAGCGTGAAAACCAGTCCGATGGCAGAAGAAATGGTATTATGATACGGTTTGTTGGTGCCCGAAAAGAACTGACTGAAAATCATGGAAATACTCAGGGTTAAAATTCCGACTCCCATTGAAGCAATGACCGGCCTGATCTGGTCAAATGCTTTTCCGAAAACCCATTGGAAAAGAAAGCCGGGAATTAAAAGCAGAATAATCATGGCCACGAAAGTTACGATCCAGGTTATTTTGGCCAGGGTCAGGGTTAGCCTTTTCGCATACTGGGGATCTTTTTCATTGGAGATCCGTGAATATTGCACCATGCCGATACTTCTTGGGATAAGCCATAAACCCTCGGAAACCTGCACTCCAACCGAAAGGATACCCAGGGCCATCCTTCCGGTAAAAAAATCTACAATGTAATAGCTCAGGCGGTAATTCAGTTGTTGAAAAATATTGGCAAACTGAACGTAGGTTCCGAAACGAAGTATATCTTTAAGCAACTGCTTCATTCCGGTAAGCGGAACCCTTTTTACATAGGGCAGGATCCGGCCCAGGCTGATCATGAAAACCAGAGCATAAGAAATGAATACTGCCCAAATATAGGACGTGACGGTCTTGTTATGAAAAAGAAAAACGAAGCCCATGAGGCTCAGAAAAAGGGTGATAATCTGGATCAGGCCGATCATATTATAAGCTTTTACTTTCTCCAATCCGATCAGCAGCATAAAATTCATTGAGGACATGGAAATAATAAAAGCAAGTAGCACCACTTCAGGAAAAAAGCCGGCCGGAATGATTTCAAGTTTGTGAGAAAACGACCCCAGGAAAAGCAGCAAGGCCGCAACCAGAATGGTGACCAGGCAAGTCCAGACGAAAGCCGGTATGATCAGCCTGTAAACGCCTACCCTGGGCGTTAAAAACACCAGTGCACCCCCGCCTACAAAATTATTGAAGAGCTGGATTATCGTAACCGCCAGCATAATGAGACTGATGGTGCCCAGGTTCCCGGCTCCCAGTTGCCGGGCATTGATTACCACGATCAGCAAGGTAAAGACCGCGATAAATACACGGGTTATGATGGTGCCTATTATATTTTTAAACATCCCTTTTCCCCGTTCTCGATAGTTTTCTCCTGAGTTGATTCAGGAAATGAAAGTAATTAAAACGGTAGCATTTCCCATCTATCAGGGTATACTCGCCTACCTGCGACAAGGTATGTAATCCCTTTGAGAACCTCGATTTTTTAAGCGGTTCCACCGTATTCACCTGGATTTCTTCAAATTCAACGGGCGTAAGCTTGAGTACCTTATTGATGGTGATCCGGCCCCCGTATGTTCCTGAGCAATCCTGAGCGGGGCGGAACAAAACATCCTTATAAATAAACGGAGTTCCGGCCGGGCGGGCTGAACGGATATCAATTTTTACAGGGTTCATGGGATGCGGACGATAATTGCCCAGCAGTTGTTCGGAATAATAAATATACAAGTGAGTGGCTGAATAAGGCCGGGTCGTAAAAAAAAGCCACCAATGATTTCCATATTTAAACAAAGTGGGATCCACAGCATTCACATTTGCCACAAGGACGCGCTCTTCAATAAAAGCTTCCTCCGAAAAGTTACGCTTATATAAACCCACATTCCCCTCACGGTATGATTCGGGCACACAGTAAATAATTTTATTGTCTTCTACAATGTAGGGATACGACAAATGCCTGTGCCCTTCAATCGTGGTAATGGGGACAGAAAAACTGTTGCGGGGAGGATCAAAGATAATTTCGGAAATACTGGCTCTTTGCTTCTGGTAACTGTAATCCTCAACCAGGATGTGAAGCTTTTTATCTTCAATAAAACCGGAAGGATCTGCAAAGTATTTTCCCCTGCCGAATTCCCTCAGCCATGTGATGTCTGAACTTTGTAATTTATTCATTCCCAGGGCGATTGGGGCAATGTTCCTTTTAATCAATCCCACATTCCAGATTTCAGCTGAAAATAACTCATGATAATAAAAACTGATTTTATTCCGGAATAACCTGAATAAAAACAACAGCATCTTTCCATTTCCGGGCAGCTTAAAGACAGGACCCGGCGGACAGGCTCCAAGCGTTTTGATGGTACCGTTGCGTAGAATTTCTTTGGCCACCTCAGCAGGCCAGGTGGCTGAAATGCTGAGTAACTGTTCCAGATTTCCGGAATAGGAATGAAGTACAGTCTTCAGGTATCCCCTTTTCAGGATAATGCCATGATCAAGTTCTTCCGTAAGCTGCTGCAGCATCGCTCCATTGACCACATCATGGTAATATATTTCCCAGAATCCAGCCGGACCTCCCCTGTACTTTGACTCATCGCCATGATGAAAAGACCATATTCCATATTTTGCTACTGATAATATCTCTCCATGAATGATGTTGAAGCTAAAACGCAGGATAAAATCAAGCTTATAGGAACGTATGGATGCAACATCATCCGGCTTGAAATGTTCCGCCCGGCCTTTTTTGACAACCATACAGGAAACCGAATCCACATCTGCGATCCCTACATTCAGGTTAACGATCTGCCTCGCATAAGGACGGAAGTAAAACTTGTGACAATAATGAAAAAGCGGGTGAGAAGTCAGATGTTTTCTGATTCTTCCGGCCAGGCTTTTTTTTTCAGGAATTCTGGCATCAATTATCAGGAGGGCCATCTGGTGCCCATCGGCCAGGAGTTCCCTGATGGCTTCCGACTGCCAGCGCTGAAAATGAGAACCGGAACACATCACACCAAAGCGAAGGAACGGAGTTGATTCTATCATTGCCTGGGTTGTCATTCACCTGAATTTATTGGGTTGATTTATTTTTGTAAAATCTGTCGATAAATTTCAGAAATCTCTTTCCCGACTCTTTCTGCTGTATATTTTTCTGAAATGTCCGCACGGATTTTCCGGCGGTCATAGTTTCGGCAGAGGTCCAGCATTCTGCTGATAAATATTTTCAGATCCTCATCCCCGGAAGTGGGAATGATCATTCCATTCTCTGTATGGATTACCTCCGGAACAATTCCAACCGGAGTAGCGAGGACCGGCGTGCCGCAGCTCAGACTTTCCACCACCACCGTTCCGAATGTCTCATAATGGCTGGATAAAACCAGAAAATCAGCCTGATTGATAATTTCCACCAATTCAATTCCTGTTTTTAGTCCTGTGAAGATAACAAAAGTATCCTTTATTTCTAACGAGCCTGCATAATCCTTCATTTCTTCCAGGTCGGGTCCATCGCCTACCATCAGGCATTGAAAATCCTGACGTTCTGATGAAATTTTCTTTATGGCTCTGAGAAATCCGGAAATATTTTTGGATCTATCCTCAAAACATGAAACATGGATCAGGGTTTTCTTTTCCGGATTCTGCCTTTCAGGTCTCAGGTCAAACAGCTGAGGGTCCACAATATTCGGGATGATGCGATAATGCTCATTTTTTAATCCATAATCCAGCATGGCTTGTTTCAGCTTATTTGAAACGACCAGCATGGCCGCGGCTTTCCTGACAATCCTCCGCGTAATCGCTTTTTTGAAAAAGCCATTGAATTTTCGATTTTCAGGAAAATATCTCGACCAGTGTTCCGAGATCACAAAAGGAATGTTCTGTTTTTTGCTGTACCTCAAGGCGATAAATCCCATCCGTGTGAGAACATGGGCGTGAACCAGATCGGGTTGAAATTCACATATGCTTTTCAGGGCTTTCATCTGCACCCGGTAAAACCGGTAGAAACCGGCAAGTTTGCTAAAACCGGGAAATTTTCCTGAAGGTGCCTGATAATAAACCCTTAAAACCCTGACCTGGTTTTCTTCGGAAAACTCCACTTCTAATTTATTCGGACAATCCTGCTCGGCATGTATATAAACCACCGCAACATCGCAAACATCCGTCAAAGATTCGGCCTGGCGCTGAATAAACAAACCCGGCATGGCATCCTGCCGATGCGGATACCAGCGGGGCAGAAACAATACGCGCATCTTCTTCTCCTGCATAAATCCTTTCAGTAGTAAAAACCAAAATTAAGAATTTGCCTGAAATATTTGATCAATCCCTGAAATTGCATGATTCAGCCTTTGTGATCCATAACCGGAAATAACCCGGAAAATCCTGCCAGAACTTTCCAGTTCCCGGGTATAGCGTTCAAACAGAAAGGAGCGTTGGTCCGGATGCTCTCTTAAAGGATCGTATTCCCATGGAAGATCGATATCGCACAGGAGGTAAAGATCATAATGATTTTCACGGATCATATCCAGTATCCATGGGTGGCAGCGGTGATACTTTACTTCACTCCAGATTTTCGTCACAATGGGCTCCGTATCGCAAAACAGGAAATTTTCCGCTTCTTCCAAGGCCTTGGTTTCACGTTCTAACTGCCCTTTCGCAATTTCCAGAATATCCGGTTCGTCGTACGGCCGGCTGATTAATTCAAGGTATTCACGGGCATATTCAGGCACCCAGCATGTGTGGTAATGCTCCGCAAGTTGTCTGGCAAGAACCGATTTACCTGTAGACTCCGGTCCGGTAATGGCAATTTTCCGGATCATTTCATCAGTTTAATTCTCCACTCGAGAAATCCGAGCACAGCGATAATGGTAAATATCAGGTATTGAAGACTGGTAAAATAAAGGTGCTCATAAGCACATAAAACGATCATCATGGAGTCGGCTATGATCCATAATAGCCAGTTTTCGATTTTTTTCCTGGCAAGCAACCACATTCCAATGATATAAATTGCCGTTGTCAGGGCGTCCCATTGCGGCACCTGGCTATCTGTGACCCTTTTCAGCAGGAACCATAAAACGATGAAAAATCCAAGAATGGCCATTACATAAAGAAGGTAAACTCCACCAGAACATTCGGTAATGCGGATATTTTTTTCATCCTTGCCTTTCCGTGTCCAGTTATACCATCCGTAAACACTCATCAGGAAAAAGAAAGCGTTGATCCCTGCGTTCGCATATAAGTGGGTTTGAAAAAAGATATAGATATAAATAAGCACATTGATAATTCCAAAAGGAAAAGCCAGGGTACTTTCTTTTTTCATAAACCAAACGCTCAGCAAACCAAAAAAAACCGCTACGAGTTCTATCGGTGTGGTTTGTATAAACCCAAATTGAAAAGGGGAAGTAAAATCCATGTTTGCAAAGTTAACTTTTCTGTCCTTGCCGTTCATTCATTGAAAAGGATTAATTTTGAATCCTCTTTCTGCTAACTCCCCGGTCATGTTTCATTTGATCCACACCCAACCTCCCCTGATCGTCAGTTTGCTTATCCTTTTACTTGCCGCGAAGGTGATGGGTGAACTGCTGGAGCGTTTCGGTCAACCTTCCATGATAGGGGAAGTACTGGCTGGCATTATACTGGGGCCTTCCCTCTTCAATATTATTCCTGCGGCTGGCGACCTCAAAGTCATTGCCGAACTTGGTGTCTTTATGCTTATCGTGGTGGCCGGAATGGAAATCGAAGTGGAGGAGATCAGGAAATCCATCCAGGGAAAAAATATCTGGATCGCTTTGCTCGGATTCATCATTCCGTTAATCTGCGGTATCCTGATCGGGCTGGGATTCCATTTTTCATACACCTTCACGATTTTCCTTGGACTTTGCATTGCCATCACCGCCCTGCCTGTCAGTGTCCGTATCCTCATGGACCTCGGTAAATTAAATACCGATATCGGCCAGCGTATTATTTCAGCAGCCATATTCAATGACATTGTTTCCCTGCTCATGCTCGGGATTATCCTCGATTTTAACGATTCTTCCCAGAATCTCCGCGACCTTTCCTTTTCGATCCTGTTCACCGTGATCAAAGTGTTCGCCTTCATTGTCATCCTGGTTGGGGCCTATTATCTTTTCCGCCTTGCAAAGTCAAAAGTCAATGTGATCAACCCGAAAGTGAACTACTTTATGCAGTTTTTAAAAGGGAAAGAATCCATTTTCGCACTGGTGATGCTGTTTGTACTCCTTTTTTCAAGCACTTCGGAATTGCTGGGATTACATTTTATTGTCGGCGCATTTTTCGGGGCAATCCTGTTGCCAAGGAGCATGTTTTCCCGGAGTGATTTTAAAAGGGTTCAGCGAACTACTTCCGGAATCACCATGGGCTTCCTTGCTCCCATTTTCTTTGCCACCATGGGAATTTCATTTAACCTGACTTCTCTGAATAATATTTTATTACTGACCGTGGTTCTAATCGCTTCCTTTGTCAGCAAGATCTTTGGGGGATATTTCGGGGGACGTCTTGCCGGTTTTGATAATTCCAAATCCCTCACCATCGGATTGGGACTGAATGCCCGGGGAATCATGGAACTGGTTATTGCCAATATTGCCCTTCAGAAAGGTTTTATTGATATATCCATTTTTTCAATCCTTGTTATGATGGCACTGCTGACCACCATCATAACTCCCCTGATGTTAAAAGATGCTTTCATCAGAATTGAAAAGAGAAATGGTGAATCCGGTAAAACTTATACATAATTTTTAACAATCACTTGCTTGAAGGTATAAAAGTCTTAATTTTCCAGACTCAAAATTTGAACGATTTTTCATAAAAATTAACAGCGCCCCGCATGTTCGGTCTTGATACTTCCTATACAATTCTGCTTCTCTGTTGCCTTTTAGCCGCCGCTGCTTTTGAGTTTATCAATGGTTTTCACGACACGGCCAATGCGGTGGCAACGGTCATTTACACCCATTCCCTGAAGCCAACCATGGCGGTAATATGGTCGGGTTTCTGGAATTTTGTGGGCGTGAATATAGGCGGGATTGCAGTTGCAATGGGAATTGTGAACCTTTTACCCATGGAAGTGATCGTTGACCAGAATCTCCTTCACAATATCGCGATGATCCTTGCCCTCATCATTACGGCAATTGTCTGGAACCTCGCAACATGGTACATCGGAATTCCTTGCAGCAGTTCCCATACCCTGATAGGTTCTATATTTGGTGTCGGAATCGCGTTTATGATACTCCCGGGAAGTCATGCCGTTGCCTTGAACTGGACCAAAGTAATGGATGTGGGATTGTCGCTCCTCATTTCTCCGATTTTCGGATTCGGACTTGCTTTTTTACTCATGGCCATTTTACGCAGGTTTGTAAAGAATAAAATGATTTTCAAGGAACCTCCGGCAAAAAAACCACCTCCTTTATGGATCAGAAGCATCCTCATTCTGACCTGTACCAGTGTCAGTTATGCACATGGATCGAATGACGGACAAAAAGGGGTCGGACTGATCATGCTGATTCTGATAGGTTTTGCACCTGCATTTTTTGCCGTTGACAGAAGCCAGAAAGCAGAACAATTGTTTTCTCAAACCCAAACGATCGAATGGGGAATGAAAAAGATTGATACGACCTTGCTTTCTAAAGAAGATAGGAAAAACTATTCCGTTGTAATCACCAATCTTGACCTGATCAAGAAAGAGTTGAAAGGAAAAAATTCTTTTGATCAGCTTGGGAAGACTGAACATTTCGCCTTGCGTAAATCTATTTTACTGGTAGGAAAAAAGGCGGATCCGATCCTGGACAATATGGCAAAAAGTTCGCATCATAAGCTTAAACCAGCTCAGATATCTGTTTTTAAATCCAATCTGAAAAAATTCAAAGCAAACACAGAATATTCACCCCGATGGGTAATTTTACTGGTATCGATTTCCCTTGGTCTGGGAACCATGATCGGATGGAAAAGGATCGTGGTGACCATCGGTGAAAAAATCGGAAAAACGCATCTGACCTATGCCCAGGGTGCAAGCGCCGAACTCATTGCAGCAAGCACCATTGGCGTATCTACCATGTTTGGATTACCTGTCAGTACTACCCATGTACTTTCTTCCGGAATCGCCGGGACGATGGTAGCCGGGACCGGACGTCAGAACCTCCGGATGGGAACGATCAAAAACATCCTGATTGCATGGATCATCACCCTTCCCGTGACCATCCTGCTTTCCGGCTTTCTGTTCTTTGTTCTCCGAATGATTTTAAATTAAGATCCTATCCCCTGATGGAAATAATCCGGTATTTCATAGATTTTGTATTACATATTGACAAACACTTGTTTGAAATTGTAAGCAATTACCAAACATGGACTTACCTTATATTGTTTGCTGTTATTTTTATGGAAACGGGACTGGTAGTCACTCCTTTTCTCCCTGGTGATTCACTGCTGTTTGCTGCAGGGACCATTGCCGCAATGGATGGAAACCCCCTCCTGATTTTTCCACTGATCCTGCTTCTGATTTGTGCTGCATTTTCGGGTGATAATACCAATTATTTCATCGGCCGTATGATTGGACAAAAAGTTTATGAAAAGAATTACCGTTTGATCAGGCGTGAATACCTCGATAAAACCCATGCTTTCTATGAAAAACACGGAGGAAAGACTTTGATTATTGCGCGTTTTATGCCGATTATCCGGACTTTCGCCCCTTTTGTAGCCGGGGTCGGCACCATGCGCTATTTCCGGTTTATCAGTTTCAGTATCGTGGGAAATATAATTTGGGTGGTCTTTTTCTGCCTGACAGGATATTTTTTCGGTAACCTGGAAATCGTTAAAAATAATTTCAGCATTGCCATCCTGGGGATTATTTTTATTTCTTTGCTTCCAATGATCATTGCCCTCATCCAAAAATACTTTTTTCAAAAAAAGAACTGACAAGGTTTGACCGACTCCGTAAATAAAAGCCGGATCTCCAGTTTATCTGCAGCAGGTATGCTGGTTACGCTTGGAATTATTTATGGAGATATCGGAACCTCTCCCCTTTATGTAATGAAAGCAATTATCTCGGGAGCCCCTTCCATTTCCGATCACTTTATTCTGGGGGGCCTTTCCTGTGTGGTATGGACCTTAACCTTACAGACTACTTTAAAATATATTATCATCACCCTGCAGGCCGATAATAAAGGTGAAGGCGGGATTTTCGCCTTATTCGCACTGATTCGCAAACGTGCCAGATGGGCTTACATTTTTGCCATTATCGGAGGATGTACCTTACTGTCAGACAGCATTATCACACCGGCTATCACCATCGTTTCCGCAGTGGAGGGATTGGCGCTCGTAACACACAGGGTTCCGATCATCCCGATTGTAATTGGCATTGTAACCCTTTTATTTTTAGTTCAGAAATTTGGCACCAAAATGATCGGAAAATCATTCGGACCGGTCATGTTCATCTGGTTTACCATGCTGGGAGTGCTTGGAATAACGCAAGTCATTAAATTCCCACATATCCTGAAAGCCCTTGACCCTACTTATGCTTATTATTTTTTAACCCGGTATCCCCAGGGATTTCTGCTTTTAGGTGCTGTGTTCCTTTGTACAACCGGAGCAGATGCTTTATATTCTGACCTCGGGCATTGTGGTATAAAAAACATCCGGGGAACCTGGGGTTATGTAAAAACCTGTCTGATTTTAAATTATTTCGGCCAGGGGTCATGGATTCTCATGAACGCCGAAAACGTGCATGAATGGACCAACCCCTTTTATGCCATTATCCCTTCCTGGTTTCTGATGCCGGGCATTGCCATTGCCACCCTTGCAGCAGTCATTGCGAGCCAGGCCATGATTACCGGATCCTTTACCCTCATCAGCGAGGCCATTTCCCTCAATTTCTGGCCCAAGATAAAGATCAATTATCCCACCATTGTAAAAGGACAGATGTATGTGTCAAGTATCAACTGGATGCTCTATTTCTGTTGTCTGTTTGTTATCCTGTTTTTCCAGCGTTCATCCAATATGGAAGCAGCTTATGGGTTGACAATCAATATCACCATGCTGATGACCACCGCCTTGCTCGGGATTTATCTTTATTATAAGAAAACACCGCTTTACTGGGTGATATTGCTGTTATCGGTATTTTTCACCATTGAAATCACCTTCCTGGTGGCGAACCTTCATAAATTCCTCAACGGAGGTTGGTTTACGCTGATGCTCGGCGGGATCCTGTTTATAATCATGTATGTTTGGTTTAACGGACGAAGAATTAAAAACAGTTTTATTGAATTTATCAAGATTGATCAATTCGCCGAGCTTATAACGGAAATCAGCCAGGATCCATCCATTCCAAAATATGCCACCAACCTTGTATTCCTTACCAAGGCCAACATCGTGACAGATGTTGAATCAAAAATCATTTATTCAATTGTAAATAAACATCCAAAACGCGCCAACGTTTACTGGCTTCTTCATGTCGACATTCTTGATTACCCCCATGTACTTGAATATAAGGTCACTCACCTCATCCCCGATATCCTGATCAAAGTTGATTTCAGGATCGGGTTTAAGGTTCAGCCCAGGATCAACCTTTTTTTCAGGCAAATCCTGGAGGACATGAAAAGGAATGATGAAATAGATCTGATCAGTCATTATGATTCGCTCAGAAAATACAATATAGCCGGAGATTTTCGCTTCGTTGTAATCGACAGGGTTCAGAATTATGACTTTGATTTCCCGCCCAGAGAGCAGTTTATCATGGATATTTATACCATTATCAAACGGTTTGGAATTTCCGAGGTCCGCGCCCTGGGCCTTGATACCAGCAATGTTACGGTTGAAACCGTTCCACTTTATATCGACAAGGACCTCCCTAACCTTGCTTTAAAGAATAACTGATTTGAGGGATAGGAACAACTTTTTTCAAATCAAAATGTATGGAATAACAATTATCCTAAAAAATAATTTAGGTATCGCCACCAAGGATAGTATCTTTGTATCCTTTTTGTGATAGAAAAAAAAACTTCTATGATCCATTCGGTTAGCAGAAGAAACTTACACAAACTCAGTGCAGGCGGTTTGCTGATCACCCTGGGAATCGTTTTCGGTGATATCGGCACTTCTCCTTTATATGTAATGCGGGCCATCATTGCCGGAGGGGATTTTATTACGGCAGATTACATCATGGGTGGTCTCTCCTGCATTTTCTGGACACTCACCCTTCAGACCACCCTGAAATACATCATCATCACGCTTCGCGCTGACAACAAAGGGGAAGGAGGCATTTTTTCCCTGTTTGCCCTGATCCGGAAGCGAGCCAAATGGGCGTATATCTTTGCCATCATCGGAGGCTGTACCCTGCTTGCAGATGGCGTGATCACACCTTCCATCACCATTGTGTCGGCAGTTGAGGGGTTATTGACCGTAAATCCCAGGATCCCCGTATTGCCCATTGCCATCATGATTATTTCAGCCCTCTTTTTTATTCAGAAATTTGGCACCAAGAAAGTCGGGGAATCCTTTGGACCCATTATGTTTTTCTGGTTTCTGATGCTCGGGGTTCTGGGTTTTTCCCAGATCGTTCATCACCCTTCCATCATCAAGGCGCTGGATCCGGTTTACGCTTATCGATTTCTGACCCAATCACCCCACGGCTTTATTCTGCTGGGGGCAGTCTTTCTTTGTACCACAGGAGCCGAAGCACTTTATTCCGACCTGGGCCATTGCGGCATCAAAAATATCCGCGTATCCTGGATTTATGTAAAACTCTGCCTGATTCTAAACTACATGGGTCAGGGTGCCTGGATTCTCAATAATTCAGACGCTGTAAATGAATGGATCAATCCTTTCTTTTCCATTATGCCCCATTGGTTCCTGATGACCGGAATTATAGTTTCCACCGCCGCTGCTGTCATCGCCAGCCAGGCGCTTATCAGCGGGTCCTACACCCTGATCAGCGAGGCCATCTCCCTGAATTTCTGGCCTAAGATCAAAATCAATTATCCCACCAACATTAAAGGACAGATGTATATTTCAAGCCTCAACTGGATGCTGTATTTCTCCTGTCTTTTCGTGGTGGTGTTTTTTCAGCGTTCTTCGAATATGGAAGCTGCATACGGACTTTCCATTACCATTACCATGCTGATGACCACACTGCTTCTGAGCATTTTTCTTTTCTATAAAAAAGTTCCGGTTTACATTATCATTTTATTCCTGCTGGTCTACCTTAGCATAGAAGGCTCATTTCTGGTGGCAAACCTGAATAAATTCCTGCATGGAGGATGGTTTACCATCATGCTGGGAGGATTCCTGTTTATCATCATGTATGTATGGTTCAACGGCCGGAGAATAAAGAACAGTTTTATTGAGTTCATCAAAATCGAAAATTATTTTGACATTCTGAAGGAGTTAAGTCAGGACCAGTCCATCCCGAAATATGCCACCAACCTGGTTTTTCTGACAAAAGCCAACAAAACAACCGACATAGAGTCGAAAATCATTTATTCAATCCTCAACAAGCAGCCCAAAAGAGCCGACACCTACTGGCTGCTGCATGTTGATATCCTCGATGAACCACATGTTCTGGAATATAAAATAACCACCCTGATTGAAGGCGTACTTATAAAAGTTGATTTTAAAATAGGGTTCAAGGTGCAGCCAAGGGTGAACCTTTTCTTCAGGCAGGTACTAGATGAGATGAGCCAAAACCATGAAATCGATCTTCTAAGTCATTACACCTCACTTAGAAAATACAATGTTCACAGCGATTTCAGGTTTGTTGTCATCGACCGGATCCAGAACTACGATTTTGATTTTCCGCCCAGGGAGCAGTTCATCATGGACCTCTATGCCGTATTCAAACAGTTCGGGATAACGGAAGTCAGGGCACTGGGACTTGACACCAGCAATGTGACCATTGAAATGGTTCCTTTATATATTGATAAGGAAATTCCTATTTTACTCACCCGGAACGACCTCACCAAGCACCAGGGATAGCTTTTATTTTCTTCGATTTATTGCCTTCAGGACGGAATTCACGATGTCGGGTGTATCGAGGCCGTATTTCTTCATCAGTTCCCCGGGTTCTCCGCTTTCTCCAAATTTGTCGTCCACGGCTACCATTTCCATCGGAACCGGGTAATTTCTCACGAGTAACTGTGCTATGCTGTCGCCCAGGCCTCCGTTTCGCATATGTTCTTCAGCCGAAACCACACATCCTGTTTTTCTGACAGACTTAAGAATGGCTTCCGTATCAAGCGGTTTAATCGTGTGGATATTGATGATCTCCGCCAAGATTCCCTGCTGCTCCAACAGCCTGCAAGCTTCCAGCGCATTCCAAACAAGGTGTCCGGTTGCGAAAATGGATACATCCTTCCCTTCATTTAATAAAATTGCTTTCCCTATCGTGAAGATGGCAGAAGGATCTGTAAAATTGGGAACTTTCGGACGGCCGAAACGCAGGTAAACCGGCCCCTGATATTCTGAAATCGCCAGGGTCGCCAGCAGGGTCTGATTGAAATCGCAGGGGTTGATGACGGTCATGTTTGGCAGCATTTTCATCATCCCAAGATCTTCCATATTCTGATGGGTCGCTCCGTCTTCTCCCAGGCTTATACCGGCATGTGAAGCACATATTTTCACATTTTTATTTGAATATGCGATGGATTGACGAATCTGGTCATAAACCCTTCCGGTAGAAAAATTAGCAAAGGTTCCGGTGAACGGAATTTTTCCTCCGATGGTCAATCCAGCCGCAATACCCATCATGTTGGCTTCCGCGATACCGATCTGGAAAAACCTATCCGGAAATGACTTCTGAAAAGCATCCATTTTCAGGGAACCGGTCAGATCGGCGCATAACGCGACCACATTCTCCTTTTCCTTTCCCAGCTTATGAAGTGCTTCGCCAAATCCCGAACGGGTGTCCCTCGATCCCTGGTTCTGATATTCTTTCATGGTTTAATTCGGATATAGTTTCAGGTTGGTGGTTTGACCGGGTTCCACCCTGAAAGATTTTTCAATGGTATAAGATGCTTTGTTGGTGAATTTTGAACGAAACACAACCCGGTATGAACCTGGCTGAAGATACAGGGTTTCCTGCTGCTGGGGAGTATCTCTCAGGTTGTAAAGCCAGAGCAGACCGCTTTTATCTTCCAGATAAAGGCTTCCATAGCCATTGGTTGATTTCTGTATGACTGCGATACCGGGAAGTGGTATCTCTACCGTGGTGGTCTGGCTCTGCTTAACCTCTACATCTTTCTGGATAATCCTGGGTAAACAAAGAATTTCGAAGTCGTATTTGCCCTGAAGGTATTTTTCCACCTGGTCAAACTGCTGGACGTTAATGGTAGCGCCGCTCCCGCTTTTCCGGATTATCACGGGAAGATATTTCAGGGTACTGTTGTTGCCGGCTTTGAAGGCAAGATAGCCCTGAGGGGCATCAATACCGATGATGGTATGCTTCCCGGGAGTAAGCTTCACAGAATCGCGGGTAACTTGTGGAATGGTATGGACCACGATATCATAAGTGATCAGGGGATCAATATCCAGGGTGTCGGGCAAGCCCTTCGAATTAAAGGAATGAATGAAATTGTATTTAACAAGACCGGAGAAATTATCATAAAATGTCATATTCACGTTGGTCTCCGTTGGTTTTCCATAAGCATCCAACAGATTGACCTGGGCAGTGGTTGGATTCAGTGCGCGGGAGATAATCACTTTCAGGGCTTCCCTGAATTCCCTTTCATTGGAAGCATCGAAATAAGTCCCCACACATTCAAACTGATTTCTGAAATTTTTACCGATGCCTACAATAAAAGGCTTCAGGGTTATTCCCTTTTTCTGAAGTTCGAGTGAAACTGCGCAGGGATCACCTCCGCATTCCTCCAGACCATCTGTGATCAGAATGATGATATTCCGGCAATTGTCGCAGGGCGTAAAATCTTTGGAAGCCTGCGAAAGGGAATATGCGATCGGTGTGGTTCCTTTCGGACTGATCGTTTTCAGCACATGTTTGATCTTCGAGATATTATCCTTTGCAAAAGGAACTTCCAGACGGGTATCATTGCAGTCCTGGGGAGGATATTGTTTCTGATGCCCGTAAACCCTCAGGGCAAGCTCGAGGTTCTGCTGCCCGCGCAGGCTGTCGAGCAGACTGGAAAACAGTTTTACGGCAATATTAAACTTGGTATCGCTTTGCCAGCGTCCAAACATACTTTGTGATGCGTCAAAAACAAATAAGATTCTTGTGGTCGGCTTTGGTTTTACCTCATCTCTGACTCCCTGTGCGTACAATCCAAAACTCATTGCAACCACAAGAAAGGCGCACAAAAAAAATTTATTCAAACAATTCCTCATTCCAATTTTCTCAATGCTGAGCCATTAATAATCTCCAAGTGTTTCTTCCAGCTGGGCCAGAGCAATCCGTGTCTGTTCATCCGAAGGAGGAGAGCCGTGCCACTCATGTTTATCTGTCATGAAATCCACTCCATAACCCATATGCGTGTGCATGATTATGACCAAAGGCTGGCCTTTGCCGGTAAGGGTTTGAACACGGGCAAGCGTATCCACCACCTCTTCCATGACGTTACCGTTCATTTCCAGGGTATTCCAACCAAATGCTTTTAATTTTCCGGCCAGGTCTCCCAGATCAAGTACATCCGACAAAGGGCCGTCAATCTGTTTTTTATTGTAATCCACTATGGCGATAAGGTTGTCTAGCCCCCTTGCCGCGGCATACATAAAAGCTTCCCAGTTCTGTCCTTCCTGAAGCTCACCATCACCCATAAGGCAGTATACATTGCGGGGGTCCTTGTTGAGGCGTTTCGCCAATGCAGCTCCAATCGCAACCGACAATCCCTGACCCAGAGAACCTGAACTCATCCGGATTCCGGGCAAACCTTCACAGGTAGCAGGGTGCCCCTGAAGGCGGGAATTTAATTTCCGGAATGTGGCCAATTCATCCGGGCTGAAATATCCGTAATGAGCCAGCACACTGTACCAGCCCGCCGACAGGTGGCCATTGGAAAGAAAAAACAGATCTTCCCCTTTCCCATCCATATCGAATTTTTTCGGATCAGGCTGCATAAATTCAAAATAAAGTGCAACCAGAAAGTCGGCGCTTCCCAGGGGCCCTCCGGGGTGACCAGAGGCTGCACCGTTCACCATCCTGATAATGTCCCGTCGTACCTGGGTTGCAATGTTTTTCAGATCTTTGATAGCGTACATTAATTTAAAAGTTGTTTCCTGAATAAAAAAAAGCCCCTATAAATAGTAACTCATCGCTGGCAAATATATTACAATTTGCGGGGGGGAACTTGCGGTGTTAATAAAAACAGATAAGATTTGCCGTACCTGTTCTCATTTTTCTTTCTTTTGTAATGGCTCAATTGTCGTGAATAATGAAGAAATTTTTATTTTGTGTTTTAAGCCTGGTAACTTTATCCCTACCCATAAAATCATGGGGACAAGTTCCCGATTCATGCTGGGTGGATTCAGTTTATAATGCGCTCAGCCAGGAAGAAAAGATTGCCCAGTTAATCATTATCAGGGCATATTCGAACCGCGATTCTGTTTATGAAGACAGTCTGACC